>Ga0315279_10002584_pt1 | contig 26758 bp, 23 predicted proteins | sample YL17G06_20_MG_FD_203694 | JGI IMG/M metagenome (GOLD analysis project Ga0315279, IMG submission 203694) | Sediment microbial communities from Yellowstone Lake, YNP, Wyoming, USA - YL17G06_20 | ecosystem: Environmental > Aquatic > Freshwater > Lake > Sediment | place: USA: Wyoming | collected... | reverse complement strand
CTGACTTCGTCATAAGGAGCGAATATCTTCTCGTAGGGCTCGATCTCGCGGGCGACGCCGTGGACGACGGCGCGCCACTCTTCGATGCCGAGGGCGCCGATGCGCTGCTCGTGGGCCATGAGCACGCCGAACACCAGGTTGTCCAGCCCGCGTACGATCATCGCAGCGCCGTGCTCGACCGCGCCGCCAAGGTTGTTGTCCGGGCTCTCGTGGGCGAAAACCGTCTTGCCGCTGAGGAAATCGACGCTGCCGCGGTAGCCTGCCGGGGGCACGTATTGTGACGCGGCGTCGAAGAACTCGGGGTAGTCCGGCATGTGGTCGAGGATGTAGCCGAAGTGACCATAGGGCCTGGGGAACCAGGTCCGCGCCTCGGGGTCGAGGAATGCCTTGCCGAAGCGCGGCTCGGTCATCATGAACATCCACCCGCGCTCGCGGATGAAGGGCAGGGCGTCGGCGCCGATTTCGTCCCAGTGGCTGTTGAGGGTGCGCGACGGCGTGATCCCCCACTGGGCGAACTTGGCGTCCACGCGCGCGAAGTGGCCGCGCAGTTCGTCCTGCGAGTACTCGGTGCCGTCGTGGCGCATATAGATCTGGTACTCGACGTTGGGCGAATCGCGGAAGGCGTGGGGCGAGAACTGGGCTTCTCTGGCGGCCCACTTGGCGTGAATGATGGGGCCGTCCTGCTCCGCGATGTCGTCGATGAAGAGGCCGATGTTGGGTATGAAGCCGTGGCGATTCAGTTCGTCGATGTACTCGAAGCGAAGCGCGGCCGAATCCGCGGCGCGTGCGAATTCGCTGCCGGAACCGGAGGCATCGTCTATGCGCACGGCGACGAACGGCGGCATCGCCAGCATGGCGAAAGGCTTGCGCGCCGCCCATACGATGCTGCGCCAGAAGGCGTCGTCGAGGCCGCAGCCATGTCCCAGATGCTCGAAGGTCCACAGCGCCGGCGCGCAGCAGAAATGAACGATTCGGCCTTCGCCCGCCTGCGCCGCGATCACCAGGGGGGCGCCGGTGTCGTCCTCGAGTATGACCGACGCATCGGTGGCCGGCGCGCCCAGCCAGCTACCTACCGGACTGGTGAACGGCAAGCGGTCGGCGCGACGGATGGAAGTGATGAAGTGCTCGTTCGTCGTCAGCATCGCGGCCGCCGCCAGGCTCGGCGAGGGATCGACTGCGGTGACGGCAGGCTCGAACAGGTCGGGGAGGCGCGCAGCGAGTTCCCCGTCGAGGTTGACCAGTCCGACGCCGGATCCGACGGCTCGGCGGATGGCCTCCACGTCCGCGGCCGACAGGGCGCTCGCCAGCCCCGGCTGGCCCAGGACGATGACCGCCGGCAGCGCGGCGATGTGGTGGGCGAGGGCAGCGGTTGCGAGGTCCGCCACGCGCCGCGGCGTGCGCAAGTGCTCCAGCGCTCGCATCACCGCCGCCTCAGCGACGGCGCGGCCTCGCTCATCGGCGCTGTTCACCACGGCCACGACCGATCGATCAGGCATCAGGCGTCTCCATTCGTCGGCGTACATTCGTCCCGTCGCTGCGGAATCCTGTTCGCGGACGGGCCGGGCGGCGGCCCCGCTTTGCCGCGTGGCGGTTGTGGGCGGCAGGTGGCGCGCACGCGGAGGCGAAAAGCGATATGATGCGGATCGCGGCCAGCGGCGCCGGAGCCGGAACCATGCGGCGCTCGCGAGGCCTACGCACGGTTGGAGCGATGCCAGAGCGCATAGAGATAGGCGGCGAAGATGAGCGCCGGGAGCAGCCGGCACGCAAGCTCACCGAGAGCGAGAAGCGCCAGCGGCTGCTGGCGGGCATCGGCCTGGCGATCGTCGGTCTGGCTGTTCTCACATGGTTGGTCGTGTTCCTCGTGGGCCGCATCGCCACCGCACTGACCGCCGGGGAGGTCTATCGGCAGCTCCAGGCGGAAGCACAGCGCGGCAAGGGCATCGACCGTGACATACGGTCGCTCGGCGCCACCCTGAGCCGACGCCAGGTGCGTACCTTGGTAGCGGGCCGCTCTCTGAGCTTCGAGCGGCTGACCGACGAGCAGCAGTGGCTGTTCGCGGCAATACGCCCGCTGTCGGGGCCCGATGCGCCAACCATCGAGCCCTACCAGGTGCGGCTGGAAGACGTCGGTGGCGGCCGCGAGCTGCGGCTTGTCTGGGACGTGCCCGGAGCCGGCCAGGCCGTGGTCAAGGCGGTACGGCTCCGACGCCGCGCTGCGCGCGCATGACTGCGCATCAGTCCCAATGCCCGAGCGCATGTGGCTATATGACGAAGGGACTGCACCCACCCTGGACTGCGACGAGGTGGCGCGCTACGTCGCCCGCACCGTCGGCGGTATCGAGCCGGGCGGTCGCGGTGAATTCATCACCCGCTGGCTTCCGGGCGGCGGGGAATCCGTCGAAGCGCTTGCTCTGCGAATCGCGCGGCTGAAGGTCAGGAGTCCCACGGTTCGCGCGAGCGACGCCGAGCCTTTGGCCGGCGAGATAGCCTTCGAGCGGCGGCGCCTGGAGAATGGCAACTGCGGGCCGTTCGGCGTGGTGTACGACGGATTCCGCTTCGCTGCGCTGCTCGCGGGGCTGCTGGGATCGCGCGAGCCGGGCGCGATTCACGTCGCCTTCACCAACCGCTTGCTGGCCACCTGGCAAGACGACGACTTGCGTTATCACCTGCGCACTATCATCTGCGGCGCGCCGTCGCTCATATCCACCAGCGGGTTGGTGGAGGCGCCGGCCAAGCGGCGCGAGTTCTACGTGGCGCGACAGGCGTTGGGCGAGGCCGGCACCGGCGCGGGCTATGAGGTGCTGAAGCAGCAGTTCGCGGGGCGGTTCCTCGACCACGACGATGCGCGGCTGACGGAGGTGGTCAAGGGATACGCGCTGCAGGCGGTGGCGTACCACCTGACCGGCGAGCCCTTCTGCGACGACCCCCGCTGCCGCCTGTACAACGCGCACTGGCAGGAGGAGATGCTGGCTGTGCAGTTGGGCGGGGGACTGTGCGAGCGCCACCGGGCGGTGCTGCAGCCGGGCCGATGATGGCGACCGCGCAGACAGCGGAGGGGCGGGCATGGATCGGCACTGGAACGGCCTGACGCGCCGAAGAGGCCGGGTCTGTGCGAAAAGCCCGAAGCCTTGACAAGGCGGGCCGGATAGGCTAGATTCTAAGTAGCCTGCAGAGGGCTCGAGGAGCGGAAATAGCTCAGTTGGTAGAGCATCAGCTTCCCAAGCTGAGGGTCGCGGGTTCGAATCCCGTTTTCCGCTCCATTACTTATCTGCAAGTGATTGGCGAGCGGAGAGTCGCCCGGCTTTCCGTGGGTTGCTGAGGCGGCGTAGCCAAGTGGTAAGGCAGGAGTCTGCAAAACTCTTATCCACCGGTTCGATTCCGGTCGCCGCCTCCACATGATTGGCACAATTGTCGGGGAGTTTGAACTCGATTTCGACTTCCCGCGTGTCAGGATTGAGTCCGATTTCCTCCACAAACGAGCGCGCCAATTGGCGCTTCTCCTCGTTCGTCGCCTCCTGGATCAGGATCGGGAGCTCAGTCACATACCGTGCTAGAAGTGCGCCATCCACCTGCGGCGGGCCGTTCTGCTCAACGCCTAGTTGAGCCTCCAGCCTCGCCTTCTCGGCTTGCAGTGTGGCGAGCCGTGCGTTGGCCCCGGCCACGTCCGCTAGGCCGTCCTCAATCGCCTGCCACAGGTTGGCGATCTTGCCGTCAACTTCGACCATTCGCCGCGCAACCTGGGCAGCTTCCTTGCCTCCGTTCGCCTTCCAGACTCGCCGCAACTCGGCATTCATCTTGTCCACCAAGCAATCGCCCCCCACTGCCAGCCGATGCGCCCACTTGCCAATCTGCTCCCACACCGCGTCTTCAAGCACCGCGTGACTCACCATGACAGCTTCCCCGCACCCTGCGCCCCGCCGGTACTGGCTCGTCGCGCAAGCATAGTACGAGTAGCCACGGTTGCGATGCCCGATCATGTTCGCGCCACAGCGGCGGCACGTGAACAGCCCGCCCGTCAGCAGGTACGGGCTGTCCTGCGTTCGCATGTGAGCCATGCGCGCGGACTTCGCCTCGTGCCGGGCGCGAGCGCGGCAACGCGCATCCTTGATTGCCTGCGCCTCCTCCAGGGAGATGATGGCCTGGTGGGCATTCTCAACCACCTCCCATTCCTCGGGCGGGTTCCATCGCTGTCGGCGCTTCTTCCGAACTGCCCAGGTCCCGCAGCCGGCGTACTGCAGCAGCATGTGGGGCTCCAGCAACGAATGCAGCGTGCTCACGCCCCAGTGACCACCTCGTGGGGCAGAAACGCCCGCCTCGGCAAGCATGTCGCGGATGCCATCCAGCGAGGCGCCAAGGCCCGCCTGGAGCAGCACGTCGCGCGCCCACTGCCAGACAGGCTTGCCGGCCACCTCTGTCGTGTCCGGTTCCCACACCGCCTTGAACCGCGGCCGCCCTCGAACGTCAACCCGCTCGATGCGCCTGGTCTTGTACCCCCAGGGCGGCTTGCCGCCGTTCTTGTAGCACCAGCCTGACTCCGGGTCGCGGACGTTGGCGTTCTGGCGCATCCCCTTCCGTGTGTGGAAGGCGACCTCCATCGAGTAGCTCGCGTTCTTCGCCTCGGTCACCTTCTGCATCCACATCCCCATGACCGTGTTCACGTCGTGCACAGGTTCAGTCACGGACACAACCTGTACGCCCGAGCGCTGAAGCTCACCGACGATCTGCGGCGTCCGCCACGGGTCGCGCGAGAACCGACTGAACTCGTGCACCAGAATCATGCCCACCTGCCGGTCCGACTTCGCGCGTTCCAGCATCCGCTGGAACTCCACTCGCCTGCCCTCGTCCTGGAAACCCGACGACGCATCCTCGAACCAGTCGAGTATCACGAGGCCGCGTTCCTTGGCATAGGCCTCTATCGCTGCCCTTTGTGCCGGGATGGACAGGCCCTTGTCCTCCTGCATATCCGTACTCACTCGGACGTATGCCAAAGCCCCGGTCGCGCCCGACTGCGCCAGCGCCGGCAGCCCGGCCGCATTCATGATGTCCTGCACCAGGTCGAGAGTGCTCACTTGGACGCCTCCTTCGGCATTCCTCTGGTCGCGCTGCGATGAGTCACATCCGGTCGCATCTCCGGCGGCAATTCAGGTCTGACCGCAGGATACGGCGGCCTATCGGCCCTCTCGTAACGCTCAGCCCTCGTAAACCACCATGACAGGCCGCTCGTGTTGTGATAGGCACCCGGCTCTACGGTGCGAGCGGGCACCCGCGCCCGTTGCCCAAGTGACCCCTTTCGCCCTGTCTTGTGCCAATCCCGCGCTTCCATTACCATCCGGACAATCACGCCCACGGCCTGCCTCACCCTACGGGTCGTGTGGCCGTCCCAGTTGGGGAAGAAGGACTTGAACGGCTCGGTATACTCGAACTCCCGGACCACACCTGCCAGGGCCGGCCTATCGTGGTGACGTTCAGCATCCTCCATTCGCACCTGTCTTGCTGAGTCGTTGAAGAAGTCCACCAGCACTGCGAAATCGAGCCTGTCATCATTGACCACGTCAGCAAATCTTCGGCCCTGTTCGTCATCGAGAAAACTCTTCACACTCAATCCTGTTGTTGTCATGTCAACTTTCCTTATGTGACCCTCCCTAATGTGCACGTCCATAAGATGTTACCGCGATTTGCTTCGAATGTCAAGCGCATCTTCACGAAGCGCCGGGCCGGGTCCCTTCTCGCAAGGTGCGGGTAGCGCTGGGGGACACGGTCTCGATCACGTCTCTGGCCCGCTTCGCCGCCTCTCGCTGCGTCGCCAGGATGGAGAGTCGCCGACGCCCCTCCACGGTCCGCGGCCCCGTACTCAGCCCGCCGTGCATCCGGCAGCGGCCATTGCGCGGCCGATCCTTTTCGTGGTCCCAGACCGCCGGGGCTTGGCAAGCGTGCCCGTCCCGGCACTTGGCCCCGCATTTGGGCCGCAGAACCTTCCGGGTCACGTGATGCTCGCGGATTGCCTGATGCGCTTCCCAGAGGTCTTCGGGCGCCTCCCGCGACCCTTCGGCAACGGTCCGGAGCAGACCAGTGCCCACGAACCTTCCCAACCCTCGCTGGAAGTTTATGTTATCCAACGCTATCCCTGGCTACCTCTTGCGGTCCGCACGCTCAGGGTGCGGGTTGCCGCGCGCAGGCGACGAGGTTTCGAACACGAACGCCAGACCCGACAACGCGCGCGCCCGCGCTTTTACGCTCACGAGCTTCGGTGATTTCCTGCACATCAGGTGCACGACCACCGGCTCGACGCGTGAACTTCGGCCGCTTGGCCGGCCCCCCAAGACCTGGGAGGAGAGGAAAGCCCCTCGGCACCCCGCCCGTCACCTCGTTTCAGACCCACCAGCTACCCCCTGAAACGCACAAACTCGCCATTCTGTAGGGCCGTCACCCGGCTGGCCGCAATCGCTTTCGCATCTCCCTACCGCGCCACGGCATGCGCCTGTACCAGACGCACTCCGGCACCAAACAATCCCACCCACAGCGCGCGCCATTGCCCTTCACGTTCAAGCACTCCGCGCAGTTCCGCGCCACCTCGCGGCGCGTGACGTACCCCTTCACCGGCGGATACTGCTGCATGTACTGCTTCATCAAGGCCTGGTCATCGTCCACGCTGGTCACTTGTCATTCGTGCGAAAGAGATTGTCGGCTCCCCTCAGTGGCATCGGACGCTCGACGCGCTCACGCGGTTGGCGGCCCTGCACCGCTATTTCTCTGCTGGGTGTCACTCGGAATGGCGCACAGCCCTGCTCCTTGCAAGGGTACACAGCTCTGCACCCTAAACAGGAACTGCGGGAAACAGTCAGCGAAGCGGGCCGTTGCTGTTCTCTTCCCCGTCCGGGATGCCGTGCAGTGAGGATTCGGGCGATTTCGACGCTCATTCCGCTTCCTCCGCGCCGTGGAAGATCGTCTTGACCTGGGCGACGGCCCACTCCCCTGGCAGCAGTCGCCTGATCCGCGCGCCGCGCGCCGGCCCGCGCTGCTGATCCCCGCGAGACAACCCAGGGGTATACTCGATCCAGCGAGCAGCCGCCATTGCCCGAAGGTCACGCGTCACCGTCCGGCGGTCACACCCGGTTACATATGACAGCTCGCGGCCTGAGGTGATGAGTTCGACTCCAGCGTGGCCCTTCGCGGCCTCCAGCGCCCCGATGACCATCATCAGGAACCGGCGGCGAATCACCTGGCCTGGCCTCCATCCCGAGCCCGGCCGGTGCGCCCGCGCCAGATTGTAAGCTCCCAGCAGCGTGGTGATCCGGTCGCGCTTCGGCGGCCGTTTGTTGCGCTGTATGTAAGGGCATAGGGCCATGCCCGCGTCGCCGCCGCCATACGGACACGCCTCGCGCAATGGTCCTTGCTTGCACCCGTGCCCACGAAGCCCCGTGCTCTTCTGTTTACAGACCACGCCCTTGACTGCGCTGGCAACATCGCGGCCGGTGAATGGGTGACTTGCTCGTGGCGGCTGGGCGCAACGTGAAGCCCATTCACCGAGAACCGCTGTTGCCACCGCGGCACTGGCTCCGGTGCGCAAGTACTCGACGGCCAGCGCATAGCACGTGGCGCCGCGATGTTTCTCCTCCTGCGGCCCAATGCAGGCGACGCAGGGCTTGATCAAGGCGACGTCCACTCCGAGCTTCTCTGCCAGGACCTCGCGCAGAAACTCCCCGCGAGTCTCGTCCCACGCGCCTTCTGGCTCTGCAACCCCCGCGACGCGCAGATCGGTGTTAGTGCCCATCAGCGCCCACCGACTGGGGCGCAGGCGGTTGCGTCTATCTGGTGGCTGACAGGGTTGCGATCATACGAGCTTCTGCGGTGACCCAGGAAACATCCCATCGTCTCGCTCTCCGCTCTCCGCTACCGGGCCGCCCGCGTCTGCGGGGAGAACGCCCACCACCGCCGCGGCGGCCGCGGGCGGCCCGGAGACACCTGTTGATTCTCTCGACGGCTCCTTCCCGAACATCGTCGGATGCTCGCGCACAAACCGCCGCATGGCGAAGCGAACGAGCAGATCCTCGACGGTCCGCACGTCCGCCTCAGTCATCACGGCCGGGCCGTGAATCACTCGGATCGTCACGCCACGTCTTCGCTTGTGTGTGCTCTCAGTCGCCACATTCGCTCCAGACAAAGAGGCGAACACCCCGCCATCTTGGCCTACCCGAGGTTGCGGTGTTGAGGCCGCTCCGGCGCTCGCTGTCGGCGGTGTCGTGGCGTCAATGGCTTTGGCGATGGCCTTGCATCACGCTCGTCAGCCGCTGGGACGCCTTCAGTCAGTTCTGAGGGGAATCGCGGCACGTCCCGGCGTGACATCTGACGGCTCCGGCGGATACGCCGCAGCCGCTGGACCTCCGAAGCGGGGAACCACGCCCAACCACGTTCATCCCTGCGAACCACCAAGATGCCTTTGTGCACCCAGGCGGTAACGGTTCGCCGAGACACTTTCAGCCGCCGTGCGACCTCGGCGCCAAGCAGATACTCAGTCATCTACTACCTCCTTCGGGTACCTGAAAGATGCTAGAATGAGAAGGCGAATTCTCAAAGTAAGGACCGAATCATGAGAAACGATTTTATGCTCAAGCCGATTTGCCTCAACCAAGTCTTAGCCGTTGACCCGCGACACGCGTCTCAGTTCGAGGCTTTCCTTGAGCGCCATTGGCAGCTGTATGCCGATCTCAGGCGGAGCGGGATGAGTCATAAGGCGGTCTGCCGTTGGCTTGACGACTACGTCACCTATCCGCACGCGCCAGTGACCATACCCGTATGTCATCCTGACCGGTTTGCAGAGTTGCAGGATGGGCTGCGAAACCTCGTCGCGTCGAAGCCTAAGCCGGGATGGCGGAATGATTACGAGGCCGCGTGTCAGCGAGCCAGGCACCAGAAGAAGGAACTGCCCTCTTCAGCCATGGAGGTCTGGCTGGTGCGAATTGCGGGTATGCTCGCAGCCTATCACCAGGAGCACAAAGCCCCCATCTCGGTGCCGACCTTACGGCCTATACCCGGACGGCCGGAGGTGCGGGAACCAGTTACCAAGCGGGCTTACAGTATGCTGCCTTGGGTTTCCGGCGAATGGATATTCATCGAGTGCGTGTACGAGTTGATGGGGAGTTCCGAGAAACAGGCCATCGGGGTCTCGGTCCTGGAGAGTCGTAGCACGACGGAGGCGCGAAAGCGCCAAATGCGTGAACGGATGAACCTGTCGTTGCGCGCACCTCACAAGAGAGCGTCGTGGGTGGGGCGACGGAGGGTGCCCAGGCAAGAGGTCGAAGAGGTCCTCCGTAATGCCGACTCGCGCGCCGACGCTGTTCGCCAACTAATGCAACTGGGGATTTCCTCGGCCACCTCATATCGCCGATGCAAAGCGTATCCCGCCGCTGGCAAGACACGTTGGGGGCGGGACCAGTAGGGCCGCGGGCGGCGCTTGACGGCTTGCCAGCGGTGAGCCGCTGTACCGGGCCGGCTACTCGAAGTCGGCCCACACTACCGGCGACCACGCAGGCGTGCGGCGCTCATCTTGGCAGGGGTGGTTCTTCGCCTTGGAACGGCGATCCTCAAGCTGTATGAAGCGAGCCTTCCGCATGATCCCGGAAGGAGACCAGGTGAAGCGCGCGTAAGTAAATGCGGCCTAAGAAGTCGCGAGAGAAGCATGGCCACGAGCGCGCAGGTAATCCTTGGCATTGATGCTGCGTGGACGCCAGACAACCCGTCCGGCCTCGCGCTTGTCGGAAGGCGGGAAGGCCGGTGCGAAGTGCTCTGCGTTGCCCGGTCCTACACTGAGTTCGCAGACCTGGCGCGCGCAGGGTCCGCTTCACCGGCCGAGTGGCTCGCCCCGGCCGCCAATCGTCCTTGCAGCATCCCGGAGCTCCTCGACGCAGCCAAGGCTACCAGCGGCCGTGAGGTCGGCGTCGTGTCCCTGGATATTCCTCTGGCGCCCCTTACCATCAAGGGGCGGCGATGTTCGGACAACAAAGTCTCCTCGGAATACGGGTCAAGGGGGGCGTCAACGCATAGCCCAACGGCCTGCCGACCAGGCCAGTTCGCCGCTGAACTTTTCTCGGAGCTCCGACGAGCTGGCTTCCGCTGGGTTGGCGCGGCCAATACTCCGCCCGAGCCAGGTGATCCGTGCTTCATCGAGACGTACCCGCATCCCGCCATTATCGAACTGCTGGGCCTGTCCTACCGACTCCCCTACAAGGTCGGTAGGCACAACCGCTACTGGCGGGAGGAGTCGCCGGAGACTTCCTGGGGGAACCTGGCGCGGAGCCTAGACGACTTACGCTGCGGCATTGCGCGCGTGCTCGACGGTGCGGCCTATCTGATCCCGAGTGCAAGCGACATCATGCATTCCGGCAACTGCAAGTCACGCACAGCCACGTTGAAGGGCATCGAGGACGTACTGGACGCGGCCGTCTGTGCCTGGGTTGGCTGTGAATACCTCGCCGGTCGCGCGATCCCGTACGGCGACGAAACCAGTGCCATCTGGCTGCCAACTCCCCGGAGTCCGAGCGGCTCGAATCGTGCACAAAGGTAGAGGAATGCAGAACAACAGGAAACTCGAAGTCGGCACCCTGGAGACGTGGCTGTGGGACGCGGCCTGCAAGATCCGCGGTGCGATTGATGCGCCCAAATACAAGGACTACATCCTCCCGCTGGTCTTCCTCAAGCGGCTGTCGGATGTCTTCGAGGACGAGCTCGCGGGCCTGGCCCAGCAGTTCGGCGGCGCCAAGGCCGCGGCCAAGCTGGCTGACGCCGATCACTCCCTCGTTCGCTTCCACCTGCCCGAATCGGCGCGCTGGCCCGCCATCGCCAACACGGTCAAAGGGCTCGGCCAGTTCCTCACAGACGCGGTCCGCGCTGTCGCCCGCGACAACCCGCGCCTGGCGGGCGTCGTTGACGTGGTGGATTTCAACGCCACCACCGCCGGGCAACGCATCATCGGCGACGACCAGCTTGCCGCGCTCGTCCAGGTGCTCGGTCAGTACCGCCTGGGACTGAAAGATGTCGAGCCGGACATCCTGGGCCGCGCCTACGAATACCTGCTCCGCAAGTTCGCCGAGGGCCAGGGGCAGAGCGCTGGCGAGTTCTACACGCCCCGCCCGGTCGCCATCCTCATGGCCCGCATCCTGGAGCCCGACCCCGGCGTGGAAGTCTATGACCCCTGCTGCGGGTCCGGCGGTCTGCTCATCAAGTGCCACCTGCGCCTGCTCGAAGCCCGTGGGATAGAAGAAAACGGCCGTCGCCGCCTCCCTGAATCCGTTGCTCCGCTGCGCTTGTTCGGCCAGGAGATCAACCACACGACCTATGCCATGGCCAAGATGAACGCCTTTATCCACGACATGGAGGCCGACATTCGCCTCGGAGACACCATGAACCGCCCCGCCTTTCTCAATGACGACGGCAGCTTGCGCCGCTTCGACATGGTCACAGCGAATCCCATGTGGAACCAGCCGTTCCCCATCTCCACTTATGAGAACGATCCATTTGAGCGTTTCGGCTTCGGGATTCCGCCCGGCGGGAAGAGGGCCGACTGGGCATGGGCGCAGCACATGATCGCTTCTCTGACGGATCAGGGCCGAATGGCCGTTGTGCTGGACACCGGCGCCGTCTCGCGCGGCAGTGGCAACCTTGGTTCAGATCGGGAACGCGCCATCCGTAAGGCCATAGTCGAGAAGGATCTGGTGGAAGCTGTTCTGCTCTTGCCGGAGAACATGTTCTACAACACCACTGCTCCCGCCATCATCCTCGTCATCAACCGGGCGAAGCGCCATCCGGGCGAGGTCCTGCTCATCAACGCCAGCAAGCAGTTCGTCAAGGGCCGGCCGAAGAACGAACTGACCGACGAGCACATCGCGCGCGTCGCATCCCTCTACCACGAATGGCGGGCGGAGGATGCGCTCGCGGCGGTCGTCCCGACCGACCAGATCGCCGGCAAGGACTTCAACCTCAGCCCCTCTCGCTACGTGGCGAGCAACGACAAAGAGGAAGTCCTGCCCCTGGAAGAGGCCGTCGTGCTGCTGCGTGAGGCCGAAGAGGAGCGTGCGCAGGCGGATGCGGCCCTCTCCGAGGTGCTGGAGCGGCTTGGGTTCCCTCGCGTGCACAAAGGCGGATAGGCCCAGTTCGCCGAATCCAGTGCCAGCTTGTGGCGTGCACCGGACAGACCGCAAGGCCCTGGCGGTTTACAAATCGCAGCCAATGTGGAATAATGTAAACCGCTCACGCGGACGTAGGCGACGTTCCGGGGCGTCGCAGGGGGCTCACAGGAGGGCATCAAGGTGATCGGGGAGCGGCTTAAACTCGCCCGCCGCGCGGCTGGGCTGAGCATGGACGCTTTGGCCTCGCGCGTAGGGCTCAGCAAGATGGCAATCTCCAAATACGAGCGCGGGCTGGACGTTCCCGGCTCGGCTGTTCTTCTGAAGCTGTCCCACGCCCTGAAGGTGAAAGCCGATTTCTTCTTCCGCCCGGCTGGCATTCGGTTCGAGGCCTCTGCTTTTCGCTGCCGCAAGTCGCTTCCGGCCAAGCAGAAGGACGCATTGGCGGCGCGCGTTCAGGAATGGCTCGAACGCTACATGGAGGCCGAGGCCATCGTCGGGGAGGAGCGGCGGTTTCGCGTTCCCCCACGCCTGAATCGCCGCGCAGATTCCCTGGATCAGGTCGAAGACGTGGCCCTTGGCCTGCGTGAGGCATGGAAGCTCGGCACCGACCCGATTGAGAACCTATGCGAGGTGCTGGAGGACAACGGCATCAAGGTCGGCCTGATTGAGGGCACCGAACAGTTCGATGCAATGCTCTGCCACGTGGCGGAGGGCGAGCCGGTGATGGCTGTCGCCAAGGGCCAGCCCGGCGACCGCCAGAGGCTCAACATGGCCCACGAGTTGGGTCATCTTATCCTGGAGATTCCTGAAGACATGGATGAGGAAGATGCTGCCTACCGTTTTGCGGGCGCATTCCTCGTCCCGGCGTCGGTAGTGCACTTCGAGCTTGGCAAGGGGCGCCAGCGGCTTGGTCTTTACGAGCTGCATCTCCTGAAGCACAAGTACGGCTTAAGCATGCAGGCATGGGTCATGCGTGCCCGCGATTTGGGCTTGATCTCCCTGCCAACTGCCACGACCATCTTCAGGCACTTCCGCACCCAGGGCTGGCACAGGGTAGAGCCGGGCGACCCCTACCCCTCCGAGGAGCCGCAGCGCCTGCAGCGCCTGGTGATGCGCGCGCTAGCCGAGGAGCTTATCACCGAGTCCCGCGCCGCCGAATTGCTGGGCGAGTCTCTGGGCGAGTTCAGCCGCCAGGAAGCGGAGAAACATGCGGGATTCCCCGTCGGCGTGCGTGGCTGATGCCAACGTTATCATAGACTTGCACGTCGGCGGTCTGCTGCCCAAAGCGCTACGCCATCCCTTCCAACTCGTCGCGCCGGATTTCATAACCGATGAGCTGGTGAATCCGAGTGGCAAGAGTCTTGTCCGCGAAGGCCTTCAAGAGCAGGGCCTGACTCCTGAGGAAATCAACAATGAGCTCCCCGAGCTCAAGGCGCGGTACCCCAGTGATCTCTCCATCAACGATCTGGCCGCGCTGTTTGTCGCAAAGAAGATGGGGCTGATGCTGCTGACCGGGGAGAGGCTCCTCCGCCAAGCGGCCGAGGCAGAGGGGGTGACTGTCCGCGGTACGTTGTGGCTGCTCAACCACATGGTAAGCCGTAAGGTTGTTCCGCCCCGCCGCGCAGCCGAGGCCATCGTCCGCATCCGTCGCGTCCGCCATCACTTACACGGCCGCAACGCCGAACAGTTGCTTGCAAGGTGGAGGCGGGGGTGAGCTTCGACAACAAACGTTTCCGCAATTAGCGAACGCTCGCTATTTACACTTCGCCGCCGAAGTGTTACTATACTCCCCGCTTACTAACACTTCCGTGAATTGCGGCGACCCAGGGGAAGATGGACCCGAAGGCCTTCACCAGCGACAGAGCGGGCCGAATCATCCGGGTGCCGGGGCCGGCCGGGTATCACGCCTTCGCGCCCCATCCCTTGCCCCCCGAACTGCAATGGACGCCGCCGCTGGTGAGCGCCCTCTCCCACGCTGACCGCGCCCTGGCCGAACTCTCGGCCCTTGCTCGTTCTCTTCCCGCCCCGCACCTGCTCATTCGCCCCTTCATCCGTCAGGAGGCCGTGCTGTCCTCCCGCATCGAAGGGACTCGCGCCTCGCTCTCAGACCTCTACGCCTACGAGGCCGCAACCCCGGCGCTTTTCGAGATGCCCGATGATGTGCGCGAGGTCCACAATTATGTCACGGCCCTGGAACACGGGTTGGAGCGCATCAGGGCACTCCCGCTCAGCCTTCGTCTGCTTCGGGAGATTCACGGCAAACTGCTTGAGGGGGTCCGCGGCGAGCACCGCACTCGCGGCGAGTTCCGGCGCAGCCAGAACTGGGTCGGCCCGCCGGGGAGCACTCCCTCCAACGCCCCGTTCGTGCCTCCTCCGCCCTCGGAGATGGACGCGTCCTTGGGCGCGTTCGAGAAGTGGCTGCACAGCGAGTCTGATCTCCCGCCGCTAGTCCGCATCGCCCTGGCACACTACCAGTTTGAGGCGATCCATCCATTCCTCGACGGCAACGGCCGCGTCGGCAGGCTGCTTATTATCTTCCTCATGTGCCTCTGGGACTTGCTGTCGGAGCCTGTGCTCTACCTCAGCGCCTACTTCGAGGCGCGCCATCAAGACTACTACGACCACCTCCTGGCCATCAGCCAGAGAGGCGCCTGGGAGGAGTGGGTCGCGTTCTTCCTCGAAGGCGTGGCAGCGCAGGCGCTGGATGCGCGGGCGCGAGCGCGCCGGCTTCTCGACCTGCGGGAGGATCACCGAAGGCGTGTGCAATCAGGGCGCACGGCTGCGAGGCTCCTGCAAGCGGTGGACCTTCTCTTTGCTCGGCCCGTGATCACCATCCCGACCCTGGTCTCCGCGCTGCATCTGAACTTCCCTCCGGCGCAGCGATACGTTGACCAACTGTGCGCGCTCGGCATTCTGCGCGAAGTGACGGGCAAGGCGCGGAACCGCGTCTATGTTGCCGAGGAGATTCTGCGCGCTGTTCAGGAGCCCCTGGCCGGGCAGGCGCTCCAGGGTGCCGATGAATCATCGCCGGAGGGCGCAAAGCCATGACCGCGCCCCTTGTCCGCCGAAGCTTCAGCGAAGGCGGAAACGACCTCCCGCCCCCTACAGTGGTGAGCGAAGTCGAACCAGGCTTCAAAATGACCGAACTCGGCCCACTGCCGGAGGAGTGGGAGGCAGTTCCCCTGGAGAATGTGGCTACTGCTGTCCGTGGTATTTCATGGCGCAAGTCGGAGGAGTCGGTCTCAGGAACCCCTGTTATCACAATCCCCAACATCAGCAACGATGGCCGGGTTCATCTTGCTATCCGCTACAGGCTCCAGAAGAAGATCAGCGCGGCCAAGTCCCTGCGAGAGGGCGACATCCTTCTGGTAGGCTCCAGCGGCAGCGTCCATAACGTTGGGCGGACCGCTCTTGTTCCCTCACATCCGTACCCTGTGCTCGCTTTCGCTTCGTTCTTGGCGAAGGCTGAACCCAGGAGCGACACCTGCGACCACGGTTTTCTGTTCCACCTCCTGCAAAGCAGACTTGTAGACTTCGCCGCCTGCTCGAAACGCGCGGCAGACGGGAAGTACAACCTTCAAGTGCAGCAACTGAAGCAGTGGATGGTACCCAAGCCTCCCATCCCGGAGCAGCGCAAGATTGCGGCGGTGCTTGACACCATCCGCCGGGCGATTGAGGCGACGGACAAGGTCATCGCCGCCGCCAGGGAACTGAAGAAGTCCCTTATGCGCCACCTCTTCACCTACGGCCCCGTCCCCTACGACCAAGCCGACCAGGTCCCCCTCAAGGAAACCGAGATCGGCCTGGTGCCGGAGGGATGGAACACAGCGCCGCTTGGCACGTGCGCCGAGATCGTCATGGGACAGTCACCGCCTGGCACCACCTACAATGAGGGTGGGGAAGGCCGTCCGCTCATCAACGGTCCCGCCCAGTACGGGCCTGTTCACCCCGTTCCCGCAACATGGACCACAGCCGCGAGCAAGCTCTGTCAGGCAGGAGATATCTTGTTCTGTGTCCGCGGCAATACGACAGCCCGGCTGAACATCGCAGATCAGGCCTACTGCGTGGGCCGCGGGGTGGCGGCTCCACCTTCCCCCAGCTGAGCAAGGCGCAACTGCACGGCTGGCTGGTGCCAGCACCTCCGCTGCCGGAACAGACCGAGATCGAGACTGCCTTGCGCTCGACGGACGGGGAGCTTGCTGCGGAGGAAGACCGCAAGTCCGCCCTCGAATCCCTCTTCAAGACCATCCGCCACCTGCTGATGACCGGGCAGGTGCGGGTGGATGCCTGGGACATCGCGCAAGAACCGCAACGAGGTGCGGCGTGACAGCCTACTTGGTTCGGGCGCACAAGCATGGCGTCGAGCCCCCGGGCGACTATGCGGACCGCGAGCAACTCATGCTCGAAAAGGGCGTGGTTATCATGCCCTTTGACCAGGTGCCCGACCTCTCGGATGTCCTGGATGACGAAGACCGTATGAAGAGGCGGTTCGCGGTCACCTATCACTGGGAACCGAAGCCCAACACGACCGATTACTGGATGTGGCAGATGTGGCACTTCATCCATCAGATGGGCATCAAGGACCTCGTTGTGCTGCCGTTCTATCCGTTCAACGACAAGGCGGCAGTTGGCGAGGTGACGGGTCCCTACCAATACCGCACCGACCTGACTGAATCGGGGCTTCACACGCGTCCGGTGAAGTGGCTGTGCAAAGAGATCCCGATTGGGGAGTTCGCCGACATCGTGCGGGAATCCCTGGAGAAAGCGGTCATGGACTTCTGTCGGATCGCCGGCGAAACGCCGTTGGAAGTGCGCGCCAAGATCGAGCCGCATATCAGAGAAGTAGTGGCGAAGTGGCTGGCTGAACGGGAGGCGGGCAGTTAGCGGCGCGGTGCGCCGGAGACGCTGGATATCGCCCACGAGGCAGGGGGAGGTGCGTGATGGCCGTCTGGATGGTGCGCGCGGGAGCGCACGGTGAGCAGGAGGCGATTGCGCTGGAGAACGGTGTGGCCGTCATAGATTGGAGGGATTTACCAGACCTGTCCGGGGTCAAGACGAGGGAAGAGCTGGCTGCGCTCTGCAGGAAAACCTACCCAGACGCAAGCGACAAGCAAATCGCCAACTGGGTGGGAAAGGTCTGGGCCTTCCGTGATCGCATCAAGAAAGACGACTTGGTCGTCTTGCCCCTCCACACGCGTGCGGCACTCGCCATCGGTCGTGCAACTGGCTCCTACCAATACCGCGCCGACCTGCCTGAGGGCGCAAGACACACGAGGCCGACCAAATGGCTGCGGACTGACATCCCCCGCAATGCCCTGGGCCAGGACCTGTTGTATTCCCTCGGCGCCTTAGGCACCGTCTGCCAGATCCAGCGCAACAACGCCGAGGAGCGCGTCCGCGCCGTGCTGGCTGGCAAGCCCGATCCAGGGAAAACGATCAAGCCGACTCCGGACGAGGAGGATTTCGACCTGGAGCAGTACGCGCGGGATCAGATTGTGGCTTACATTGGCCACAGGTTCCGCGGCCACGATCTAGCCCGTTTGGTGGATGCACTTCTCCAAGCGCAAGGCTACAGGACGCAGGCATCGCCGCCTGGCGCCGATGGCGGCGTGGACATTATCGCCGGCGCAGGCTCCATGGGGTTTGATGCTCCCCGACTCTGCGTGCAGGTAAAATCGAGCGATGCTCCCGTTGACGTGAGCGTGCTTCGAGAACTCCAAGGGGTAATGAAGGGCTTCGGTGCGCAGCAAGGGCTGCTCGTCGCCTGGGGCGGGTTCAAAGGCAGCGTAACGACGGAGGCTCGACGCCTGTATTTTGAGATTCGGCTTTGGGATTCGGCTGAACTGGTGAACGGCCTGCTGAACAACTACGAGCGATTGCCGGCCGAGGTGCAAGCGGAGTTGCCACTTCAGAGACTCTGGGCGATGGTGCCGCAAGAACAAGTTGAGGTCTAGGAGTCGGGTACTGCCATGTTGGGTGGCGAGAGAGCCGCCGTTCAGAACCCCTTCATCCGCTACGCGGTCGAGGCCGGCTGGACCTACCTTCCGCCGGACGAGGCCCTGCGGCTGCGCGGCGGCGAGTCTGGCCTCCTGCTGCGTTCCGTCTTTATAGAGCGCGTCCAGCGCCTGAACCCCGGCTTCGTGGACGTGTCGCGCGCCGAAGACCTCATCCGCCGCCTGGAGCGCGTCCTGCCGCGCATTGAGGGCAACCTGGATGCCTGGGAGTACCTCAAGGGCCTCAAGACGGTCTTCGTGCCGGAGGAGAAGCGGGAGCGGAACGTCCGGCTGATGGAGGCGCGAGACTGGCAGGCAAACGCCTTCCACGTCACCGACGAACTCCGCTTCGATAACGGCGTTCCTCCCGCCATCCGCCAGGACATCGCTTTCTTCATCAATGGCGTGCCAGTTCTGGTCGTGGAGACGAAGTCGGCCACCAAGCCGGAGGGCATCGCCGAAGCCCTCGACCAGATTCGCGACTACCACCGCGATGGCCCCGAACTCATGGCCCTGATGCAGGTCGCCGCGCTCACTCACCTGGTGCGCTTCTACTACGGCCCCACCTGGAACCTGTCGCGGAAGAACCTGTTCAACTGGAAAGAGGAGTCCGCGGCCCCGGACTTCGAGACCCTGGTGAAGACCTTCATCCACCCGCAGCGCATCGTCCGGGTCATCTCCGACTTCATCCTGTTCACCCGCAGGGACGACGAGCTCACCAAGGTCATCCTGCGGCCCCACCAGATGCGCGCCGCTGAGCGCGTCGTGCGGCGGGCCGCCGACGCCAAGAAGCGCCGCGGGCTGGTCTGGCACACCCAGGGCTCGGGGAAGACCTACACGATGATTACGGTGGCCAAGCGGCTCATCGAGGAGCCGGTGTTCGAGAACCCGACGGTGCTCATGCTCGTGGATCGCAACGAACTCGAAACTCAGCTCTTCGGCAACCTGGCCGCCTGTGGCATCGAGCATTGCGAGGTGGCGGGATCGAAGCGCGGCCTGCGGAGACTGTTGGCGCAGGACCGGCGCGGGCTGATCGTCAGCATGATTCACAAGTTCGATGACATCCCCGCCGACTTGAATAAGCGCCACAACATCTTCGTGCTGGTGGATGAAGCGCACCGCACCACCAGCGGCGACCTGGGCAACTACCTGATGGGTGCCCTGCCCAATGCCACCTACATCGGCTTCACCGGCACCCCGATTGACAAGACCGCCTACGGCCGTGGCACCTTCAAGGTCTTCGGCACCGATGACCCCCAGGGCTACCTGGACAAGTACGGCATCGCCGAGTCCATCGAGGACGGCACTACCGTGCCGCTCCACTACACGCTGGCGCCCAACGAGCTGCGCGTTGACCGGGACGTTCTGGATCGGGAGTTCCTTGATCTGGCGGCGGCGGAGGGCTTGAGCGACCCGGATGAGCTGGAGAAGATTCTCGAACGCGCCGTCACCCTGAAGACCATGCTCAAGAAGCCGGAGCGAGTGGTGGCGGTGGCGGCGTACATCGCTGAGCACTTCCGGGATGTCGTGGAGCCGATGGGCTATAAGGCTTTCGTGGTGGGCGTTGATCGGGAAGCGTGCGCGATGTACAAGGATGCGCTGGACGAGCACTTGCCGGCGGAATACTCCTGCGTGGTGTACAGTCCCGGCCACAACGACCGGCCTGAGTTGCGCCGCTACCACCTGGCCGAGGATGCTGAGAAACAGGTGCGGAAGGCCTTCCGCAAGCCGGATCAGCTTCCCAAGATTCTGATCGTGACCGAAAAGCTGCTTACCGGCTTTGACGCGCCGATCCTCTACTGCATGTACCTGGACAAGCCGATGCGCGACCATGTGCTGCTGCAGGCCATCGCGCGGGTGAACCGACCCTACGAGGACGAGCATGGGCGGACAAAGCCGGCGGGATTTGTACTGGACTTCGTGGGCATCTTCGAGAAGCTGGAGAAGGCCCTGGCATTCGATTCCAAGGACGTGAGCGCTGTCATTCAGGACATAGACATCCTCAAGGTGCGGTTTGCCGAACTGATGGAGTACGCGCGAGGGGAGCACCTGCCGCTTGCCGCAGGCAAGTCGGGGGACAAGGCGGCCGAGGCGGTGCTGGAGCATTTCCGAGACGAAGAGGTGCGCCACGAGTTCTACGGGTTCTTCAAGCACACTTCGGCAGTGTACGAGATTCTGTCACCCGATCCGTTCTTGCGGCCGTACCTGGAGGACTACGAGCGGCTAGCAGAGATGTACCAGCTCGTGAGGTCGGCTTATGATCCGGGCGTGATTGTGGACCGCGAGATCCTGCGTAAGACTGCGCTCCTGGTGCAGAAGCACACGGAAACCAGCGACATTGGCGAAGCGCTGGAAGTTTACCCGATTGACAAGGACACGCTCGACCGTATCGCCGCGAGCCAAAAGCCCGACACCGTCAAGGTCTTCAACCTGCTGAAGAGCCTGCAGGAGGCGATTGGCGGGAAGATCGCGGGCGCCCCTTACCTGCTGTCCATCGGCGAGCGGGCCGAGCGCATTGCCGAGGAGTACGAGCAGCGTCAGATCACTACCCAAGAGGCCCTGCGGCGGCTGGAGGCACTGGTGCGCGAGTTCACCGAGGCCGAACGCGACCGCGCCGAGAGGGGGCTGCCGCCCGAGGCCTTCGCAGTGTACTGGGAACTGCGGCAGGCTGGTGTCTCCGACCCACAGGCGGTCGCCGAGGCCATGGCCAAGGCGTTCAGTGACCACCCCTATTGGGCGATGAGCGAACAGCAAGAGCGGGCCGTGCGGACCGAGCTCTATAAGGCGCTGCTAGCCGCCGGCGCGACAACCGGCAACGTTGCGGAGATCGCCCAGAGAATCATGACCGTCATGCTGAGGTCGCGACGGTGAAGACGCTGGAGAAGAGGGCGGGGCTGCCTGCTGCGCTTGAGGAATCCGTCCCGGTGGCTATGTTCAGGGCGGAGGTGACGGCCTGGGCTCGCCGCATCGGCGTCACTCCGCGCGAGATACACATCCGCCCGATGAAGCGTAAATGGGCGAGCTGCTCCAGCCGCGGACGCCTTACGTTCGACACCGACCTGCTCCGGCAATCCGCCGCTTTCCGCGCTGAGGCCATCGCGCACGAACTGCTGCACCTGAAGGTGCCGAACCACGGACGGGTGTTTGACGCGCTGCTGAAGAGCTACCTGGCCGGGAGACACCGGGGGGGCTGAACCATGAGCGACATCCAGCCTGCGGCCAAAGCCTCGGCCAGCATGGACGACCTGTACGTTTCTGGGAACTGCATCTATCGCATCTGTGGAAGGATGCGCCCGAATACGCTGAAGCCATCAAGCGATTTGTCTCCTTGCTTCGGCGTGTTTCTTAATGTACTGGTGCCCTTTTACGTGAAGACAGAGGAATGGCGAAGCACGCCCCTTGTGCCACGGCCTTTACGTCGCGGATTTCCTCACATCATGTGGCGACAGGTCCAAGTCTGGGGTGATTATCGGGAACAACGCGGACCACGGCCACTTCGAGAAGGTGGACGGAAAGCGGATCAAGCCCGTGATCCAAGGGGTTCGCGACTTGATAGCTCGGTACGAAGGAAGAGCGGGCGGACGGAGGCATGGTTTTCTGCCGGTGCCCGCCCATACTCGCCGATAGCGGTCCCAGCGTGGTGAGTTGATATGACAACAAGAGCAACACGGACCCTGAACCCCCTGCACTTCGAGGACCTGGAGCCGCATCGCTTCGAGGACCTTGTGCGACAACTGATCTATGACTTCAGGCATTGGCAGTCCATCGAGGCAACCGGCCGTTTGGGTGCCGATGAGGGCCTCGACATCAGAGCATTCGAGGTCGCTGATGCAGAACCCGATGCCGCAGCAGAAGAAGAGGGCGACGAACCAGAGCCCCTTGCAGCGCGCGAGCAACGGCTGTGGGTAATCCAGTGCAAACGAGAGAAGCGGATCGGCCCGAGACAGGTACGGGCGATTGTGGAGGCGGCTCTTCCCGAGAATGGCGACCGAGTCTATGGACTTGTGCTCGCCGCTGCTTGCGATTTCTCAAGACGTTCGAGAGATGCCTTCCGACAGGTGGCCAGGGAAAGCGGTGTCCAGGAGTTCCACCTATGGGGTAAGGCTGACCTTGAGGACATGCTGTTTCTGCCCAAGAATGATCATCTGCTCTTCGCCTACTTCAGCATCTCGCTCCAGGTACGGCGTCGTTCCCTGAGGACGGAACTCCGATCTCGCCTCGCTACCAAGAGAAAGCTCATCCGAGTGCTTGGCGAGGTCGGCGCGCGGGCATGTAAGACGGTGCTGCTCAGGGATGCCGCGGAAGAGCACTATCCGTACGTGAGCCTGATCCCGGACTTCGCCGAGCGTCCCAGATGGTTCTACCGCACCTTCATGGGCCATCTGATCCCGGATCACGTGGCCTTCCTGGTCCGACGCTGCTATGCCTATATTGATGACAGCGCGGAACATTGGGATGCGTTGCTCGACCACAACGAGGCCACACCGAGGGATCTGGAGGTGCAGTTCACCGAGAGCCTAAGCCGGCGCGACTACAGCAGAGAAAGCCGATACTACTCGTACTGGTTCGGGCATATCGAGGAGAAGAACCGAGCGTGGTTCGAGGTCGCTCGGTACATACACTACGATCGCATTCTGGCAGTGGACGAGGATGGGGACGCATACCACCCGGGGCCGCACCTCCTTATCGCGTTCAGCCCCGCCGATGGCCCCTATGAGCCGTTCCAGACGGCAGAGGTCCACCCCGTACTGACGTTCAGGCGAGCCCTCCGGCCGACCGTGGATAACCGAATCAGGTTCTTCCCGGAGACGATCCCAGACACGCCTGGACCGGAGCAGTCGGAACCGGACACCAAGGCGTGAGGGAGACCTAACAGCTCTGGTCGCGTGACCTTCGCAGGTACCAGTCTGCCCACACGTCCGGCCACTCAGTGGATGGCTAGTCCCAGCCATGCTCCCGCCATCTGCACGCTCGTTGCCCCAGGGCTTCGTACATGTGAGGCATGGTAGGCCACGGCCCCCTGTATCTGCCGGATGGACTACCAGGCGCGATGTTCCTCTCTACCTGTCAGATGTGGGTTCGACATGCCGCCACGCGGCCCTGCGCTCCCTCACGGCCCGGAGACTTGGCTCCCTCTAGAAGCGGCCCCCCGCGGCTGCTTTGCATTCTCGGGGCTAGAATGGTATAGTGACGCCGCTACAGGACTGGCGTTTATCTACGTGGCCGCTGGCCTCGCGGGTTCCTCTTTGCCCGCGGTGGCCGACGCCAGTCCTGTAGCAAGGCCGGCGGCCAGGCGCCGCGGGCATTTCATTGCCCGCCCAGCAGCGCCTCCGCCGACGCCCACACCAGAGGATCAGAAACATGCAAGGGGAGCACGTCCGCGCTGACTGTGCATCCCGGTCATCCGGGCGTCGGGATAGGATATGGGCGCCCTTACACCCGTCCCCCGCGTGTGCCGACCTAGCCTGTGTGATCTGCGGACTCACGACCACCCACCTCGTTGAACCATCGGCGCTATCAGCGCGGGGCCGGGGGCTCGAATGACGACAGAACCGACAGGCGTCCCTTCGGATCGGCCGATTGAGCACGTGCGTGAGTTCTTTGCGGAGCCGGATCATCCGAGCTACGGCCTTGCCGCCTTCAACCTCCGCAAGCTGCGCGAGCCCTTCGAGGCGGGGTGGACAGCCCGGCGCGGGACGAAGGATGTGGAGCTTGAGGAACTGCTGCTGCATTCCGATTGTGGCATTCGCATTGCCGCTGCTGTCGAGCTATCGGAGAGAAGGAGCTGTCCGTTGGCTGTCGTTCCTCTGCTCGATGCGGTCTTGACGGTGATCGCAGAACGCGGGTACGCGGATAACGACCTCGATTGGGCCGAAACAAGCCTGGAGGCTCTGCGCGACTATGGCTCCCTCGCCTTTCTCGCAGAGCACAGAATCTGGCCGTACCTGTATGCCCACGACGACTACGCTGTGCGGTGCGCGGCGGCATGTGCCGCGCTGGCCCTCGCCGAGGTGTCCGAGGCTTCGCAGACGGTTGTCGCTTTGGCAACGCGCTGGCAGCCCGCACCCTTGCGCGCATTCATCCGGGGCCGATTGGCCCGGATGCTCAAGGACGGCTTGGTAAAGCGTGACGGAGCTCTGAACGCCCTCGTGCCCGTGGACGGCGAGGAGACCTCGAACCTACGCTGGTACGACGACCCGCCGATAGTCCGTGTTAACCAGCAGGTACGGGACAGGGTGCTGGAAGCGACCCTCATGGTGCCTGACCTTGTGAAGCTTGCCCAGCCGGAGCGACAGCTCCTGGATCGGGCCATCGCAGCGCTTGAGCGCCTGCCTGAGCCGACACCTGGCCTCTGGATTGAGTACGGAGTAAGCGCTCGCGGTGAGTCGGGGTCTGGTTACTACGATGTTGCAATCAGCGACCAGCACTTTGCAGTCAGGTCCGGCGGGTCTGTCAACCCGGGATGGGGCAGTGATAGCTTCTCCGGTTACCGATACGAAGCAAGCGAGAAGGGCGATCATCAGGATGGCATGATTGGTGAGTGGTGTAGCGGTTTCGTCTGCTTGCTGAGCACCGCCACATTCAGCATATCCGATAGGAGCGACGAGTTGTCACCAGGCGGGGACGCGTAGCGCGACGCAGCAGATCCCGGCGACCGGCGATACTCTCCCCCTTTGGTGGCGATGGCGAGAATCTCCCTCGGCGCCACCGCAGAAGACAACGGTTGCGGTCAAAGACACCGCCGGCCGGCGGAAGGGCTAGCTAAGGCTAAACCACAGATGGACAACTGCGCATGTCCGAATGCCAACCCGGCCCCAGACCAACCTCTGCGCTTGAGCCGTCCGGTCCTAACGATGGCGTCCCCGCACAGAATGGTCGTTTTTCGCGTCAGACCCAGCACAGAGGGCCTGAGAATGACCGGTCGCCCTCAGGATAACCTATGGTACCGGGCATACACAACCACCGCCCACAGGCCCTTCTGCCGGGCATTTCTGGCAAGAAATCTGTCCGTGGCCTTTTGGTGCTCGGAACTCGCGACGAGAAGGCTTAAGGAACCTCGACGGGTGCCTCCGGGGGTGCCCCCATAACCCGCAGCACGCTCGGTCAAAGAAGGCGCCCCGCGAAGGCTCCCAATCGCGGTAAGGTGAAAGTGCGGAGGTATCAAGTGAGACCGCTCTGGGGCAGCTACAGTCGTTTCCTGGTTTGGTTCATGTTTGCCTGAGCCAGGTCAAGTCCCCAATCTGCTGTAAAAGTGTTTGGGCATGAGTAAGTCCTCAGGCGGCGATTTTCTGGTGGTGAAGGGCGTCCTCCGTCGGCACCGGATCGAGCCCGAGCTCGCGCCGCAGCGCGGCAAGCTGGTGATGTTCCGATTCGCTGATATGTATGCGCTGCCAGCCCCGCGCTGCACGCTCCAGCGCCGCGAACGCGAGCTTCAGGCAACTGCGCTCATCGAAGAATCGCGGGATCACCTTGGTGCGCCGGCGCTGTTCCTCAAACGCCCGCTCGATGAGATTGGTGGTGCGCACGAACTTGCGATGCGCCGGCGGCACCCGCAGATGCGCCAGGCTCGCCTCCAGGTCGTCGGCAAAGCTCTTCATCGCCGCCGGGTAGGTGCGCTCGTACATCTCGATCACTTGCGCTGCCATCTCTCGTCCCTGCTCCAGGGTAGGAGCGTCACGCACCGCCTGCAACCATTCCTTGACCTGGGCGCGCGCCGCCTCGGGGAGTTTCCCCAGCACGTTTTGCATCTTGTGCATCCAGCAGCGAATGCGCACGCTCTGCGGGAAGACCTCCTCCAGCGCCCGCAACATCCCCGGCGCGCCATCGCTGGTCATGGTCAGCGGCACTTGCAGCCCGCGCCCCACCATGTCCCGCAGGAACTCCAGCCAGCCCTCATACGACTCCCGGTTGCCGAGCGCCAGGTGCAGCGGCACGCGCCGGCCGTCCGCCAGGATGCCCCACGCGCACAACAGCGCCTCTTTCGGCCCGCCCTGGCGGCGCAGGGACTCATAGATCCCGTCCACGAACAGGTAGATGACCTCAAGCTCGCTCAGATCGCGCTGGCAGAAGGCCTCATACTCCTCCCACAGCGTATCTGTCAACTCGCTCACCGCGCTGCGGCTAAGCAAGCAGCGCCCGGTGGCATCGGTGAAGGCGGCCTCGATGTCGCGCGTACTCAAACCGCGCGCGTACATCTCGGTCGCCAGCCGCTCCAAGACCTCACTGTGCTGTCCCAGGAACTCCATCAGCGACGAACTATAGCCCGCGATCCCGCGCACCTGCGGCACTTCGACCTTAACGCGCCCTTCCGCGCCTTCCACATAGCCCGGGCGGTAGCCGTTGCGATAGCGGCCCTCGCTGCCCCGCTGGTAGCGCTCGCGGCCGAGGGCGTCGCGCTGCTCAGACTCCAGCGCTTCCTGCAACACCACGCGGGCGGCAAGCCCCAGCAGGGCCGAGGTGGGCGATTCCTCCTGTTCGATACCTTGCGTCAAAAACTCGTGCAAGGCCTGGCGCAAATGCGCGCTGGGTGCTATTCTCTTGTCCGGCATGGGTTGTTCCTTTCCGGCCCTCGGGCCAACGGCTTAACTCGCCTTAAGGATAACCCATGCCCTCGACTTTTTACAGCATTATAGGGACATCACC
>Ga0315279_10002583_pt1 | contig 26773 bp, 23 predicted proteins | sample YL17G06_20_MG_FD_203694 | JGI IMG/M metagenome (GOLD analysis project Ga0315279, IMG submission 203694) | Sediment microbial communities from Yellowstone Lake, YNP, Wyoming, USA - YL17G06_20 | ecosystem: Environmental > Aquatic > Freshwater > Lake > Sediment | place: USA: Wyoming | collected... | reverse complement strand
TTCTCAGCCGTTCCGGCGCCCGGAAGGGCGGCATGACGCTTGTTGACAGCGCGGTTGTCGACCGTCTGATGGCCGGATCGCGCCGGAAACCTTCGGTGGTTCCCGGCGGCTCCGCGTGCAATACCATCATCGGCGTCGGCCGGCTTGGCGGGCCGGCGCGTTTTGTGGGCAAGCGCGGCAATGACGACCTGGGACGGCTGTTTCAGGACGGGCTGAAAAAAAGCAATGTGGAAGACCGGCTTTTCCTCTCCCCTGCTTCGCCCACGGGTCGTGTGCTATCGATCATAACGCCGGATGCACAGCGTTCCATGTTCACCTTCCTGGGTGCGTCGTCCGAGACGACGGTGGATGAGATCACCGCGGAGGTATTCCGCGATACCGCGCTGGTGCATATAGAGGGATATCTGCTCTTCAATCATGATCTGATGCGCCGGGCCATCACCTGCGCACGGTCCGCGGGCGCGAAGATTTCGCTTGATCTGGCCTCGTTTACCGTAGTGGAAGCCAATCGCGATATTCTGGAAGAGATCGTGCGTGGGTCGGTGGATATTCTGATTGCCAATGAGGATGAGGCGCGCGCATATACCGGGCTTTCCAATGAAGAGAAAGCGCTCGAGGTCCTCGCGTCGAAGGTCGATACCGCGATTGTCAAGGTCGGCAAGCGGGGCAGTTATATCGCGCAGGGCAAAAAAACGCTCGCTGTGGGCATCATGGGCGATGGAAGCGCGGTCGACACCACCGGCGCAGGTGACCTTTGGGCCGCCGGTTTCCTGTATGGACTGGTGCGCGGATTTCCATTGGAGAAGTGCGGAAAACTAGGCGCGGCATGCGGGTATGAGGTGTGCCAGGTCGTGGGCGCGGGGATTCCGGACGCAGGCTGGGAACGCATCCGGAAATTGCTATAGGCCGGCGGGTGATTGAATGCCTTTCAGCGAATTCCGGAGCTGGTCCTCCGTCTCAATGCACGCCCTCAAACTCTCCCGTACCGCTTTCACCGGGTCAAGGACCGGTATGCTGTTCAGCCGGATATTCAGCAGCGCGGCCCAGAACGCGCCTATGCCGGCAAAGCCGGCCAGGTCTCCCTTCTTCGTTTCAAACGTTTTCACCGCATGAACATCGCGAGACCCTAAGAATCGGTTGAGCAGCGTTTTCATTTCGGCAATGACCGAGAGCACGGCGCGGCTTTCGACGGCATGCGCCGCGATGTCCGCGGAGAGTCCGGCGGGCAGGTCGGCGGGTTCGCTAAAGCCGCGTCGGATCATGAGCGCGCCCGCTTCGTCAACATAGGGATTGTTTCCGGTCACGCACTCCAGCCGATAATCGCCATCATGCCGCAGGACCGTGCGGAAAAGATCGCACCGGGGGTCCGCCGGCTTTTCGCCGCGCATGCAGGCATGCACCGTGCGCGGCAGAATGGATTTCATACAGAGCATGGATTCGCATTCGAAGCAGAAACACGGCCGCCGATTGCAGGCGGAGGAAAAGATCCTGTGCCCGTCGCCGTAGGGCCCGGTTTCAACGGGATTGGTGGGGCCGAACAGCGCATATACCGGAACGTCAAACGCCGCGGCCGCATGCATCATGGCCGTGTCGCCGGTGACGCATGCGCGGGCGCACGATACCAGCGCGATTGATTCTCTAAACGAAAGCGTGCCGCTGGTTTCGATGCAGGCATTATCAAGCGCTGCATGTATCCCCTGCATGCGATCGGCCTCGGCCGGCGCGCCGCTGATCACGATGGACCAGCCGTCCTGCAGAAGCATGGCGCCCAGCGCGGAAAAATGCTCCACCGGCCAGCATTTGGACGGGTAGGCGGCCCCGGGCTGGAAAAGGACGATCTTCGCATCGCCGGCAATGCCCCGCGCGGCCAGGAATTCCCGCGCGGCCGCCTTTTCCGATTCCGCAAGCGAAACGGTATATCCGCCGCGGTGTTGTTTTGCTCCGCCGATACGGCGATACACGTCCGCCGCATGCAGATTGTTGAATCGTCTGCCGAAGGGGATTGCATACAGATATTGCGACCATGCGTCGGCGACGCCATGGGCGCCTTCCGGCACGAATGATTGACCGAGCTTCTTCTCCGCTTTTATCAACGAAGCGATGTAGGAGAGATAGCGGCTCTGCCCCAGGTTGATGAGCAGGTCGATCCCGCGCGCGCTGATATCCTCGATAGCGCCGCGCAAACGGGCCGCGCCGTCTGGCCAGGGAGAAAAAAAGAGCAGATCGCGGATGGCGCGCCGGGGGAAACGGATGAGATCGTCAACATGCGGGCTGTTGATAAGTCCCGCCTCAAACCCGTCTTCAACCAGGAAGAAGACGCGGCTTGAGCGCCGCGCCTCTTTCAATCCTTCCAGCAATGGCGTTGTCATGATGACATCGCCGAGATTGTGCGGAAGGATGATCAGAGTGTTCATGCTGGCGCTGATCAGGATTTATAATTTTTTTCCGCGCGTGCATACGTATGCGAAATTTCGTCGCAGGCAAGGACCAGGATTTCATCCTCGGAAAGCGGCCGCTTGCCTGTATCACCTTTGATTTTTTCCGCGGCTTTCGCCAGCGGATCGGAAGAATAGTTCGAGAGATCATTCATGGCGTTCCCCACCCATTCACCATTTCCCAGCAATAGCGCGCCTGCGCATCGGTTTTCATGACGCCGGCGCCGATGACAAACGGCTGGGCCGGTTTTGCCGTGCCCGCGAGCGCGGCCAGGAATTCCGCATCCGTCACCTGTTGCTTGCAGACCGCGGCAATGCACAGCGCCACGCGCGCCAGGTCGCGATGCAGCCGTTGCCACGAATAATCCTTGCTGAAAAGATGATCGCGGAATTCATCCAGCCCGTTGATGTTTTCCACCAGTACCGGCGGCATGTCCGGTGCGGGCCGCGGTTTCTCAGCGTATCGCGCCGTTGATGCGCAGAAGTCAAGTGTATCGCGCAGGACATCGGCAACCGGGATCGTGCGCTGCTGGATCTCCTCTTCGTGCCGGATGCAGGCTAAAAAGCTGCCGCGCACGCCGGAGATCGACGGATTGGTTGTGATGAGCGTGGCGATGTCGAACACATGCTTGAGCCGCTGCGCCGCCTTGCCTTTGCCCACGGGAATACCGAGCGTGGTCGGTCCGAGTGTGAGCAGCTTGTCGCCGATGATACTGGCCGGCAGCGGCAGATCGCATCGGACATCGGACTGGAACAGCTCGAGGCAACGCACCGGCTTGAATTCCGTGGCATACGGGCTCCGGCGCAATTGAGCGTCGAGCATGATGCTGCAATCGGCCGCCGCGACGCCGAATTGCGAATTGTAAAACAGGTAGTAGCTGGCGATAGGCAGCCAGGGCTTGGTTTTATGCCGGCGTTTTTCCCATTTGGTGAAAACGCCCGAATTCCCGACGCACGCATCGATGCACGCCTCGATCCTTTCGCGCGGCTCATCAGTGGCGATATCGACATCAATGGAAAATCGCTGCGGGTCCTGAAGAATCAGAAGGAGCGAATTCCCGCCTTTGAACTGGAACACCAGACCGGCGGCAACCAACTCGGCCACCAGCTCCAGACAATGGACCGCCTGTTCGGCCAGGACCGCGGGCGCGTTGAACCGGTGAGCTTCGATGTGTTGGCGGGTGAAGGTTTCCGCGCGAGCAATCGGCATTGCACCACCGTCTTTCTCATTGCACAAACGGCAAAAGTCGAAGGCCCCCGAGATCGGTATCCGATATTCGATTATACCGTTTTCCCGGCGGCCTGTACAGTGTTATGCAGCAGCATGGCGATGGTCATGGGTCCCACGCCGCCGGGGACCGGCGAAATGGCTTTACATTTGGGTGCGACCTCATCGAACTTGACGTCGCCGACCACGCGATAACCTTTTTCCCTGGAGCCGTCCGGCACACGATTGATGCCGACGTCGATCACCACCGCCCCATCCTTCACCATGGATGCGGTGACGAATTCCGGGCTGCCGATAGCGGCGATCAGAATGTCGGCTTGCCGTGTGATGGAGGGCAGGTCTCTGGACCGCGAATGGCATACCGTCACCGTGGCGTCGGCATTTTTCGCTTTTTGCATGAGCATCGCGGCAACAGGTTTGCCCACGATATTGCTGCGGCCCAGGACAACGACCCGCGATCCGGAAATGGGCGCGCCGGTTGACTCAAGGAGCTTCTGGATGCCGGCCGGGGTGCATGGCCGTGGGCCGTCGACGCCAAGAAGCAGCCTGCCCAGACTTACGGGATGGATGCCGTCGGCGTCTTTTGCCGGATTGATGGCGAAGATGATTTTGCTTTCGTCAATATGCCGGGGCAGCGGAAGCTGCACGAGAATGCCATGGACGCGGAGGTCGGCGTTGAGTTCGGCGATGATAGCAAGCACCTGCGTTTCCGTCGCATCGGCTTTCAGCGCGTGCTCCACCGAATACATGCCGGCCGATTCGCACGCTTTCCGCTTGCTTTTGACATACGAGAGCGACGCCGGATTGTCACCAGCGATGATGACCGCAAGGCCGGGCGTGATCCCGCGGCTCTGTTTGAGAGCGGCGACGTCGCATGCGACGTCCGCGCGGATCTTTTCGGCAATTTTTTTGCCGTCAATGATCATGGGAGGCATGGCGGAATGTCCTTTCCTGGGGATTCCATAAAATAATCGAAACGATTATCGCGGCAACAGCGTGATCTCCCGGCTCAGCATCCGGTCCTTATCGAAGATAAACCGTCCTAAAATCCGTTCCCCCGCCAATACGCGCGGGAGCCAGTATCGATCGTCTTCCCACATGCGATCGTAGGGAATCTCATCCTCCGCGCACCAGAACGGATCGGCCTCCGGCGTCGATACCGGCGTGCCGGCGAAGGAGCGCGCAATAAAGACGAAACCGCGCAACGAATAACCGTCGGCAAAGATGAAATCGAGTTCGGCGACCCGCGTAAGTTCTCCCGCAGTCAATCCGACCTCTTCGCGGACCTCGCGGACGGCGGCATGGACGGGGAGTTCCCCCGGCAAGATCCTTCCGCCCGGCGCATTGATTTTGCCCTTCCCCAGCCCGGTTTTTTTATGGATAAGCAGGAGCCGGCTTCCATTGCGGATAAAACAGAGAACAGCGCATTCGGTAAAGCTATAGCGCTCCCAATCGATTTCGTGGACCGATGCCGGGACCGGGGATTTCATACACCTGAAAAATACTTCCGCGCCGGAAGCCCGGCGCATCGTCCGAAGGAGATTCCTGCGGCGAAGCGTATATTTTTATCAGCGTTGGCACGCATATTGATTTTATAGAAAGATTTTCCGGTCCCATCCGATACATTCCCGTGCCGATACGCTGATTATACATGAGCGCTACATCTCCAATTATATTCGAAGCGCCGATCAACAAGGCCCCGACGATCGGAGCCGATGGATTTCCGGGTTCTCCCGGTGATGGTGCGGCGGATGCCGAACCCGGTGCGCGGCTTCTTGATTCACTCGCTGAAATAGTTACGAAAAAGAACCGCATTGCCACGGAATTGTATCACACATTCAATGTCAAGCGCGGTTTGCGCAATGCTGACGGCAGCGGCGTTCTGGTCGGGTTGACCAATATCAGTGAAGTTCACGGATATGTGATTGATGATGATGAGAAAAAACCTGTTGAAGGCCGTTTATGGTATCGGGGAATCGGTATTGAAGATCTGGTCGCCGGTTTTCAATCCGACCATCGTTTCGGCTATGAAGAAACCGTGTATCTGTTGATTTTCGGACAATTGCCGGACCGGCGCCAAGTAGGCCGGTTTACGGATTATCTGGCCGCAAAGCGCGATTTGCCGGATGAGTTTCTGGAAAATATTATTCTCAAGGCCCCGAGTCCGGACATCATGAACAAGCTGGCCCGTGCGGTGCTGGCATCGTATTCCTATGATAAAAACCCCGATGACACGGGCGTCAGGAACGTTTTGCGCCAATGTCTTGAGATGATCGCGCGGTTTCCCGCCATGGTCGCCTATGCGTACCAGGCCAAGCGGCATTATTACGATGACGACAGTCTTTTCATACATCGGCCGCAGCCGCAACTGAGCACCGCCGAAAATATCCTCTATCTCACGCGGTCCGACAGCGCCTATACGCCGCTTGAAGCCGAAATTCTCGATTTATGCCTGGTTTTGCATGCGGAGCATGGCGGCGGCAACAACTCGGCGTTTGCCGTGCATGTTGTTTCGTCAAGCGATACCGATTCGTATTCCGCCGTTGCCGCGGCCATCGGAAGCCTTAAAGGCCCCCGCCACGGCGGCGCCAATATCAAAGTACTCCGGATGATGCAGGACATCAGGGAGCATGTCGCGGACATCGGCGACGAAAAACAGCTCAGGGATTACTGCCTGCGTATTCTGCAGAAAAAGGCGTTCGACAGGGCCGGTTTACTTTATGGAATGGGCCATGCGGTCTATACGATTTCCGATCCGCGGACAACGATCCTCAAGGAAAAAGCCGCGGATCTGGCGCGGGAAAAAGGCCGGATGGACGAATTCAGGCTGTATAACCGTATCGAGAAGATCGCCGCCGGGTTGCTAAAAGAAAAAACCGGCAAACCGGCGCCGACCAATGCGGATTTTTTTTCCGGATTCGTTTACGAAATGCTTGCAATTCCCAGCGAGCTGTACACCCCGTTGTTCGCCGTATCGCGACTTGCCGGCTGGACGGCCCACCGGATTGAAGAGCTGGTAAGCGGAAAGAGGATCATGCGGCCCGCGTATAAGAGCCTTTCGGAAAAGCGGGACTATCTGCCTCTCAGCGATCGATGACCGATCCTGCATGGGCGTGCGGGACAAATGCGGCGCCCTGCAATCCACTGTTCCCCTCCCCCGTCTTCAGCCCATGCGCAGACGATTTTCCCGTGATTGCCGCTAATGCCGCGGCGGCTGATTCGCGCACGGATTTCTGCTTATCGTCAAGGAATTTGGCGAGTGTGCTGGTTGCCCGCCGGTCTTTGAGCCCGCCAAGGGCGTTGATCGCCGCCTGCGGACTGCGGTTTTTCGGATCTTCCAGCGCGGCGATAAGGGCCGGCGTCGCGACAGTATCGCCGATTTCCCCCAGCGCATCGGCGGCGCAGGCGCGCAGGTCCCATTGCATCAGGTCCTGCGCCGTAAGGCCGGTTGACGGTTGCTGCACCAGCGCGATAAGCATGCCGACGGCGGACCGGTCGTGCAATTTCCCCAATGCCCAGGCGGCATGGCATCGGCATGCGGATGGGATGGTGTCCTGCAGTATCCGGCGCAACGGGCCGGCGGCAGCGCCATCCCCGAGTTCGCCCAAGGAAAAAACCACCGCCTGCAATTCCGATTGCGCATCGAATGAGCTGTCGTTGCATTGCCGCGATTTGAGGAGCACTAGCAGCGGCCGCACGGCCCGCGGGTCGCCGATTTTCCCCAGCGCCTGAACGGCCGAAAGCCGCGTATAGACATCCGCGTCCGCTAAAAGCGCGATCAGCCGGGTCACCGCTGCCCGGTCGCGCCGCAGCGCAAGCGCCTGCATCGCTGCTTTACGCACCGGGAATGCCCGGTCGCCGAGCGCGCGTATCAGGCGCGGTCCCGCCCGCGCATCGCCCGACATGCCCATGATCACCGCGGCCATGCCGCGCACCTGCTCATTTGCATTGTCAAGATAGCGCGCGGCGGTATCATAGGCAAGCGCCCCGGATATCGCGACGGCGGTGTCGATATCATCATGGAGGTTTCGCCAGCGCGCATCGCCGCCCTCGGCAATGCGCAACAAAGGCCCGATGCACCGGCGGTCGGGAATATGCTTACAGGCGCCCACCGCGCTCCGGGCGACGTTCATGTTCGCATCGTCAAGTGCATGGAGGAGCGCGGGAATCGCCGCGGTATCGCCGATTCTTCCCAGCGCTTCCGCCGCGCCGCCGCGGATGGACGGCCAGCGCGATGATGCCAGCGCTTTCACCAGAGCGGGAACGGCGCGCGGATCGCCAAGCATGCCGAGCGCCGTCACGGCGTTTTCAGCGGCGGCCGACGGGCCGTCAAGCAGGACTTCCGAAAGCGGGCCAACACTCCGGCGATCGCGCAGATAACCGAGCGCCATGGCCGCATGCGGTTTCGATGCCGGCGGCCCATTGCGCATTATGTCAATCAATCGGAGGGTCACCGACGTATCGCCGATGGCGGCGATCGCTTCGGCGATCGCATCGCCGGCGTCAACGAGATCATTGACACGGCAAAACGCGCGCACCAGCGCCGGAAGCGCAGCCGGTCCGATATTGACCAGCCCTTTTTGAGCGGTGAACTGGACGGGAGCGTATTTGTCCGACAAGGCGCAAACCAGTGGCCCGATTGCCGCGGGTTCACCGGTTTTGCCCAGCGCCCAGGCGGCGCGCAGGCGGACCTGCTTGTCGCGATCGCGGCGCGCGGCGGCAAGGACCTTGACGTAAGGGAATCGCCCCTCTTTCAGGCGGGACAGAATCATGTCCGACGGCGCATGGGCGATAATCTGTCGCGCCCGGACCATGCGGGACAATGCATAGGCGCCCCATCCCAGCGCCGCGACGATGCAGAGGACGATGATTAGGAAGGATGCGGCTTTATGTTTCATACCGATACGCATTAAATATAGTGGATGAAAGGCGGATGTTTTATTTTATTCCATCCTGGATCCGGGGAGATTATGGCGCAATCGTTTTCCAATGAGCCGAAATTCCGCAAATGGCGGCGCACGCTTGAACAGGCCGGTTGCACGATCGCGCGCGTTACGCCCCTGCATCTGCTGCATAAAAAAAGCGGGGAATTGCTGTTCGGACTGTTCGACGCGGAGGTGAGCGCTCCGAACCGCGAAAAGCTGCTGCCGTTTGTATTGGTGCGCGGCGACGCCTGCATTGTCGTGCCTTTGCTCCGCAACCGGAAAACCGGAGAAGAGCGTTTTGTCATGATCCGCCAGCGCCGCATCGGTTCCGGGGCGGACAGCGTTGAGTTCCCGGCCGGCATGGTGGACCGCAATGTTGATGATCCGGCGGCCGTGGCGGCGGAGGAGCTGCGTGAAGAGACCGGGCTTTCCATTGATCCGCGGCAGCTTGCGCTGCTTTTCCCGCGCGCCCTGTATACCTCGCCGGGTCTTCAGGATGAGGCGGTATATTATTTCGGCTGCACAATTGAGGTGACCGATGCCGAATATCGTTCGCTTGAAGGGCGCGCCCGGGGGCGGAAATCCGAGGGCGAAAATATAACGGTGACCCTGAAGACCGCTGAGGCAGGCATGCGCGAAACCCTTTCCGCGCAGGTTGCTCTCGGATTCAGGCTGTTTGATGAAAACCGGAATCCGGGCTGACCGCCGGCCGGGTCGGGCTTTTTTTTCGCGTTTCCATTGCATACTATTCCCGCTTTTGATTATTTTATCTCGTTTGCAAAAAGCCATCTTTTCATGATAAAGGAGTGTTTGAGGAATGCCTATCCACACATCGGCAAAAAAACAGGTCCGCATCGCCAAACGGGCCAATGCGCGCAATCGCATAGCGCGTTCCGCGCTTCGCACCGCCGTTAAAAATGCGCTGACAGCCGCGACTAAAGAGAGTGCGGAAAAACTGCTCCACGAAGCGGTCTCCGTTATCGATACAAGCGTGAAAAAGGGCATTCTTCACCGGAATAATGCAGCGCATAAAAAGTCGCGGATCTATCGGCATTACGCCGGCCTGAAAACATAGGCCCGTCCGCATCCTTCCGTTTGAAAGTTCACCATGCCGGAGAGCGTAATGGATAACTTCCATCGCGTCAATGAATTATTGCACTGTGAAAAGGTGCCCCTTGCTTCCGTCATCCGGCAAGAGGGGACGCCGACGTACGTTTACAGCAAAAAATCGATAGTCCGCAACTTCGATTTGTTTCGCGGCGCGTTCGAAAGCATCGATGCGCAGATCTGTTTTTCCGTCAAATCAAATTCCGCCATAGGTATTCTGAATCTGCTTGCCCTTCAGGGCGCCGGGGCCGATATCGTGTCCGGCGGCGAACTTTTCCGCGCGCTCAAGGCCGGTATGGATCCGTCGAAAATCGTCTATTCCGGCGTCGGGAAAACCGGACGGGAGATCCGCTATGCGCTGGAAAGCGGCATCGGCATGTTCAATGTCGAATCCGTGCCGGAACTTGAAACCATCAATGAGATTGCCCGAAATATGGGCAAAATCGCGCCGGTGGCGGTGCGGGTCAACCCCGATATCGACGCCAACACGCACCACTTCACCACGACCGGCACAAAGGAGAACAAATTCGGCATCGCCTATTCGCGGATAGCGGACCTGTACGCGCATATCAACGCGCTCGGGCATGTGCGGCCGATCGGCGTTGACGTGCATCTGGGATCGCCTATTTATTCGCTCGATCCCTATCGCCGGGCACTGGAGCGGCTCGATCCCCTGATCCATGCGCTGCACGGCGCCGGGATCGCCATTCATACGCTCGATATCGGCGGCGGGTATCCCATCATGTACGATCAGGAAGCGACCTTCACCCCCCTGCAATTCGCCGAAATGATCATACCATTTGTAAAAAAGCACGCCATGCGGCTGATCATCGAGCCGGGCCGGTTCATTGTCGGCAACGGCGGGGCGCTGCTGACAACAATCACCTATGTCAAGCAATCATACGACAAGACGTTTTACATCTGCGATGCGGGCATGAACGATCTGATCCGGCCGGCGCTGTACGGGTCATTCCATCGGATCGAACCGGTTTGCGCGCCGGCCGGGGCCCGAATGATCGTCGCCGACGTTGTAGGCCCTATCTGCGAATCGTCGGATTTCTTCGCGAAGGACAGGCAGGTGCCGGAAATGGCTGAGGGAAGCCACCTGGCAATCCTGAGCGCCGGCGCGTACGGGTTTTCCATGTCGTCGAATTACAACTCGCGGCCGCGCGCATGCGAAGTGCTCGTGGATGATGCCTCTTTTTCGGTTATCCGGGCCCGCGAATCCTACGATGACCTTCTTCGCGGGGAAACGATTGCGGTCTGATGGGCGACCGCTTCCGGCATCCTTTTTTCCCCGGATTTTAAAATAGACAAACGCGGCAGTCAGAATGTATTTATAAAGCACGCGGCCCGGATTCCGGCCTGCGACCGGCCGCGGTTGCATACGGTATTCCGGCATGCCTGATACCACCACCATGATCCGATCATCCCGTTGCGTCTTCTCCGTTCTCTGCCTGCTGTGCGCCGCGGCCTTGTCGTATGCTGTAAACCAACAGCCGATTTTCTGGGAATCCGAATTCAATGCCGCGCTCGATGTCCGCGACTCCTTTTATGCATTGGTGGGCGTTGACACCCTCGCCTATCGTTCGGGGGCCATGACCGATGCCGATACGCGCCCGCTCGCGCAAAAGCTGGCGCGCTTTCAGGACCTGGAAAACACGTGGTTTAACTTTCTCTCCGGCATTGTTCTTTCCGGCAGGGAATCAACGAATAGCGATCCCGCTGTATCCCGCTATATCGATATGTACTTTTCCAAGGCGTTGTCCCTTTCGGAGCGCTCCCCCGGCGCTTCGTGGGCCCTTTTTTATGAATTCCGTCGTTTCCGGCTTTATCCATGGGCCGAAAAAAGCCTGCAGCAGCTTGAAAAGCAGTTTCTTGAGGCCGGGGCGCAGGCTTCGCCGCTTGTCGCCCAACAGATGCTGCGATGCGCGCAGCAGGACCGGCAAGAACATCCGCAGCAGGCTGACCGATGGATTTACTGGTCGCGGCAATTCGACTATCACCAGTCCTGGGCGACGATATTAAAAATCAATGCCGTGCTCCCGTGGGGCTTTCCGGCCTTTTTTTCGCTCATGCGCGATGTGACCCGCGAAATCGCCGATACCTGGGTGCTGCAGCTTGCGATCGCACCGCATGTCGCCCATTGGTTTATTCTTTCTTTGTCAATTCTTGTCGCGGCGCTGGTCATCGTGCTGGGCGTTAAACACCTCGGCAAGCCGCTTCATCCCTTGATGCACCTGTACCCCTTGTCCGTGCCCCCCCACTTGCGGCAGGTGTACGTTGTCATGGCATTTTTCGCATTCATCTTTTTCGGTCTTCTGCCGTTTTTATGGCTGGTCCTGATCATCGTCTGGCGCCATTGTTCCCGCTCGGAAAGGATCTTGGCCGGCGTCTGCGCCTTCCTGCTGGTGCTGGCGCCGCTGGCGTGCCGGATCGAATCGGCTTTGTATGCCGCGCGTGCGCCCGAAGGCACGATTTCCCTTTTTCAGCGATCGCTTGACGACGGCTTCGATCCGATGCTGAACGCGCAGGTGCGGCAGCATGCCGGCCTCCTACCCGCTGATTATCTGGCGCAAATCGCCGCGGCGAATTTTTCGATAAAATGTCAGGATATGTCCGCCGCGCAATCCTATGCCGCCAAAGCCGAGGCCTTGGAGCCCGATGATCCCGTCGTCATGCTCATGTCGGGCAATGTCGCGTATTATTCCCATGACACCGCACGGGCCAACGACTATTATACACGCTGCATTAAAATGTTCCCCGAGCTGGAAGCCACTTTTTTCAACCCCTGCATTTATTATTTCAGTGAAATGAAATTCATGGAGGGAATGAACCTTATTGAAACCGCCGGCAAGCGCAATCAGGCAAGAATAAGCACTTTTGTCAAGAAAAACGACGACTATTTCTCCGGCAGCTGGCCGCCGGTGCGGCATGTGCTGCAGCCGGATTACCGGCCCTCCTATTTCTGGTCCAGGGTGTTTCCCCGCTATATCGGGTCCTGGCGCGATGCGCAGGTCCTGTGGAGCGCCTCCTTTTTTGGCCTTGGTTTTATTCCGTATTTTGCAGTCTGCGCCCTGTGCCTGATTGTGCTGTCGTTTACGCGCGCGGCTTCGGGCGTCAAGAAGATTTTCTTCTGTAAAATGTGCGGCGTTCCCATATGCCGGCGCTGCCGCACCAAGGAATTCTGCAGCCGATGCGCGGAAAGCGTGGAGAACGTCCCCGACCAGGCCATGTTCCAGACCATCATGTCGAAATTTATTATGCGCCACTATCACGCGGACCTGATGGCGCGCAATTTCATCAACGCCGTATTCCCCGGCATGGGCCCGCTGTTCGTCGGCGGCGGGGTTCCCGCGGGCGGCATCCTTCTCGCCGCCATCACCTCCGGCATATATGCATTCGACGCCATGGCTTTTTCGATCTCGTTCCAGTATCCGTTCGGAGCGGCCATACCGCTGATGTTTCTGGCGTTGCTGCTTCCGGCGGCGTATTCCATCGCCTGGGTCATCTATTCCCTGGTTCTCATTATGAAAGGCTGGAAAGGGCAATAACCAATGGCGGCGCTCAGCGGCAATCTACGCGAATTTGAACTGGCCGACATCTTCCAGCTCATCGGCCAGCAGAAAAAAACAGGCCGTCTGCTGCTGCAGGACGGGGACCGTCAGGCTTTTGCCATATTCCAGAATGGCTCCATCGTCAACGCGGGCTCGGACAATGAAACGATCATCAGCTACTTCATCACCTATCTCACGAAAGTCAAGCGTGTTCCCCAACGCAAACTGAGCGAGTTTATCGAACACTGCAAAGGGGCGACTTCCGTGTTTGCCGACATCCTGGTTAAAATCCAATATCTTTCGGAACAGGAATTGAACATGCTTGCAGCCATGGGCCTGGAAGATCTGGCCTGCAATCTTTTCAACTGGAAAAAGGGGGCCTATCGATTCGAGCCGCTTACCCACGTGGACGATCATGTCGTGCGCGGCATATCATTTTCAATCGATTCCATTGTGATGGAAGCGATGCGCAGGCTGGATGAACTCAAACGGATCGGCCCGTCGATGCGGCAGGATGCCATCTATGTTCCCACGCAAGCCGCCGGCCACTATATGCAAACCGCCGAAAGCATACCCCGTTACCTGCTGTCACTCATGGATGGGCGCAAAATCCTGGCGCAGTTGTGCGAGAACCTTTTCTTTTCGCGATATCGGGCGTATGAAGCGTTGTTTCCGCTGCTGCAGCAAAGGATCATCATTGAAATTCCACGCGATCAAGCCGCCCAGATGCGGCCGCAACAGGCGGCGGATAATGAAAATCGCGAAGTCGTGGAAGCGGGCGTCTCCGCCCTGATCACGGCGCTCATCATCATCGCGGTGGCGATTTTCGGCTTTTTTGTCTGTCCGACGTTCATTTACGGTTCGGCCGCGCGGGCTGCGTATGACGACAGGGTCCGGCTCATGGAAGCGCAAACCGATCAAAAGACGCGCATTGCCGTCCTGCAATACCAGGCGGATCGGTTTCAGCGGCCCCAGCAGCTTCGTGCGCTCACGTCGGAGCGCTATCTTTATCATCGTGATGCGGCCCATCGGGCGATTATGATGCAATAATTGCATTTTTATGCGCCTGGTCATTGTGCGTACATAGTATACTAATAATACTCTTGCATACTATTTTTATAAAGAACTATTTTAAGGCAAGCCTTCTTGGTATGCCGGCAGATATGATATTCCGCCGATTCGGCGCCGGATGCCCCATTATAAGGCATTGCTCTGTTTTCATCAAAAGGACCTTGTCATGGCATCAATAAATTATGGGGCGAAAGAGATCAGCGTTAAAATCGTTTATTATGGTCCCGGCCTGAGCGGCAAAACGACCAATCTGCAGGTGATCCACCAAAAGATCCCTAAAGAAAACAAAAGCACCATGGTCTCGCTTGCCACGGAAACGGACCGCACGCTGTTCTTCGATTTTTTGCCGCTTGATTTAGGGAAAATAAAGGGCTTTGCCACCAAATTTCAGCTCTATACGGTGCCCGGCCAGGTGTATTACAATGCCACGCGCAAGCTGGTCCTGCGCGGCGTGGACGGCGTCGTGTTCGTCGTTGATTCGGCGGCCAATAAAATCGATGAGAATCTCGAGAGCTTTCAAAACCTTGTTGATAACCTTGCGGAATACGGGTATAACATCGATACGCTTCCCATCGTCATTCAGTTTAACAAGCGGGACCTTCCCAACGCCATGCCCGTGGAAGAGCTCCAGCGCCTGACCAACAAGCAGAACCATCCGTGGACCGAAGCGTGCGCCGTAAAAGGAAAAGGTGTTTTCGAAACGCTCAAGTTGATCGGAAAAACCGTCATCGATGAACTGAACAGGAAATATTCGCGGCCGGGCCAGGGCATGCCCGCCGCCGCGCCGGCGCCGCAGACATCCTTTGCCCCCTCGCAACCGCGTCCTTATTATCCGCAACCATCCTCCGTGTATTCTCCTCCATCGGCAACGCAGCAGCAACCGATGCGCATCGCGCCGGCTTCTTCAACTGCGCGTTCCGCATCAGCTCCTTTTGCTCAGCAGCCGGCGCCTCAGCGGCATTCCCCGCCTGCGCCGGCCGGAACAGCTTCGCCATTCTCAAGCGGGGCAGACCCGTTCGCCGCGGCATCGGCGCCCATGATTCAGCAAACGCCCGTATTCACGCCGCCAAAACCCGAAGCTGCGCAGCCAAAAGCCGCATCGTCTCCGTCGGGCGATTATACCAACTATAATTCCGTCAATCTGGAACCCATGGCAAACGCGTCGTCGGCCGCCGGTTTCGGCCGCCCATTAGCACAGCCCCAGCAGTCCGGCCCGGGACAGGAAAAAAGTGAGCTTGACATCGAGATAGAAAAATACCAGCGCGAAATTGAAGAACGGCAGCACGGCCAGTCATCGGTCGTCCACGGGGAGATGCAGGCGCCCGCCGCGCATGTCCCGCAGGCTCAGCAGCAATCCCAGCAACCCATTCAGCAGGCGCCCTTTTCATCTTCGCGGCCGACGCAATATTTTGATGTGCAACCGCAATCGGGCATGGCGGCGCCATACGCCCAGCCGCAGCAGCAGCCGCAGTATGGGCAGCCGCAGACGTATGCTCCGCAACAGCCGCAGCCGCAATTCGGCAGTTTTACCCAGCCTCAACAGCAATATCGAACGTTTGAACCGCCACGGCAACAACAGCAACTGCCGCCCCAGCAGACGCAGGCGCCGCAATACGGCCAATCGCAGAATTACGGACCGCAGCAGCCGGCATTCCGGCAGCCGCAGGCGAATCCTCAAATGTATCAACCGGCGCCAACGCCGGCCGGCGGCATTCCGCACCAGCAGTCGGAAGCGCAGATGCCTGCTCCGCAAACAGCTCCCGATAGTGATACGCCGCTGTTTTTCACCTCGGTTGACACCGATAAAACGCGCAAACCGCGCAAGGTGCTCAATCCCAAGGATAAGGCCGGCAAAGGCTTCTTTTCAAAGCTGCTAGGCAAAAAAGAAGCAGATGAGTGATTTCATTCTTTTTGAGCGCGACCTCGAGCGGCTGAGCGACATACTTACCCGCTACATCAACGATGCCCAGCTGATGTGCGCGCTGCTGACAAATAAAGAAGGCCAGCTTTTAAACAGCCAGGGGTCCACGGACACCATCGACACCACCTCGGTCGCCGCATTGGTCACCGGAAGTTTCGCCGCCACCGTCTCCATCGCCGGTTTTATCGGCGAAACCGAATTCACCACCATGCTGCATCGCGGAAAAAACCGGCACATCCATATACTTCTGATCGACAGCGACCGTTATCTGGCGTCGGTTTTCGACAACCGGACCACCGCCGAAAAAGTTGGCCACTTCGCCCAGGTTTACGGAAGAGAACTTCGCGATTACCTTGTTTCCATGGCCAACAACGCCGACAGCGCCTGGCTTCCGGACTTGACAGCAGAAGAACCGGGGACGCCGGCCGCCGCGGCGCCCCCGCCTTCACCCGCCGATTCCTGGCAGCCCGCCGGTGTGCTTTTCAATGAAGAAAAGGCGCCCACCGCCCCGCAGCCGATGTCCGCGCCCGTCGCGATTCCCGTGCATGGGTCCGCGGCGCCGGAGCAAATTCCGATGGCCGCCGCGCCCATGGATATTCCAACGCCGCCCAATACCGCCTACCTGCGCATCAAAATTCTGGAAGCGCAGGCATCGATCCGCAAAAAACGCAAGCGAGGATCGATCTTCCGCAAAATGCACGCATAGACGATCCGCCCGCATATGATTCCATCCGCAGCACCCGCGATTGCCTGGATTCTCGGGTCCATAGCGTCGATTCCCTTATGCGCCGGAAGCTTTGCCTGTCTGATCTGGGGGCATCCCGCACGCCGGCCCTCCGGACATCCGCCGGTTCTGGTATTCCATACCGTCACCGATGCACCGAGGGCCGGCTATTCGCATCTATCCGTTTCGCGTTTTGCCGCGTTCATTGAGAATCTGGGACGGCAGGGATATGCCGCCACGACGATTCGCGGCTTTTCTGCGGATGCAGCATTGCATAGCAAATGTATTCTGACTTTCGACGACGGGTTTTCCGGCACCGCGGACAGCGTTCTCCCGATACTTGACAGATTCGGATTCAAAGCCGTTTTTTTTCCGGTGGCCGGTTTTCTCGGTAGGCAATCGACGTGGGACGTCTTTGCCGCCCAGCCGCACATGACCGCGCGACAGGTCCGGGCCATGGCCGCGGCCGGGCACGAAATCGGCAGCCACGGTATGACGCATGCGGACCTGACCATGCTGCCAAACGCCGATCTTCGCGGCGAACTGGCCGATTCAAAAAAAGTGCTGGAAGACATTATCGGAATGCCGGTCACGTCACTCTCCTTTCCCTTTGGCGGCTGGAACCGGCGCGTCTGGCAGACGGCCCGGGAAATCGGCTATAGCCGGGCGACGATCTATCGCGGCCTCCATGACGGCAGCCGGGACCTCTTTCCCGCGATCGGCGTTTACGCATTTGACGGTCCGGACGATCTTCTGGGCAAAATCACCGGAAAGGCCGGCGGCAATGCGCGCGCGCGCAGCAGGATCATGCCCCATTTTGCCAAGGGATCGCCGCTCTGGATGTTCAGATCCAATTACCGGCTTTGAATCGCGCGATCATGGTTGATCAACCGGCCTTGCGCATGGTATATTCTTTATTCGTATACGTGTGGAAAATGTCTGCCATCGTCATCCGATTTCCAAACAATTCACGGGAGAATCCGCCATGCCCCATACGACCTTCACCTTTGCGCAGTTGGAAAAAATCGTCTCCAGGCGCATAAAAAGCACCGTTATCAAAAGAGGGTCCGGCCGCATGCTTTTCACCGAATATGGCGCCCGGCTTCTGGGCATGTTTCCCGATGCCGCGCTGCCGAATGTACTCTGGAATCCGGATGATCTGGCGGCCCAGATAGACCGGAAGACCTGGTGCGTCGGCGGCGAACGCCTCTGGCTGTCGCCCGAGCAACCATTTTATTACGAAAATCCTCGGGATTTTGAAGGCCACCATATTCCCGCGAGCATGGACCCAGGCGATTATAAGCAAACCGCCGCTCTCACCTATAAAAATCGCTTTACGATCCTTAATACAATCACGAACGAATCATATGAAGGCTGCATGGCGCAGCGCGTATTTAGGCCGATCGCGGACCCGTATCGATCGAAACTGGCATATGCGGGCGTCAGGATCATCGACACCATGACTCTGGGCGTTCCGGGCTTTCCCATGTGCGCATGGTCCCTCTCGATGGTGTACACCTGCTGTCCCGAAGAAACCGGAACGGCTTTGTTTCCCGTTAAGAAAGGGGGTGCGTTCCTTTCATATTTCAACCGGATACCGCCGCATCGCGCGGAAGATATGGATGGGTATGTCCGTTTTCGCATTGATGCCGGCGAAATTTACAAGCTGGCAATCCAGCCGGAAGACATGGTATTTTCGAACCCCTGCAAGGCCGTCTATATTTCTCCCTATCCCAAAGGCAAAAAATGGTTTTGCGTGATCAAACACTCCAGCGATATGCCGCGCACGCAGGCGGAATGCGTGGATGCGCCCAAGGGAAATCCCAACGGACCCAAAGGCGCCATCCAATCCTATAACAGCGGCCCTACCCCGCTGGCCTACCTTCCCTTCGGCGAAATCGAACTGCAATTGAAAAAAGGCAAAACAAAAGGCCGAAAAACCGTCAGTTCGGGGACGCATGAATTGCTGAGCTACGCCGGGAGCAAATCAGAGATGCTTGCGCTGGCGCAAAAAGCGCTGGGGATAAAAACGGTTCCGGAAATTTATTGATCAGGCTAGCGATGTTGAACGGCAAGATGCTTGATTCTTTCTAAAAGGGCTTCCGGCATCGTGAAGCCGAACAGCATTGCCGCTATAGGCAAATCAGTTCCACCCACAGGTTATGAGCCCGCCCTGCCCCCGAGAAATCGAAATCCTCAGCAATCACTAGTGTCGCGCCACCTCATAGCGCACGGTGGCGCCGGCGGGCACGCGCACGCGCGGCGGATCGACCAGTCCCACGGGACCCAGCGGCCGTGCGCAGTCGACGGACCGTTCGGCCAGCAGCTTGACCGAAGCGTCAAACGGCGTTGGATTGGTGATCGCCAGGGCTATGCGGCCGGGTTCGACCTTTGCCAATTGACAATAGACATGATCCAGCACGGACATCAGCAGTGTATCGGTCTGCAGATAAATGCCCGGCAGCTCGGCATAGGTCAACAGCATGCTTCCTTCGCTCCAGCATGAGCCGGCGAAGATTTCGCCCACGCCCAGCTCGTTTGCCGGATCGCCGCGTACCTCCCAATCGCTGGTGTTCACCCGTTCGTTTATCCAACCTTCGGGCATGGTCCGCCATTTCATCTCACGCGTGCGGATATCGGCGATCGGCCGGTCGGCGCGGGAGAGATATTGCGGGATGGTATGCGCGATTTCGCGCAGGAGATCAAGCACGCGCCGGTCGCCGGTCGCGCGAAACAGCTTGAGCAGGCTGTCGCCCGAGAGCGTACAGATGCCGGGCGCGCTGTGCTTGTTCTGGATGTTGGCCCACACGGTGCCGGTGGTGAGCATATCGAGCTTGCCGAAAGTGCTATTGGGGGGAAATTGGTAATCATAGCTCATGGTCCACGAAGCGCATTGGTGCGCCATTTTCGTGGCGGCATCAAGCCATTCGCGCTTGCCGGTCTCCTCGTACAGGACAACGAAGCTGTCAAGCAGCGCCGCCGCCGATTCGCTGTCGATGCACTGGAAGATGTCCCCCGGCCCGCCGTTGGTGATCCCTTTGTTCACGAAATCGCGCAGGTAAACGAGGGCCGCTCCTTCGGCCGCCGCAAGGTAGCGGGGCTCTTTGAACCATCGCGCCGCCATGGCAAGCCCTGCCGGCGCAAGGCCTCCGGCGCAGCTGCCGCCCAGAATGGTCTCGCCGGTTTCATAATCAACAAAATGGACGAACCGACCTTCGCGCTCGTATTGTTTTGCGAACCCGTCACACAGGCCGCGCGCCATGGCCGCCCAGGATTCGGGCAAATCAAAGTGCGGCGGCATCTTGTCGAGCAGGAAAACGCTTTTAATGAGAAAATAGAGCGTATCGGCGCTGTAGCGCAGGTACGCGGCATCGCCGTGCCATTTTCCATTGTGATAGGTGCTCTTGATGAAACCGGAGGGCGTGACCGCCCCGGCCGCCAGAAAGTCCCATACCCGCCGGGCGCGCATGCGCGTCAGCGGGTCGCCTTCCACCAGGAGCGCATACGCGCAGTTCGGGCCGCCCACCCAGCCGGATTGCCAGTCCTGCGGCGGGCTTTCGCGCATGCCAACGGAGTAATAGCCGTCGCTTTCCACCCAGTTTTGATCGTTATATTTGCGCTCCTGCATGGCCCAGGCCGAGGCAAACGGCAAATCAAGGCGCAAACGGGGATTGCCCCGTAGCTCGTTGCGAACGGAAAAGAATCGCTCGAACAGCGCCGGCACGTGGGGCGCGGAGAAAACGTGCAGGATGACGCGCAGCACAATCTCGTCTCCCGCGGCAAGCTCGGCGCCGCGATCGGTTGACGGAATACCACTGTAGGTCGTCTCTTCGCGCACGCCGGGCGCCTTGAAGATAACGGCCGCCTTCTTCCTGTCCGGCGATTCGAAGATAGATATTCCGGTATTTCCGAGCGGCGTGCGCTGCTCGGTTGACAGAATGCATGCCCGCCGCAAACCGGGGAACTGTATTCCGATAAGAGGCGTCGAGCAATCGCCGGTGAGCAGCTGGACCCTGCTGGGACCGCCGGGATAGCCCTGCTTCCACCGGTTGGGTTCCGTTCCTTCGGCTGGTTCGCCGTCGGGATGAAGCCGCGGCACGAAGGTCACGGTAATCACGTCATGGCGTTTGGTGGCATATTCGCGCAAGGGCCGGCGCTCGTGGCTCCATGCGCGCGGCACGCGGGGGTAACGATTGCCGTTGTACACCGCGGCGGGCATCAGCACGTAGTTGTCCGTTGACCATTCGGGAAAATCAAATCGCAGACCCAGGGAGGCCTGCGAAAGCGATCCGCTCTCGATACGGTAGCGGACCGCAAGCTCGATCCCGCGCTCCAAAGAAGGAGTGGCGGCAACACGCGCCGATATCACCGCTTCCGCCAATTCAAGCCGCGACTCGTCGGCAATCGGCACGCTTGCTTCGCCGGTGCGGCGGCTTTTATCATGCGTGCAGGCAAAGAGGGAGAACGTGGCGCTCATGGATGTCAGAAGGTCGGCAATGGTGGTCATGGATATCTCCGGAAAAGATGTGGCTGAAAAAATACTGTTTTCCCGCCGGCCCGGCCACCTTGTTTTCGTGGGCCATTCATTATAGCATTATCCAGGGGGATGCACATGATCAACCGCATTCGACAATTTTTCCGGGGCCAGTACCGCGCTCTGATCGGCGATGATGCCGATTCCGAAAAGGCGTCGCAGATCCTGCTGCTGAATATCGTGTTTTTTGCCGGCATCCTGCTCCTGGTGCCGTTCGGTTTCGATTCGTATGCGCGCGGAAACCATGGCGTCGCATCGCTTGACTTCAGCGCAGCCCTGGTCCTTCTGGGGATCCATTTCTATTTTAGAAAGTCGCGCCATTTCCGGGTCGCGAACTGGACGGGCATTCTCATCATGTCGCTCCTGTATTATTGCCTGCTGGTCACCGGCGCAACGGGTCGGTGCGGTTTTCTCTGGAGCTTTACGCTCCCGCTGTTTGTCCTGTTCCTGCTGGGCGCGCGCACCGGAAGCCTGGTGACCTTTGTCTATCTTGCGCTGGTCATCGTCTATTTTGCCGCCGATATCCCGGTTTCATCCTCAATGTACGGAAGGGATTTCAAGCTGCGGTTTATCGGCGCGATGATCGCGGTGTATATCATCACCTGCTTTTACGAGATGGTGCGCTCGAAGCTGTATGCAACCGCGCAGAAGCAAAACAGGGAGCTTTCGGCCGCACTCGCCGAACTCAAGCGCACGGACGGCGAATTGCAGAATTTCATTTCCGTGGCATCTCACGATCTGCAGGAGCCGTTGCGCAAGATCAATGCTTTCGGTGAATTGCTGAATGTTCGGTGTATGGACCAGCTCAATGAGCATGGAAAGATGTATCTGGGCCGATTGCTCGAAGCAGGCAAGCGCATGGGGTCGTTGATCGACAGCCTGGCAATGTATTCGCGCGTGGTAACAAAAGGACGGCCTTTTGTTCCGGTCGATCTGGCGAAGGTCGTGCGCGATGTTACCGCGGATCTCGCGATCCTTATTCAACAATCCGGGGCGCGTGTTTCCATGGGAACATTGCCGGTTGTGAATGCCGATGAACAGCAGATGCGCCTGCTGTTTTTCAACCTTATCGGCAATGCCATAAAATACCGCAAAAAAAGCATTGCTCCGGAGATTTCCATTGACGCGGCCATGAATGTGCGCGGCGGCGCTGAAATCTGCGTTGTAGCGGTCCGGGACAACGGCATCGGTATTGAGCCGCAGTATTGCGAGCGCATTTTCAACGTGTTTCAGCGTCTGCACACGCAGGGCGAATACGACGGCACGGGCATGGGGCTGGCGATCTGCCGCAAAATCGTGGAGCGGCACGGCGGCACTATATCGGCGTCGGGCACGGCAGGCGCGGGGGCCGTGTTTACGGTTACGCTGCCTGTTGCTGGAGCGCAATCCAGGGTTTTCGCCATGTAATTCGTTGTAAGGACGGCGTTCTTCGGTTTACTTTTGAACAGCAATCCGGCGCGTGAATGTAATTTCCCGTGTCCGAATGTTTATCACCTACATCCCCGGGGCCAATTTTCCCATGTCCCGGCGCGCCAGTGGGCCGGTACTGACCGGCCGCAGCTCATGCCACCAGCCGTCCACGCCGGTGATTGTCACCAGGAGAATTGCTTTGCCGGGCGTTTGGATGAATGCAATGGAATTGCTTCCGATAATGGCGTCGCCCAGATGGACGACGGCCCCGGTCACAGGCGCGATTATGGCGATCTGCGGTGTTGGGTTTGATGAACCGTCCAGGTCGAGTCCGGTATACCCGCCATCAGTCTGAAGGTAATCGAAAAATGTGGTGACATCGCCGTTCCACGCCTTGGTGCAGTCCATGCCGTTGGCCCAAGTGCGGGCGTGCCAAAGGGCGTGCCCGTGATCTTCACTGCGCCACGCTAGAATTCGATCTCCGCGACATTGCAGTTGCCGCCCACCCTGGATAGCGCGGTGATGCTTTAGGCGCTGGTCGCGTTGTACCGGTGACTACGGCAGGCACAGGAGAACCACGCCGGGCTCCACCAATCCGTTTTCATCAATGGTTGCGTCCCTGATTCATCGCGTCCAATCCTGAACCGTCAATCCGGGAACTCGCACATATTCCTTTGTATTGCTCGTGATGACGACAAGGCCCCTGCGTCTGGCCTGAGCGGCGATCAGCATGTCATTGCCCCCGATCACTCGACCGGCACGCTCAAGATCTGCCCGAATCTCTCCGTATTGCCACCCGTCGCCAGAGTCGAAATCGATCACTTTGAGCGGAGACAGGATTCTGAGGATCGCCTGAAGATTGCGCTCTTTGTGCACGCTCTTGTTGGCTCCATAGATCAACTCGCCAACCGTGATCGCTGAAACCGCGAATTCCTCCGGCATGCGGCTGGTGAACTTCCGCTCAAGCATCGGGGATTTCGAGTTGCACAGGTGGATGAGAACGTTGGTGTCTACCAGGTACTTCATTTGAGCGCCGGCCTGCGTGAGAGTTTTGGCGATTTGATCGCGGCGGGAAAGTCGCTGCCGATGTCGCGAATGCCCTGCGAGAACGCTGCCCACGGATCGTTGGTCGGGACGAGCATCAGGACATTGCCTATGCGGTTGACGAAGACCTTGCCGGCCGTGAGCCTGCATTCCTTCGGCAGGCGGACTGCCTGGCTGTTGCCGCTTTGAAACACCTTGGCTGTAATCATGGGACGCCTCCCTCGAGAAATGTATATACAGTAATATATACCTAACGCCATAGGAATGCAAGAATTGTTGTCGTCGGTATGCTATGGTACTACACAATGCAAGTGTTGGCCTGCAACCCATCGCCACAGCCGGCTGATAAGGGGATGCGCTATGCAGGTTGCGCGGTCATGGATGAATGTCCCCACATGAGTCGATACGGATTTGGCGCACGGAAGGCAAGGCCATCCGTCTTCTTATAAGTCATAGCCGAACTCCAATTCAAAGTCCTCCCCAAGGGAATATACCCCTCCCAGCCCCAGAAGGTCGGCTTGGAAGGAATGTTGAAAAATTCGGTTGGAAGAATTAAATGGAGCAGGCGTTTCAGCATTATTTTCTTTGCAAATTGGACTATTATTTGTGATGTAGACTCGGGTGGCATGGTATCTTCGGAAATACCCGATTCTTCGCTGAGATCTCCAGCATGCAGATAAACTATTGCGCATAATATCGATAAAAGGGTTGCTATATGAATCATAATTTGATCTTTTAGCGGTGCAACATTTATTACTGCAAGTATAATCTACTCCAAAGGTTTAATGGCGGCGGTGGGTTGGCCGCTTACAGCTAATTTCCAATCCGCCATAAGATCCTCACGATGGATTTCGGCCCAAGCGACTACCAATTTCATCTTGTCTGGTGGCAATGAGCCTTCCATCCGATTATGAGCGCTTCCCCATGGCAGCGATACTCGCATCGTACGGCGAACGCAGGATCCCTTTATCGGAAATAAATGCCGCTACCAGGGAACCGGGGGTGATATCGAAGGCAGGATTATAAACCTCCGCGCCTTCCGGTGCGGTGCGGGCGCCGAAGCCGTTGGTGATTTCCCCGGCGTCGCGTTCTTCAATCGGGACTTGCGCTCCGGAAGAGAGCGACGGATCAAACGTCGAATATGGCGCTGCGACGTAGAATGGGATATTGTGCGCTTTTGCCGATAATGCCACGCCATACGTGCCGATCTTATTGGCAAAGTCACCGTTTGTACAGATGCGGTCCGCGCCGACGATCACAGCGTCGATTTTCTTCTGCGCCATGACGAAGGCGGCCATGCTGTCGCAGATGACCGTTACCGGAATTCCGGCATGCACCAGCTCAAATGCGGTCAGGCGCGAGCCCTGCAGGAGAGGCCGCGTTTCATCGGAAAAGACATGGATCCGCATTCCCCGTTCGGCGGCGGCGTATATCGGAGCAAGGGCAGTCCCCCATTCGGAAGTCGCCAGGCCGCCGGCATTGCAATGCGTAAGAATCGCGCGGCAATTTTTAATGAGTTCGAACCCGTGTTCGCCGATCGCCCGGCACATGGCGCGGTCTTCTTCCAGGATGGCATGCGCCTCCTGCAGCAGCGCGGCCTTTACTTCCGCAACTGAGGCGCCGGCCGTGTCGTGCGCCTTTTTCTTCATCCTGTCGAGTGCCCAGAAAAGATTGACCGCCGTGGGCCGCGCGCCCGCGAGATAGCGCGCGTTTTTATCGACATACGCCAGAAAATCGTGGATGTCGCGATCATCGGGAAAATCGGTGACGGCAAGATACAGGCCGTAGGCCGCGGCAATGCCGATTGCCGGCGCGCCGCGCACGCGAAGCGTTTTGATGGCAAGGAACATGTCCTTGACATTGTCTATGATCGCGTAGTCCAGGCGTCCTGGCAGCTGCGTCTGATCGATGATGCGGGCCGCGGATCCGGCCCATTCGATGGTTTTAAGGCGAGACATGGTGGCGCGGTTCGATCACGATGGTGCGCGAAACAGCCGCAGGTGTTCCCTGCTTGCATAGGACGGAATCGGGAATCAGAATCCGGATGCTATTCCGCCGGCTGCGCCTGCTCGGCTTTGGCTTTCTCTATGATTTTTTTGGCCACTTCGGGCGGCACCGGGTCGTAATGGGAGAATGTTTTGGTAAAATGGCCCCGTCCCTGGGTGATCGCCCGCAATGCCTGCGAATAATTCTGCACTTCGCTCGCCGGGACCTTGGCGCTGATGCTCTGATATTTTCCGTTCGGTTCCATGCCGGCGATTTTTCCGCGCCGGGAGGAGAGATCGCCCATGACATCGCCGGTCGTGTCATCCGGAACCGTGGCCCTGAGGTCCATGATCGGTTCCAGCAGGATGGGCGAACACATTTCAAATGCTTTCTTGAATACTTCACGTCCTGCGACCTGAAACGCGATATCTTTGGAATCCACGGGATGTGTCTTGCCGTCAACGAGTGATACCCGCACGTCCACGATCGGATAGCCGGCAATAATCCCTTCATCGAGTTTGGCGCGAACGCCCTTGTCAACGCTGGGCCGGAACGATTGATCAATGACGCCACCCACGATTTTGTCAACGAATTCGTAGCCGCCGCCGCGCGGCAAGGGTTCGAGATCGATGAAGACGCGCGCATACTGGCCGGCGCCGCCGGTCTGTTTCTTGTGCGTGTACTCGATATACTTGGCGGATTTAACGATGGTTTCGCGGTACGAAATCTTGGGCTGCATTTTTTCCACTCCAACCTTGAATCGATTTCGTAGTCCGTCAAGAAGAATATCAATATGCACGTCACCCATGCCCGACAGGATCGATTGATGGA
>Ga0315279_10002582_pt1 | contig 26773 bp, 19 predicted proteins | sample YL17G06_20_MG_FD_203694 | JGI IMG/M metagenome (GOLD analysis project Ga0315279, IMG submission 203694) | Sediment microbial communities from Yellowstone Lake, YNP, Wyoming, USA - YL17G06_20 | ecosystem: Environmental > Aquatic > Freshwater > Lake > Sediment | place: USA: Wyoming | collected... | reverse complement strand
ACAACATATAGACGTAAACGGCCTAGCCCGCATAAATGATTCTATCCAAACACATTACAAATTCGAACCAGATAAAATCCTAGCGTTGTAGTGCTAAGAGCGTGTACGGAAAGGTTCCGGGATGGCTTCCAAAGACTGGGTGGCATGGATAAGACGGCGTCGCTCTAGGCTATTACGGCCAATGGACGGCCTCATACGACGCCGTCTTATCCATGCCACCCCGGAGCAAAGGGACTTGCCGCACACGCTCTAAGCACGGGGGTGGGTGAAAATGGCGATCCATCTTCCTTCTCTGGACATCGTAAAGCGGATCTGCGCCGCGTTCGAGCGGGAGTCCGTGCGATCTCTCGACGTCGTCGGCCCTTGGGGATCTGCGAAATCCGTGATTGCCCTCCAAACCGCCCTATCGCGTCGTTGCTCACTCGTCTTCGTCACATCGGGGCGCATCGAGGCGGAAAACGCCTTCGAGGACCTATGCACGTTTGCCGGGGAAGATCGCTGTGGCCTGCTGCCCGCCTGGGAGGTCCTGCCCACGGACATTATGTCGCCCGCCGATGACATCGTCGCCGAGCGCATGAACACGCTCAAGCGTCTTACGACCGCCTTCGAGCGCGGCGAAGCGATGTATGTTGTGGTCCCCGTCGACTCGCTCCTGCAGTACGTGGTCGACAAGGAACGCTTGCAGAAACAGATCACGAACCTTGCTGTCGGGGAGGAGCGCGACCTCGAAGAGTTGGTCGCCAGGCTTATCCAAATGGGATACGAGCGCGAACTGATGGTCGAGAACCGCGGCGAGATCAGCGTGCGCGGCGGCATCCTTGATGTGTTCCCGATCTCGAGCGAACTGCCCTATCGCATCGAGTTTTTCGGCGACGAGATCGAATCGATTCGACGTTTCGAGCCCGAGTCTCAACGAAGCATCGCCAGTGTCGACGCGGTCCAGATCCTGCCGAGATCGGAGAAGGGCCTCATCTCTCGGCACGCCGAATTGCCCGGAGGGCTGGCGCCCTTCACGGCCTACTTCCCCGAGAACACCCTCGTCGTTGTTGACGAGCCCCTGGCGGTGGTTCAGGAGGCGTTCGCGCTACAGCGGCAGTTCGGAGACAGCCCGTTCTTCATGAAGTGGGACGATGCCGCAACGCACCTCGCCTGCTTCACGCGGATGGCCGTGGCTCAGATCACGCACGATAAGCCGCAGGACGTGCGGCGGCTGGCCGATACGTTCTATGCCATCTCAGGCTGGACCGGGAACATCGCCGGTTTTTGGAAGCAGTTGCAGACCTGGGACCTCTCAGACTTCTCCGTAGTGCTGCTGTGCAACAACACCGGGGAGCGCAAACGGCTCCTCGAACTCCTTGAAGAGCAAGGTTACCGGCCCGGCGAACAGCGGTTTGATCTGCGGATCGAGATCGGACGCTTGGCCGCGGGCTTCACCTCGCCCTCGGATCGGCTTGCCGTGTTGAGCGAGCGCGAGATCTTCGGGCGGCACTATGTCCGGCGTGCGCGGCGGCGGTTCGAAGCAGGGATGAGCATCTCCACGTTCAGCGAGCTCCGCGCCGGAGACTACGTGGTTCATTCCGTCCACGGGATCGGGCGCTACACGGGTCTCCGCCGTTTTTCGGGCAAGTCGGGCGACTTCCTCGCCATACAGTATTCGGGTGGCGACATGCTGTACGTCCCCGTCACCAGCATCGACATGGTGCAAAAGTACATCGGCGGCGAAGGATCCGTTCCAAAAGTGGATCGGCTTGGCGGCGTGACTTGGGCGCGCACGAAGAAGCGCGTCAAGAAGGCCATTCGAGACATGACCGAGGAACTCGTCAAACTGTACGCGGCCCGGCAGGCGCAACAGGGTCATGCGTTCAGTCCCGACACTCCGTGGCAGCGCGAATTCGAGGACTCATTCGAATACGACGAGACGCCTGATCAGGCCCGCGCAATCGATGAGGTCAAGGCCGACATGGAGTCGCCGAGGATCACGGATCGGCTCGTCTGCGGCGACGTCGGGTACGGAAAGACCGAAGTGGCCTTGCGCGCCGCGTTCAAGGCCGTGATGGACGCCCAGCAAGTGGCCCTGCTCGTCCCGACGACGATCCTTGCGCAGCAGCATTACACAACGTTTTCGGAGCGCCTCGCCGACTATCCCGTCAAGGTCGAAATGTTGAGCCGTTTCCGCGATCCCAAGGAGCAGAGGCAGATCGTCGAGTGGCTGAATTCCGGAGAGGTGGATATCGTCATCGGCACGCACCGGCTCATCTCGAAGGACGTTCACTTCAAGAAACTCGGCCTTGTGATTATCGACGAAGAGCATCGGTTCGGCGTCGCTCAAAAGGAGAAACTCAAGCAGCTTCGCACTCATGTGGAAGTGTTGACGCTGACGGCCACGCCGATCCCGCGCACGCTGCATCTGTCGCTGTCGGGCATTCGCGACATGAGCGTGATTAACACCGCGCCGAACGATCGCCTTCCCATACACACCTCGATCGAAGCCTATGACGATGCACTCACGCAGGAGGCCATCCTCCGCGAACTCCGGCGTGAGGGCCAGACTTTTTACTTGCACAACCGCGTCCAGACTATCCTATCCGTTGCTGAGCGGATCCGGAAACTTGTGCCGAGCGCGCGCCTGGGCGTGGCCCACGGGCAAATGCCCGAACGCCAGTTGGAAAAAGTCATGTCCGCGTTCATCCGCAAGGAGATCGACGTGCTGGTCTGCACGAGCATCATCGGATCCGGACTCGACATCCCCAACGCGAACACGATCATCATTGATCGTGCCGACCGGTTCGGCCTCGCAGACTTGTATCAGTTGCGCGGACGGGTTGGGCGATACAAGCACCGCGCCTTCGCGTACTTGCTGGTGCCCGGCGATCGCGTCCCAACAGAGGATGCTCAAAAACGGCTCAAGGCGCTCGAGGAGTTCTCCTCGCTCGGCTCCGGTTTTCGCATTGCGATGCGCGACCTCGAGATCCGCGGTTGCGGCAACATCCTTGGCGCGCAGCAGCACGGCCATATCCTCGCCGTCGGCTATGAAACCTACATGCAGATGGTGCAGGAAGCCGTTGCCGAGATTAAGGGCGAGCCGTTGGGGCGGCGTACGTTGCCGCCTTGCGACGTGGCCGTCGACGCATACATTCCGGAAGAGTACGTACCGTCCGAGGCGCAGAAGATGACCCTTTACAAGCGGATTGCCGGCATCCTGCACGCGGAAGAAGCGCGCGAACTGGCCGACGAACTCACCGACCGGTTCGGTAAGCCGCCCGCGCCGGTTCGGCGGCTGCTCGACGTAATGCGTGTTCGGGCGCTCGGCGCCGATGCTGGGGCCAAGGCCATTGTCTGCGGAAAGGGAAACCTGCGCGTCGATTTCGAAGCATCCCATCGCCTCGGCAAGAAGGCCCGAGGCATCCTCGCCGAGACCTTCGGGCGGCGCATTGCCTTCGCGTGGCAAGATCATCCCGCCATTACGTTCACGCTCAATCCCGACGACGATCCGATCCACGCCGCCGAGCGCCTCCTCACGGCGATAGCCGATACGTGAGTGCTCAGAAGCACGTGGCGCAGAGCCGAAGATCAGGCTTGACTTAGTGCCGCTCTAGTCTGTGCCTGAATTCTTGGATTCGCCTCAGAGCTTGTGAGGAAATCTTGACTCCGTGGGGCAGACTGTTAGCCTGCCGTTTTTCAGGTCGTATTCGCCGGCTTATCACAGACTAACAGTCTGCGCCACGCACCTGTCAGGATTCCTTCACAAGCGCTCAGTCCAAGAACCATTGGACGATGTCTCGGACGGTTGGGCCGGCGATCATGACGCGTTCGCCCGGCCTGGGGGGCAGGAAGGGCTTGTACCCATGGCCTTGGAACACGACCCAGCGGAGAGAAGGGTCTTCGAGGGGGCGGTCGAACTGGAAGGCGATTTCCTTGGGGATTCCGCGGTCGTTCACCTTGAGGACCTCGATGGTCATTCCGGTGAGTTCCACCGTCTGTTCGGCTAGCATTGGACGGGTGGCAGGGTTGCAGAAGAACTGGGACAGGGGTTTAGTCATGAAGGTGTCGTCGAGGCGGGCGCGAAGAGTGTGGTCGCCGGTGCGTTCAAGTTCGAGGGATCGCACGCCGGCGGCCAAGGTCCGGCAGTACTGCGGGACCGGCTTGCCCATGGCGGCGCGCATCACGGGGAAGGTGGCGCCAATCAAATCCGCAGGCGTACAGACAATGAGCAGCGTTTGGCTCGATAGCGCTTCGTCGGTGGGCGCACTGTCGTTAATGGCGTTCATGATGCGCTGTGTGGCGGTGGGTGCCACGTAACTCTGCACGGGCAACGAGATGGCCGACACAACTCCGTGCAGGAAAACCCACAATCCGAGCATTCCGCCGAAGAGAAGTCGCCGGCCCCGCGATTCAGAGTCGTGGCGCGGCCTCGTCGCGTGCCACGCGATGTACTGCGCAATGAGCGCCATGGCGCCGATTCCGGGATTCACCAGCAGTCGGGCTTCCGGCATGGTCGCGCACAACGGCAGGGTGGAGAGCACCGCGCCCGTTGCCCAAAACCGCGCGGTGGCGTCGCGCCGGACCAGCGGCCAGAGGACCCGCAACACCAGCAGCAGAAACGTGCATGCTACACCCAGGTAAACCGCCGTCCACGGCCATGGCAGGAAGTTCCAGACCATCGGGTCCGAGGCGGCGAACTGACAGAAGAGCAGCACGGGCAGGTAGTGCATTGTGTCAGACACGAAGCGCATCGGCTGGTGCACGGGATCGGTGTAGAGGAGCGAGCCGGTAACGCCATATCCGAGCGCATCGTATGCAATGCGCCAGACAAGGACAATCCCCAGGAACGGCAACAGCGAGGCCAGTCTTGCCGCGGGACGGCCGCGGTCGATGAACAGCGCGTAGGCGGCAAGGTATGCGCCTGCGCCGATGGCTGCTTCCGCGCTAAGAAGGCCGCAGGCAAGGGCCGCGCACGCGAGGAAGAGGCTCGGGAGCGAGCGGTCGCGGCGCCAGCGGTCATGATGGTACAACGTCAGGACCACAAAAACGCCCGACATCACGGCGTTGCGCATCGAGATCCAGCCGACGGGCAGCGCGTGTGTTGCATCAAGCAGGAACAAGAGGGCTGCCACGCCGGCGGCCCATTGCGGCGCGAGCAGCCTACGATACAGACAGGCCAGGGCCAGCACCAGCGCCGCATACCATATCAGGTTGTGAAGATGCATAACCCAGGCGCGGTCGCCGAGGACAAGCCAGTCCGCATAGTGGGTGAGTGCGGCCAGAGGACGCCAGAACGCGATTTTCCAATCCTGAGGGGTCCACCACGGAAAGATGCCCCGATCCATTCGTATGTGGTTCTGCGCGGGGTCGCCGTCCCCAAACACGAAGGCATCGAGAGGGGAACCCTGCACGCCGGCCAAGTGGGGAAACCCCTGGAACCGCAAACGGAGCAGGTGATCGTCCTGGTAATACCCGGCCCACAGCGAGGGAAGCACGACCAATACCGACAACGCGCACAGCATGCACGGGGCGCGCCTGCCCTCGAGCAGATGGACGGCCCAACTGATCACCACTCTTCGACGGTTGTTATCGTGTTCCGCCATGGCGCACCTTTGTATGGTCGAGCCGCCGCTACTTCATCGGGGCGAGCATGCCCTGTATGGCTTCCTCGAGGGATCGCGCCAATGCCTTTCGGCCCGTGCAGGCGATCGGCTGATCACGAAACGTGATAACGTATTCGTGCCACGGCAGGCCCAGGAAGCCGAACAAGTACCGCACGAGACCTTTCTCCCTTGCCGTATCCGCCAAGCGCAATTCCTCATCTGTGGGATTTCGCACGTAGAAGTCTGCGTCCGTCGTGAGGATCGCCTCCGCTGGCGACGGCCATCCGTCAGGGGTGCGAATGGAAAGCGCGGCGCAATAAACGGGCCGGCCTGCTCGAGCGGTCGGCTCCAGCAGCGCGGAGTGGAAATGACAGACGCGTTTCCCGGGGGCGACCGTGCCTTCGGGCGCGAATACGATGTTCTTGCCCGCTTCCATGCTCCGGGTTATGCTCGCATTCGCCTTGAGGATGTCGTTGTTGCCACGACTCACGATGATAAGATCAAGGCCCTTGAGCATGAAGGCCGACAGGGGAGACGCGACGATGTCGGCCTTGGCCACGCAGGCCGCGTCCAGGATCGTATTGGCCACAAAAAAGTCCATCCACGCCACGTGGTTTCCCACGAGGAAATAAGGACGCTTCGGAACGGTTCCGCGGACGATGATGCGCGTGCCGAACAGCCGGAGCATGCCGCGCGCCCATGTCCGCGAAACGCCGCGGCAGGCCCGCCTGCCGAGCGACTCCGAAATCAGACCTACCCCGCTCGCGCATACCATGGCAGCCAGGGCCCCAAGACACCAGCACGCCAGTGCGATCAGACGTGCGGCGAAGCGTAAGGTCATCCCCACGAACCTGGCGCCTGGCAAAGTCATCTCAGCCAATAATCCTCCGCCGGCAATACAATCACCGGCCCCGGATTATTGCGCACAAATCGGCAAAGCACAAATCCCATGCCAAGTATGGGACAGACCAGAAGGGGACCAAGCTAAGGCGCAATCAATGAACAGTGTCCCCCATTAGCCCGCTTCAGCGGGCTCCTCTTTGCACCCTCCCCTTCAGGAGGGGTGGATGCGATGAGCAATGCGCAGGAGGGCGCTTCAGCGTCGCTTCTTAAAACGCTTAAGTACCGCGCCGTGAATTCCTGAAACAAGGGGCCGCGCTTCATCTCTACAACGTACGACACGTTCCAACTCGCCGCCAATGACGGCCTGGGAGCATTCGAAAAGGCGGACAGCCCCGGAACATAAAGCGCCATTCACTATCAGAGGCATGACGCAGAGGCCTTGCCTCTGGGGACAGGCGTACTGTGGTTCAAGCCGGCGTGCCACCATTTCGTCCAGGCGCGGCCAAAGGGAACCCGGGGGTAGAGATTGCCTCTTCGTTCAGCCCCGGCACGGGCGATAGAGGTTATGCACGGCTTCCCATTCTGTTTCAGTCGTATGCAAGCCGCTTGAGGAAAAACCCGCACCCTCTGCGGGCCCCTACGGGGACTTTTCCTTCGGTGATATCCTCTTTCCCAGGGTTCTCTTCGTTCACCCTGGGCTACATTCTTTCCACCCGCCTCGCGGGTTCGATTGATGAAGCGGTTATGGAATAATCAAGCCAACGGACTCGACAAACCGCAGATCCCCGCTTCGGGGGTTCGATTCACGAAGCGGTTGTGGGTCACACGCGCTTCTGGCGGAAACGCCGACAAAGTGCGTGGAAACTAGTTCCCTGAACGCTAAATCCCTTGAAGAAGCCGGGGCTTCTCTTGTGGCACAAGAGGCGGGCTCGACGCATTGCAGACAAGGGGTTGCAACCCCTTGTCTATGGCTGTCGGTCTTCAAATTGTTGAACGGATCTGTCGTTCAGGACACTAGGAGGAACGCCAAAAGACCTTGACAAGGGCAACAAAGTGTATCATAATGTCGATACAATCAATCTGTGGGAACGCTGGAATGTTGCAGATCTCGATAAACCAGAGTGAAGGCACACCACTCTATTTACAGCTCGTGCGACAGTTGAAGCACCTGATCGCTACCGGGCGGCTTGTTCCGGGAGACGAGTTGCCGCCGGTGCGCGTCCTCGCTCAGCAACTAGTGATCAACCCGAACACGGTCGTCCGAGCGTATCGCGAGTTGGAAGCGGCGGGCCTGATCTACACGCGGCGCGGTTCGGGCACGTACGTGTCCGACCGGCCCGTGCCATATTCCGACGGGGAACGGCGGCGCATTCTCTCCGAGCGGCTGGATACGGTCGTCGTGGAATCAAGAAACCTGGGGTACCCGCTCGATGAAGTGGTGAAGTTATTGCATGAACGCAATCGTGCCCTGGGGATCGAGCAGCAGCCGGACGATACGAAGGAGGGGAAAAGACATGCAAAGCCATGAACCCGAAACCGTCATTGAAGTCACCGGCTTGTCGCGGCGGTTTGGTCGAAAGGAAGCGCTGCGCGATGTGACGTTGCGCGTGGGGCGTGGCCAAGTGTTCGGGCTGGTTGGGGAAAACGGCGCCGGCAAAACGACGCTGATCCAGCACTTGCTGGGCGCTTACAGGGCTCAGGCCGGAACCGTCCGCGTGTTCGGCATAGACCCAGTCTATGATCCGACAGCAGTGCTTTCGCGCATCGGGTATCTATCGGAGGATCGAGACTTGCCCACATGGATGCGGGTCATCGAGTTGATGCGCTACACCCAGGCCTTCTACCCGAATTGGGATGAAGCTTATGCCGAGCGGCTCCGGCAAGACTTCGGCCTGCCGGAAAAGGCCCGGATCAGGAATCTGTCGCGGGGCGAAAAGGCCAAAGCCGGTCTGCTGGTGGCACTGGCGCACCGGCCGGAATTGCTCCTGCTCGATGAACCGTCGTCGGGACTCGATGCCGTTGCACGGCAACATATCCTTGGGGCGGTGGTGCGAACGGTCGCAGATGAAGGTCGGACTGTGGTGTTTTCATCACACTTGCTCGAAGAAGTCGAACGCGTGGCTGACCACGTAGCGATGATCCACGAAGGTCGTGTGGCGCTGGATATGTCCATGGACGATATCAAGGTCAAGCATCGGAAATACGTGGTGAGGTGGCGCGAACCGCGTGCGACGTGTCCGGATCTGCCGGGAGTGATCCGTGCGTCGGGCGATGGCCGCGAGTGGGGTCTGCTCTGCGAAGGCGACGGGCCGGCATTTGAAAATGCGGTGCGCGCGGCGGGCGGCGAGATCGTCGAATCGGGCGTGCCGACGCTCGAGGCGATCTTCGTCGCGCGTGTCACGGCCTGACGGAGAAGAACCAAGATGAATACGAAGATACGCGCACTCCTGTGGGAAGAGCTCCACGTGGGCGGGGCGATTGTGGCTGTTACGACTGCCGTCGGCATCGTCTGCCAGTTATCGGTCAAGTTTGGAACGGCCGGTTATGCCACGCCACATCGGTGGCACGACCTCAGCGATCAAGTCCTTATGATCACGTTAGGAGCGCCCTTGCTGGCAGCGCTTGTATTGGTCCTGAGCACCGCCAATTCCGGCCACCTCAGCGGAGGCTTCTCACGGAGAATCCTCCGTTTGCCTGTGGACACGTGGAGCGCGGTTCTTGTGGCACTGATGACGCGGCTCGCGGCGTTGCTGCTAATGAGTGCCGTGCTGGTTTCATCATGCTGGATCTTGTTTCACAATGGTCCAGGGAAGGGAGTGATATTGTTCCTGGGCTGGGTCTTCCTTCTCGTCCAGGTACTCGACTGGGCGCGGGGCGTAACGCCGCTCGTGATCCCGGCGGCCATCATTGCGGGCTTGTGGGCCGTAGTCGGCGTCCGGGGCAACGCCTATGCCTGGTATAGCGCTTTCGTACTGCAACAGCGCGTAACGGCAGGCCTGCTCCTGGTCCTTGTTTTGTCTGTCGCGGCGGCCTACTGCGTTTCGGTTGTGGTAGTGCGATGGACGCGTTCAGGTGTCCAACTCTTGGCGCTCGATGCCTGGAGAGCCGCCGGGACCTCCTCGGTCTTTGGGCTGACGCGGCGCAGGCCTTTCCGTTCTCCCCTCGCGGCACAAGTGTGGTTTGAATCCAAGAGCACGCCACTATCGTTGCCGGTGACAGCCTTCCTGATTTACATCTGCTGCATTGCCTTGAAGTGGGCCGCGGCTCACTATGGCTCCCCGGGGATTGGAAGCACTCAGCGCGAGGAGGTCTCTTCTAATGGGATAGTGATTTTCGAGGTCTTTCCTTACCTCGCGTTATTGCTGGCCTCGTTTGCCTGGCTGTTGCAGTTCGCGCGAAGAGACCGCTACCAACAAGGACGCCGCGCGTCGTTCTCGCACCGGCAGCCCATTACCGCGTCGCAGAAGGCTTATGCGCGGCTCATCGTCTCCGGGATGAACCTGGCGGCGGCACTTGCGATTATCGCGCTAGTATTCCCGCTGCACACGTTCCTGTTTGGGACTCGGTTCGGCGCCATGATATCAGAGGCACTGGCCTGCGGAGAGGCGAGCTTGCGTGAGGTGCTGGGTTTCTTTGTCGGGATTCCACTCCTAGTGGGCCTTCTGGCATGGCTGATCATGAACGGGACGGATACCAGGAGATCGTTTGCCGGTGTCATCTACTTCAATCTCGTGTTTCTTGTGCTTGGACTGGCCGCACTGAGAGAGGCGACTTCATGGGCTTGGCTTCGTCAGTTAACAACGCCAGCCCTGTGGCTCTTGATTGTGCTGCCAAGCTTGGGCCTGATATCTGGCCTGTTCGCAACATTTCGCAGAGGGCTCATCTCAAGGAGATCCGTTCTTGCGTGCGTTCTATTGTGGGTAGTTTTCGCGGCGGGCTTCTTCCCGTTCGCGTCGCTGCATTCGCAGGACGGTTTCTATGTTTTCGCGGCTGCCAGCATGAGTTTGGGCGCACTGCCGCTTCTGCCGTATATCGGCGCGGTCGTGAGCATGAGCAGGCGTGCGCCGATGGAACGGCTCACGTGGGAAAACCCGGAACAGCACGTCCGGGCGCGCGGGCAAAGGAACAGGTTTGTCCGGGCCGCTTGCCTGATGGCCGGCGTCATTGCGTTGGCCGGGCTCGCATGGCTGCGCTGGCCGCAGGAACCCGCTTACAAAGCTTTGTGGCGTGCTGAAGGGCTACCCACCAACGCCGAGGAGCTTCGGGCATGGTATCCCGCCGTCGAAGAGGGACGAAACCTAGCCAATCTCTATCTTGAGGCCGAGAAGAAACGCGAAGACCTGGATGCGCAATGGAATTCGGAGTATAGGGCCCGCGAGGCCTTGCCACCAAGTGATCAATTGCCGTCACGCGACTGTGTTCCGGTGCTTGGGATGGTCACCGTGGGAAAAACGGCGGCAATACCTCAAGATGTATGGGATTGGATAGAACGGTATTGGGATGCAGTTGCGAACAAGGTCTGTCCGGACCTTCACGCAGCAGCGCATTCCGGGCTTACCTCGAGCCACTATCCTACGGGATTGAGTTCGAGGCGCCTCGGGCGGTCAGAGCACTTGGAGGCGCTGATCCAGCTTTCCGACCTACTGAGGATTGAGGTATGGAATGCAATAGTGGAGCGGCGTCCTGAAGATGCCACTTTCGCGATCATCGACATGCTGCCCATGGGCAGTTCGCTCAAGGATGAGCCGGGCGTAGAGGCGCAGTCTGTTCGAGTGAGGATATACGCTGGCGCCTGCGTCTCTCTGGAGAATGCAATGAACCGTCTCAACCTGCCTGAGGAAAACTTGGCACGGATCCAGAAGGCGCTCGAGGGTGCTTTTCCACTGCGCGAGCGTGCCCTTGCGGTTGATCGCGCGCTGATCGGCGAGCAAGCAACGCTGGTGGACTGGCTGGAGAGTGACGGCTCGACACCGCAGTTTGCTCAGGAGGACAAGGGCGAACGCGACGCCGCGGTAGCGTTGGCCGAGAATGCCTTTATGCCTCTAGCTGATTTCATTGGCATAGAACGGATGGAACGTCTGGCGGTGATCCGAGAACTTGCACTGTTCCGGGAAGGCCTCCGGGATTTTGCGCTTCAGACCTATGATCCTCGGTTCGGCGTTGTAGACAGCTTTCCTCAGATTGACTTCACGCTCTGGTCGCTGTTCATTGGCCTTCCCACGTTCCGCCCAGTGCTCTACTGCAGCTCAATGATGAGGGGCATGGTCGAGTTCGATCTGGCAGGTACGGCCTTGGCTGTCGAGCGGTTCCGTCTGTCGCAGGGGAGGCTTCCAGAACACCTCGACGAATTAGTCCCGCGTTGGCTTGACCGACTGCCGCGCGATCTCTGGAATCAGGGCCGGCCTCTATCGTACAGGATCAAGGACGATGGCGGGTATGTTGTATACAGCTTTGGCCAAGACCAAAAAGATGATCATGGACAGGTCGAACCTGATAGGGACTGGATAAGCCGTGACATCACGTTTACAGTCGCGCCGCCGGAATTCCGCGAACGTCCTCAAGTGGCTCCCGAGCCGTCGCTCGGTCCATGACAGTAAGCCCGCCTTCTCCGAAGGCGGGGCCGTGCACGCACAGACAGTCCGGGCATACTCGGGATCGGTTGCAGCGAACCTGTGAAAGGATTGAGTCCGGCGAACACCGTAGGTCCGAGCTCCAGTTCGAACTGCGGATTTCCGGCCCTTTCCAGTGGGTCCCACCTGGAGGTGGGACCTACTTGATCGCGACTTCTTTCCCTGCGGCGGCGGAGCGGTATACGCCGTCGAGTATCTTCTGGACGGCCAATCCGGCCTCGCCGGGGGCTTCGAGCGGGCTGTTCTTGACGCAGCCGTCGACCCAGTTTCGGAGCTTGATCGCGAACAGATGATCGAATGAGGTCTGAGTTCCAACATAGTACGGGGAAACGTTGATCATCGTGTCGTGGTGATCGGAGAAGATCATGGGCGGGTCCCATTGGCCGCCGCCTTTGGTGCCCATGAAGCTGAAGTTCCAAACGTCCTTTTCGATGTGCGCTACGAAGCTTGCTTCGATCTGGAGGATTGCGCCGTTCGCGAACCGGATGTGCCCGATCGCGAGGTCCTCGACGGTATAGGTCTTATAGTCCCAGTTCGGCCAAGGGCTCACAACCTTCGACGGCTTGTTGCCCATGTAAGTCCACGTATTGCCGGTCGCCGCGACGGGCTTAGGCGATCCCATGAAATAATGGGCCATCTCGATGACGTGCACGCCGATATCGATCATGGGGCCGCCACCCTGCAATTTCTTTTGGCCGAACACGCCCCAGTTGGGGATGCCGCGCCGCCTCAACGCCTGGCATTTCACAAACATGATGTCGCCGAACTCACCGTGGTCGCGCGCGCGTTTCAGGAACTGCGAGTTGGGGTGATAGCGGTACTGGAAACCGATAACGAGTTTCTTCCGGGCCTTTTTTGCGGCAGCGATCATCTTCTCGCACTCGGTGGGATTCATCGCCATGGGCTTCTCGCAGATGACGTGGCATCCGGCGTTGGCCGAGTCGATCGTGGGCGCCGCATGAACGCCGTTAGGAGTGCAGACGCTCACACCGTCGGGCCGGACTTCCTTGAGCATCTTCTTCCAGTCCCGGTAAAGCTTTTTGACGCCCCATTTCTCCTCGAACGCCTTGAGCCGTTCCGGGAGGATATCCACGCCCGCGACTACCTCGACGTCGGGCATCTGTCGCAGCGCGGTCATTTGGGTTTGGCAGATCCCGCCGCACCCGATAAACGCGACCCGAAACTTCGTGCCGCGGTATTTCTTCTCAACGGTCATTGCCAGTGAATCCGTGCTGACACTCTTCTCCGCCATGTTCGTTAATCCTTCCTGCTTTTCCACGCCCGAAGGCGCTTTCTCGCTCGAACCCTTTACACTTGTCCTCTTCACCGTTCCCAAGATGAAGAGACTTTCGATGGCGCATAGCTTACGACTTCCGAGCCGCAAAATGCCAGTTCTCAACCCGAAATCTCAACAGAGTTCGCGAAACCCGGATGTGTGCGCAATAGCGGCGCTGCCGCATCTGTGATCAACGTAGAAGCGGCATCCCTGCCGCTTTGGGTCAGGCGATGCATGCGGAAACGCTGGCGCCGAAGCGGCAGGGATGCCGCTTCTACGTTGGACGTCATTGCTGAATCTCCAAGACATGCCCGGAAGAAACCCGATCTGCGCGAAGGTGGCAAAGAAGAATCGAAGAAGGTACAATGGCGCGGAAAAGAAGCGTATCTGCTTACGGAATCCGGAAACGGACTCCAATCATGGTGTCAAGGGAGATCAAACAAACATGAAGCAACGGATACAAGGCGCACGACTCGTGAACCGGCGTCAATTCATGAAGGCGGCGACGGGGGCTATCGGTGGTTTCGCGGCGGCGCCGCTGGTCATCACCAATGCCGCGCTGGGCGCTAAAGGCCGGGCGCCGGCAAGCGAGAGGATCGGGGTGGGCGTGATCGGCGTCGGGGGCCGGGGGCGCGGCGTCATGAAGGCATTCATGAATGAACCTGACGTCCAAGTCCTGGCCGTGTGCGACGTTTTTGCCAACCGCCGGAACGAGGCCCGCAATCAGGTTAACCGCGGATACGGCAACAATGACTGCGCCGCGTACATCGACATGCTCGAACTGCTGGCCAGGAAAGATATCGATGCGCTCCTGATCGCCACGGGCGACAACTGGCATTCCGAGGCATCCATCATGACTGCGCGTGCGGGCAAAGACATGTACTGCGAAAAGCCGATGAGTGTTGCGATCACGGAGTCGCGCGCCGCGGCCGACACGATGCGGCGTCTGGGACGCATTTATCAGTGCGGGACTCAGCGACGAAGCATCGGCAACTTCCGATTTGCCGTCGAACTGGCCCGCAGCGGCAAGCTCGGCCGATTGAAGGAGCTTCACGCCGAAGAGGCGGCTGGGATGGAGACACTTTACGATACAGTGCTGCCGGCCCAGCCGGAACCGCCGCGCGAGGAATTCGACTGGAACCGTTGGTTGGGCCCGGCTCTGTGGCGTCCCTATAACAAGGAATACCCAACGCGCGGTTTCTGGAGCGCGCACGTCGATTTCAGCGGCGCGTCGATCACTGAATGGGGCAGCCATACGGTCGATCTGTGCCAGTGGGCCAACGACACGGATGACACCGGGCCGATCGAGTTCTGGCGTGAGGACAAACGATATATCGGGCGGTATGCGAACGGCGTGAAGCTGGTCATCCGCACGGGACTTCGCTTCGGATCGTGCCCGGTTCGATTCGAGGGAGATGAGGGCTGGGTCGAGACAGGCGATTCCGGCGAATTGGAAGTCGAGCCTAAGTCGCTCATGGAAGGGCGCAGGTTCCCAGGCGGCTATCCGCCGGACAACCATGTGCGCGCGTTCCTCGATTGCGTCAAGACGCGGCAGCGGACCATTTCCAACGCCGATGTTGCGCACCGCTCGATCTCGGCGTGCCATGTCGCCAATGTCTGCAAGCGTCTCGGACGTCCCGTCAAGTGGGACCCGGCCAAAGAAGAGTTCATTGGTGATGACGAAGCGAATCGCATGCGCTCACGCGCCTCGCGCGAGCCGTGGTATCTGTGAAGGAATTTTGGATTTTAGATTTTGGATCTGAAAGGGCAAGGCATTATGAACGGCTGGATCTGCAGGACGGTTTTCCTGGTTGGCATATGCGTCGTTGCGGTGCTCGTGTGGCCGCTTCCGGTGATGGCTGCGGCAGAGGGCGCGCCGGACGAAGCCAAACTGATAGAGGTCCTCAAGAGCGAGGCCGGCTGGCAGGAGAAACTGGCGGCATGTCGAGCGCTCCGGCAGATTGGCACGCCCCAATCGATCCCCGCATTGGCCGCGCTCTTGCCGAATGAGCAATTGTCGCACATGGCCCGCTACGCGCTCGAGCCCATGCCGTATCCCGAAGCGGGACAAGCGTTGCGTGACGCGTTGGTCACTGTCAAAGGGGCGCCTAAGACCGGCGTGGTGGTCTCGCTCGGTGTGAGGCGGGACGCCCAGGCCGTGCCGCTGCTTGTTCCGTTGCTGAAAGATCCGGACAAGGACCTTGCTTGCGCCGCGGCAGGCGCGCTCGGCCGCATTGCCGTGCCGGCGGCCGTTACAGCGCTTTTGGACTCCCGTCGCACTGCTTCCGATGCCGTGCGTCTTGCGATTGCCGAAGGCCTTCTTGCCGCAGGACAGCGTCTGGTGCAGGACGGAAACGGCGTGTCGGCGGCCTCAGTCTATGACGAACTGCTATCCTCACGTTGGCCCATGCACGTGCGTGCGGGCGCGTTCCGCGGGCTTGCATCCGCCGAGCCCGACAAAGCCGCGCAACCACTGATTAAGGCTCTCAAGGGCGACGTGCCGGAACTACGCGACACAGCGGCCGCGATCATCGCCGAGACTTCGGGCGCGGATGCGACCGCGCTGTATGCCGAAGCATTGCGAAAACTGCCGCGCGACGGGCAGGTGGCGTTGTTAAGGGGTCTTGCAGAACGCAAAGACCCGGTTGCCCGCCCGGCTGTCGCGAAAATCGCTGAGAAAGGCAAGAAGGAAGTGAAACTGGCCGCGTTGAAGGCGCTGGGATCGCTCGGCGGCGCGGAGGATGTCGGCACGCTTGCCAAGCTGCTCACGTCAAGCGATGCCGAGATTACTGACGCTGCCAAGGCCGGCCTGACGGTCATGCGGGGCAAAGGCGTCGACCCGGCTATCGCCGCCGCGGCTTCCGACGCGGAACCTCCGGTGCGCGCGCAACTCCTCGAACTCATGGCAACGCGCAGAGCGAAGGAAGCCGTACCTCTGGCCGTTGCGAACCTTGGCAACGCGGACGCCTCCGTGCGCGTGGCAAGTCTGCGCGTGCTGGATCAACTCGGCGGCAAGGATGAGGTCGCCGTGACCGTGAAAGCCGTGCTGAAGGCGGCCGATGACTCCGAACGTACCGCCGCGGGAAAAGCGCTCAGTGCAATCTGCTCGCGCAACGGAAATGACGCGCTGCCGGTGGTGCTCGCGGCGATGAACGAAGCCGGCGCCGCTTCGCGTGTCGTCCTGCTTCGCGGTGTGGGACAGATCGGCGGGCCCGATGCGCTCAAAACCGTGCTTGCGGCGCTCAAAGACCCCGAACAAGCGGTCAGCACTGAAGCCGTGCGACTCTTGTCTGAATGGCCAACGCTCGATGCCGTTCCTCACCTGCTCGAACTTGCCAAGAGCGAGGATCTCAGCCGGCAGGTGCTGGCATTGCGCGGTTACGTAAGGCTCGCGGGAATCGAACCGTCCGCCGAGTCAAAGACGCAGATGCTCAAGACGGCCATGGAGCTCGCGAAACGGCCCGACGAGAAGAAGCTCGTGCTCGGCGCGTGGGGCGCTGTTGCGAGCCAACAGTCGCTCGACACCTTGCGGCCATGTTTGGACGATGCCGCAGTGCGCGACGAGGCGGCCTCCGGCATCATCGCCATCGCCCCCGAGTTGGCCAAAGATCAAAAAGCCAAGCCACAAGTCCTTGACGCCCTCAAAGCGGTCGTCGAGAAGTGCGAAAACCCTCAACTTCGCAAGAAAGCCCAGGAAGTCCTCGCATCTCTTTCATGACCGCTGGAAAAGTAAGTCTAACCACGAATCAACACGGATAGACACGGATAGGCCCTTCCTAACCGTTCGTTTGCCGAATCCTTCGACACTGCGCTTCGGGATCCCCAATCCGCAATCGTCAATCCCCAATCCGCAATCCCCAATCGAGATATCCCTTGCCTTCTCGTGCTCTCTGGGAATAAGATCCCTCTATTCAACGCTCATTAATACACTTTTTCAAGGAGATCTCGATGATACGCGCCTATATCCAAGCGGGCATGCAACGGGAACACTACGAACTCATTGACCAGCCCGGCGACCCCTATTACGGTGAGATCCCCGGCCTGCAAGGCGTGATGGCATGCGGCGCAACGCTCGAGGAATGCCGCGCCAATCTCGAAGACGCGCTCGATGCGTGGATCGCCCTCGGGCTGCAGCTCGGCCACGAGATTCCGGAGATTGCAGGCGTCGGGCTGGATCGCCTCACGATAAGCGCCTGATGGGACAACTCGCTCCCACCTCCCACAAGGAACTTGTCTCAAGACTTCGCCATCTCGGCTTTGAAGGACCCTAGGCCGGCTGCAAACACCTCATCATGGTTCGCGGACAACTCCGCCTCGTGATCCCCAATATCCACGCGGGAGATATCGGCATCCCCTTACTCACTCGCATTCTCCGCCAAGCGGGCATCAGCCGCGACGAATGGGAATCGGCGGAATAGACCGCGCTTTGCATTCGACAATCCGCAATCCCCATTCCGGATTCCCCGTTCTCGGTTCATCCTTCACCCTTCATACTTGCTCTCCCCCAATCCCCAATCTCCAATCCCCAATCTCCAATCCGCAATCGAATAATCCTCTGACCGAGAAGTCTTGACGCCCGTCCGAAAACGTCCGTATAATCCAATGCATGGATATCAGTTTCGACCCCGCCAAGAGCGCGCGCAATACCCTGAAGCGCGGCTTGTCCTTTGAGCGGGCGGCGGATTTCGATTTTGACACCGCCGTGTTTGCGACGGACACGCGGCGCGAGTATGGCGAAGAACGTATCGTGGCCGTGGGATATCTTGATGGCCGATTGCACGTGCTGTGTTTTGCCGAGACCGAAACCGGCATCCGAGTGATCAGTTTTCGGAAGGCCAAGATGAGAGAGGCGAAGAGTCATGGCAAACCGCAAACCCTTGACCAATAAAGAAGGCGAAGTCCGCGACCTGACAGCGGACGATTTCAAGCACTTCCGTCCAGCCGCCGACGTCTTATCACCCGCACTGATGGCAAGACTCGCGACCCGCAGACGTGGGCCGCGGAAGGCCCGGAATAAAGAGCCCATCACCATCCCTCTCTCGCAAGAGGTGATCGACCGGTTCCGCGCGACGGGCGAGGGCTGGCAAAGTCGGCTGGACGCAGCCTTACAGGATTGGCTCAAGACGCATTCCCCCGTGTAAGCGCGCACCATTCTCTCGCCCCCGGTGACTACCTCATGCAACAGTAGCCCACACACCGCAATCCTCAAGCTGCAACCCCAGTCTGCAATCCCCACCTCGGCACTTCGCAATCCCAATCTCCAATCCCCAATCCCCAATCCCCAATCCCCAATCGGCAATCTTCAATCCCCAATCGGCAATGCCCAATCGTCAATCCGCAATCGAAAATACTTCTTGACTTCTACCCCCCCCGCAGTATCCTAGTTTTCACCTACACAATTGCAGTTGGGGCGCTGCTTGTTCGGGGCCGCCAGTAGGTCGTTGTTATCGAACCAGCTTCTTGCAGTTTGGCGCAGTATATTCAATTGAGGGGATCTCGCCATGCAAAGCAAACCACTCTTTCACGCAGTCACTTTCCTCCTCGTCATTATCGGCGTGTGTGCGGCCAGTAGTCCTGCGTCCGCAGCGATCTGGTATGTGGACAAGGACAATGGTGGAACGCAGGACGGCGCGTCCTGGACCACGGCATTTGACACGATCCAGGAAGGGATTGATGCGGCGTTCGCTGCGGGCGGAGGAGAGGTCTGGGTCGCCGAGGGAACGTACAACGAGGCGCGAACCAGCCCGAATGCCGATGGCACCGGCGTGGACACTGGCTCGGTCGTCATGAAGGAGGGCGTGCATCTGTACGGTGGCTTTGCCGGCAGCGAAGCCGCCCGCGAGCAACGCGCTTGGGAAACGCATGTCACGACCCTCGACGGCGCAACTTCCCGCGGCGGCTCACCGGCCTACCATGTCATTGTCGGCTCGAACAACGCCATCCTAGACGGCTTCACCATCACCGGTGGCCGTGCCAACGGGAGCGTGGGCCCGCCCAGGCAGCAACAATGTGGCGCAGGAATGCACAACTGGGGCTACTCACCGATAGTGAGAAACTGCGTGTTCTCCGGAAACGTGGCCAATTGGGACGGTGGCGAAATGTGCAACATTTATTCCTCGTCCGAAGTGACAAATTGCACATTTAGAAATAACGGAGCACGAAAAGACGGGGGTGGGGTCGTAAACACGATATCCTCGGCAGTTTTGACCAATTGTGTGTTCAGCGCAAACTGGACTGGTGACGGAAATGGAACCGGGGGCAACGGGGGCGGGATGTACTGCCAAGAAAACTCGCCTCCAGTGTCAGTGATCAATTGTACATTTTCCGGGAACGCGGCTGAGCTTGCTGGCGCAGCAATCTTTGTTCACGAGACTGCTTCGTCGGTTGTTGTCACGAACTGCATTCTTTGGGACGACGCCGATGTGCCCGAATTTGGTGGGTATGGACCGAGGACTGTGAGCTATTCCTGTGTCCAGGGAGGTCACTCGGGCACGGGAAACATCAACGCCGCCCCGTTGTTTGTTGACGCGCCAAGTAGCGATCTCCACCTGCAAGCGGGTTCGCCGTGCATTGATACGGGGACGGACGCAGGTGCGCCGGATACAGACATTGAAGGTGTGGCGCGGCCACTGGGGCTTGGGGTCGACATGGGTGCTTACGAGATGCCGTCGTCTACAGTCGAGGTTGTTAGGATTAGGCCAAGGTCGGAGCTACAAGGGAGTGCACTTTCTGTTGCGGTGCTGGGTGCGAACACTTCTTTTGGCCCGACGTCGGTGTTGAGTCTCGGCCCAGCCATCGCTGTCGCCAACGTTGTAGTAGACAATACGACGACGCTCACCGCGGATGTCTCAATTGCGTTCAACGCGCCTTCCGGACCGCACGACGTGACCGTGGTGACCGGAAGTGAAGTTGCCGTCGGGCGGAGCCTGTTTACGGTTACGCGCGAAGAGGTCACGGTTCCGCCGCCCACGGGGCTCCGCGCGCGGGCGGGCGCCACGTCCGTCTTCCTGAGTTGGGAACTGAGGCCCGATTACTACGTGACCGGCTACAACGTGTATCGCGACGGCGTGCTCGGTGGTCCCTATACGACGAAGCTCAACCCCGTGCCATTGCCAGGAACCACGTTTGAGGACACTGATGTGATGCAAGGCAGCACCTATTACTACAAGGTGACCGCAATCACGATTGACCCGTTCGAGAGTGTGAAGAGCGACGTAGCCTGGGCTACACCGGGCCGCATCGTGGTCAGCATCCCCGATATTCGTGGGAATGCGGGCGACACCGTCCGGCTGCCGATCAATCTCGATTGCGCCTGGGGAGTCCAGGGCAGCGGGATGATGATCTGGCTGAGCTATGATAAGACCCTGCTCACGCCCGTTGCGGTCGAGAAAACGGTGCTTACTCAGGGTTTCACGTTTGCCGACAATATCGCGGTTGCCGATGGCCGTGTGGACATCGCAGGCGTGGGTGGGGGAACGCTTGTCGGGGAAGGCCACATCCTCGACGTGCTGTTCACAGTGGCATCCGGGGCATCCCCCGGCAGTACCGCGCCCTTTACGTTTGCGAACGTGGTCATGTTCGATTACGAGGCGCGTGAACTCGATGTTGATCACTCCGACACGGCTATGTTTACCGTCAGCAGCACGTACATCTTGGGCGATCTTAACGGCGACGGCGTTGTAGATCTGCCTGATGCCATATTAGCGCAACAAATTGCCGACGGAGTTCTGGTTCCGACCGCTATGCAGTTGTACGCCGGAGACATCAATGGCGACGGGGTGATTGATTCGGCGGACGTGACATTGATCCTTCGGATAATTCTGGGTTTGCCGATCAATCCCGAAGGCGGGAAAGGCGGGTCTGGCGACGATGCCAAGTCGATAGCCTATTCCGTCCGCGTGGCGGACGCCTCGGGAAGTCCGGGTGCCATCGTTGCGGTACCGGTTTATCTAAACGACGCAACGGGCGTTGCCGGGGCTGACCTCACGATCGTGTTTGACCCGACGGCGTTCGACGTGAGCAACGTGGCGCTGGGCGCGCTGACGGGGGGATTCGAACTTGAATGGAACGCGAGCCCGGGCGTGCTCGATATCTCGCTTGCATCGCAAACGGCACTTTCAGGCGGTTCAGGCTCGATTGTGATAATCCAGTTGCATGTCAAACCGAGCGCGCTGCCGAGAGACACGCTGATCAATCCGGCTTCAGCGAAGCTTTCGGGGCAGTATGGCGACGACTTGGCATGGAAGGCGCTCGTTGTCAGTGCCTTTGCAGGCACTTTTACGATCCTTGATGACTACGACGGCGACGGCATCCCAGATGTCATAGAAGGAATAAGTGATGCGGATGGCGACGGAATCCCGAACTTCATGGACCTGGACAGCGACAATGACGGCGCTCTGGACGCTGTCGAGTGGGCTTTGGGAACGGACCCGTATGATCCGCTCAATCCGACGCAGGTGCCGGTTTATGCTTGGCCGGTGCTGGCGGTTCTGCTGCCGTTAGGGGCGTATGTTGCGAGGCGTCGAATACGGAGGCAGGCAGAGTAAACACGGGTACGGAAACTTCGTGGGGCAGACTGTTAGTCTGCCGGGGAGGGTATCGCGCCATTGTCCACTTGCCCGGCAGACTAACAGTCTGCCCCACGATGCATGCAACTGATTGGTTCTTGGCCACAAAAGGCACAAACGGCACAAACGGCACAAGAAGAGTGACGGCATGTTTGTGTATCTTGCGCCTCTTGTGGCTAAGGATCTTGAATCTTCAGCCTACAGCTTTCGCAAGGCGATCTTTCGTACGGTGATCTTCATGTCCTTGAACTCTTCGCCGGGATGAACCTGGAAACCGATCCGTCCTTTGGCGTATGAGCTATCGTGCACGTCGGCGGTTACCTTGTCGTTCAATGTGATCACCAAGTGGTCGCCTTGGGCGCGCACCTTCATCGTGTTCCAGTCGTCCTTCTTCTCGATTTTGGGATCGGTGTTGGCGGCCAGAAACATTTTCCCCGGACAGTACAGAGTGCCCGAGTAAGCCACGGGCTTTTTGTACTCGAGAATATCCGCCTGGTAGGCCTTCTCGGGCGACTGATAACGGAACCATACGCCGCTGTTTGCGGGCCACTGGATCTTATACTCGACGACGAGTTCGAAATCGCTGAATTCCTCCGTCGTGAACAGGTCGCCGGGCGCGTTGTTAGGGCCTTGCTTTCCAACCAGGCAACCTTGCTCGACCGCCCACGCGGCATTGCCATCGGGTTTCCAACCCGAGAGATCCTTGCCATTGAAAAGAGGCGCCCATTCATCTTTTTGCGCGGGTTTCGGGGCTCGGGTCTCGGGTTTCGGGTTGCCCGAAGGCGAGGGCCCTTTGTCTTGAGCTGCGGCGAAGCTTCCTGTGCCAACCGAGGCTCCCACGCAAACACCTGCGGCGAGCTTCGTTGTTCGGGCAAGAAAACCCCTCCTGGCGATCAGTTCCTTATCCATGGTTCCGCTCCTTAGTTGTGCATCACCTACCCAACTTGCGGCGTCCCACTATGTGCACTGGCACGTCGCATGTCAAGTCTTTCGCATCGCGCGTGAAAGGCTTTTCAAGCCGGAAACGTCTTTTGAACCACGGATGAACACGAATGAACACAGCGCTGCATGGCCGTACCGAAGCGGGATTCGGGTTGGAGCGCAGCGTTTTTTGTTTAGCGGGCCGCGTCTTGAGATTACAGCCAACATGTGAGCAGAGAAGCCAATATGACGGCTAATTCGTGTTAATCCGTGTTAATCCGTGGTTCCGACTGCCGAATTCAGACGCGACGAAACAGGCAGGTTTATTCTTGACAATACTGCGCATTTATGATATTACTTAGCTCAGGTGATTCTATGATACATACCGAGGGTGCAAAAATGTCCCGTAGACTCTGTCGAAGATCCACACACGACCCCCATATTGGCCCATACATTGTGGCGACACTCGTGGTCGCACTTTTGGTGGGGGCTGCGGTCACCTCGTGGGCTGACCCTAAGTCTCAAGGAACGCGGCTGCGGCTGGAGATCGCGGGATACCGGGCGTATGAGTCGGATAAGGCCAACGGCGACTATTATTTCCTGGGCTCGGCGGAGCTTGAGATCCCCGTGGTCAAGCACGCCACGCTGGGTCTGCGTGTGCTGCCGCTTTTCCTCTATCCCGAGGGCGCCGACGATGCTACCGTCTATGGTCTCGCTGCAGGCGGCACGGCCCGGCTCTATCAGCACGGCGATGATTACAGCGGTCTCTTTGCCGAGGTCGGAGCCGCGGCGCTTTGGCGCATGAAAGAGTTCAAGCTGGACGACTCAAAGGTTGATCTCCTGACTGATTGCGGGATCGGCTACAAGTTCCGCAACTCGGGTTGGCATCTTGCGGTCAAAGGGGAACACGTCTCCGAGGGCATAAGCGGGCTGGGTCTCGCGGCGGGATACAGCTTCTAGCGCGGCGATCCGCATGCAGTGACTCCTGTCTCCTGCGTGTGTTACTGTTGCTCGACGTTGGAAGTGGAGTGCCGGGTCGTGGCGCAAGAGGGTTCAGCGACAGGGATCGTAAAGATAGCGCCACCGTCGCATCAGCGCGTTGTCTCGCTCGATCAGTTTCGCGGCTACACCGTTGCCGGCATGTTTTTTGTCAACTTCCTCGGGGGCTTTGCCGTCATTCCCGCCGTTTTTCAGCACCACGGCACCTACTGCAGTTTGGCCGACACGATCATGCCGCAGTTTTTCTTTGCCGTCGGTTTCGCTTACCGCCTCACCTTCCTGCGGGGTCTCGAGAAGAACGGGATCGGAAAGACTTATCGTCACGCGTTGAATCGCAACCTCGGCCTGATCCTGCTGGGGGTTATCTTGTATCATCTCGACGGCGGCGCGGATCATTTCGCACAACTGAAAGAGCTGGGTGTCAGTGGATTCCTGCGGACGGCGTTCCGCACGGAAATCTATCAGGCACTCGTCCACATCGGTCTCACCGGGCTGTGGATTCTGCCGGTGATTGCGCTCGCGCCATGGGTCCGGATGACGTTCATGACCGCTTCAGCCGGTATCCATATCGCTCTGTCGTACTGGTTTTACTTCGACTGGGGCGGACGCGGGGGCATGATCGACGGGGGCCCGCTCGGTTTCCTGAGTTGGACCATTCCGATGATTACAGGATCGTTCGCCTACGACCTGATGTTTTCACGTGGGCCCAGAAAGGCGCTCGCTCCGATAATCGCGTGGGCAGTCGTCTTGATGGGTATCAGCTACGGGATCTCATGTCTGAACGCCGTAAGTCACGTTCTTCACGGGGATGTCGTCGGCGAAGGAATCCGAAGATGGCTGGTCGCGCCGCCGTTCGTGCCGCCGACTCAACCCACTGACATGTGGAATATGAACCAATTGGCCGGAAGCGTGTCGTACATGACATTTGGCGCGGGGTTCTCGCTTTTTCTCTATGCGATTTTCGTTATCCTTTGCGACATCGTATCGTTTCGGCTGGGTGTCTTCCGAACCTTCGGTTCAAACGCGTTGGCGGCCTACTTGATACATGATCCCGTGCTGCTCGCGGTTTCGCCGTGGGTCCCGCATGATTCGCCGCTTTGGTATGCCGCTCTTGGATTTGGGATCTTCTTCGGCCTCACGTGGTTCTTCGTCCGCTACCTCGAGCGCCGTGGGATCTACCTTCGCCTCTGACATTTTGCGGCTTCGATCTCTTTCGGCGTCATGTCAGGGCCGATGCCCGAGAGAATCTCCCTGCGCGAAGGGTCTATCACCTCGCCTATGTGTTTGAAGAAGGCATTCTTTTCTTTGACGGAGGCGAAACTGCGCTTTGCCCAGTCGCTGAGATATCCCATGCCGGCATGCACCTGCAGAATCGTATGCGCGTAAATGATATAGGCCCCTTCGAGGAATATGGGCGCGAGCGGTTTCATCTCCGGCGCTTCGAAATCATCCACGAAGCGGTTTCCATATGCGTTCATCTCCGTACCGGCGGCGATGGGCAGGTCGTGCGACTGGGCAAGCTCGACGAAGCGGTACAGATTCGCGAGCTTGATCTTCTTTAAGTCCGGGTCCTTGATGTTCCAGCTACGGTCGGGGATGATGTTCACCGCGGCAACGCCGCCTGTGAGCATGAGGTCCAATAGCTCTTCGATGCACCGCTCTCCGTCGGTCGTGCCGTCAAGCCACGCAAACGTAGGAATCGCGCCTGCGCTAAGCACGAATGCGTTCATGCGGTCGAGCGACGGAAAGTCCGGGCCGGACGGTTTGACGTAGCCGATGCCGCCGGCTTTCATCGACCTCGAGCGGATCAGTCCCTGAAGCGCGGGTGCATCATTCAAGATCGCGTGGATCTTGGCGACATCCGTTCCGAGTTTTTCGGCCCAGAACGCGGCGCGTTGACCGTCTTCCGGGAAGAGGTCTCGCGCCTTGATGTCGTACGCCATGCAAAGATGGCGTTCCGTCGCGTTGCCATTGGGAGTCAACGGGAGAACGTCACGCTCGTAATCCACTGTCACGGGATGCAGGAAGGGGTTGACGCGTATTGCAACGCCGCGATTGCGATCCTGTGCGACCCGCAGGAACTCAGCGGGAAATGGGGGACTGTCACCTATTTCCTCCATCGATGGCGCATACCGGCCAGAGGAAATAGGTGACTGTCCCCCATTTCCAGACGTGAAGCCCAAGCCCATGTGATACGAAATGCCCGGTTCGCCGGGCGAGTTGATCTCTCGCGTCTCGAACGGCGGCACGAACACCCGCGTCTCGATCCCCGCACAGCCGCGCAACCCAAGCCGATCACAAGCTTCGAGAAATTCCTCGACCGCGTCCAATACGTCGAAGTCCACGATGCCCGCCACGCGCATTCCCTCGCATCGGGCCTTCCACGCAAAGAACGTGGGCGAATAGCCATAACCGTTGAAGGAGAAAAACGTGTGACAATGCAGATTCACCGCGTGACCCGGTTCAGGAAAGACGATTTTGCCCTGCCGCACGTGATCCATCAACTGATCGAGAGCAGCCCTTCTGCGTTCAGGGTTCAAATCATTCAGTTCGGATTCCCACCGTTCTCTCGGACCTATCATCGACGTATCCCATCACCAACGATCTGTTCTTTCGCATACTACCGAAGGTTGATTGGCGAATCCAAGAGGAGCGTCGCGACAGAAGAGATTCAGAAGTTGACACGCCTTGATGTCCCGCGGGATTGACGCCAGGGTTGGGCATTTACATGACTATTGCAGACGGAATATTCGGGCTTTCCGGGTTGACCGTCACCTGTTGTTTGCTGGGAGAGATCACCAGATCCATGTCTTCCATCGGGACAGTGTGGATTCAAGGTCTAAGTGCAACAGCGTAAGCTGCTGGGCAGGAATCAGTTTTGACGTGGGCCTCGTCTGGAGTGGCGTGTCTCCATGAGCAGTTGAGAGACACGCCACTCCAGACGAGGCCCTG
>Ga0315279_10002581_pt1 | contig 26776 bp, 22 predicted proteins | sample YL17G06_20_MG_FD_203694 | JGI IMG/M metagenome (GOLD analysis project Ga0315279, IMG submission 203694) | Sediment microbial communities from Yellowstone Lake, YNP, Wyoming, USA - YL17G06_20 | ecosystem: Environmental > Aquatic > Freshwater > Lake > Sediment | place: USA: Wyoming | collected... | reverse complement strand
AGCTGTTGCTCCCTCTTGCCAGTTTCGTGTATAATCCGCCTTGAGTGAATTTGCCAGCGTAGCTCAGCGGCAGAGCAGCGGTTTCGTAATTCTAAGACAAGTGTCCCAAATGGTGCTTTTACGTTCCTTTTAGAACAGTTGTGTTAGTTGGTAAAATCATGTTTTGAAGCTAGCGTACCGTCCAGTGATAACCAGTGCTTTTTAATTTAACGCCAAATTAACGCCAACTTTTCGACTTCGGTTTATAGCTAACCGAAAATCAACCTGGTTCGGTATCACTTGGCCTACCCCTGTTAAGCCGCCAGAATCGAATCCTAGAGCCTCGTTTGTCCTGAGTGGGAAATAAGAGTTCATGGGGTCATACATTACAAAAGAATATTTTCATCAAATCCATGATTGAGCCATGTTTAAAATTGAGTTGGTTTCATGTCGATGTCTGTTATGAGGCTGTAATCTAGAGTACGAAGATTATCTAACGTAGATATACCAGGCAAGTCACCTTCTCTGATAGCGATACAGAAGCTGTTTGGGACTACCCACCCTCATCCCACCCTCATCCCACCCCCTACCCTCTACACAACCAAAATAATAATGTTTATTTTGATTCAGCATTTCCTGAAGCTAAGGAAATTCTCTATCTGCTTTGTCGTGCCCCCTCCCTCAGGAGTTGTCTCTACCATACAATGTTGGATGAAGTGGCGAAATGGTCAAGGCAGAAATAACAATTCGATGAATTGTGACCTAGAGGTAACAAAACAAGCTTATGTGCAATCTGCAAGATGCTATTCAGGACGTAATGACACACCGATTAGGGGTCGTGAGGCGCAATTCCTCAAGGCTAATAAAAAGCGGCAAGCCGTGTCTGCTATTCTCATCCCGCACGGTCCATGGTGATAGCTCGGCATGGCTTCGCACATCTGAATTATAGTTGTAGGCTGAGGGTTGCCAGACTTAGTTATCCTGTCGTTCTCGTCGCGTCTTGGTATACGATGTCAGTCTGAAGTGCTGTCATATTCGAGGGCTATCCTGCAGCGTCACCCTACACATTTCTCAACTACCGTCGCAATCACCCAGATGAGTAGCACCGCTGAAACAAAATAGATGATTATCTGTGCTATCCTAATCCTCACCACAACTCCTCCACCTTGTTCTTTTATCATTTGACACGCATAGGCTTTACACGAACGCTCCGAATCGGCAGACCCATTTTTAGGTCCAACCTTTCAAGGGTCCGGTTAGGCAATGTTTGCTGAATTGTGGTTCCTTCATATTTGACGAAGCCCTCTAGGATGATACTCTATGACGCGGGCCAAGCTTTGCTCAGAAGTGGTGAGTTTTGCTGGCCGTACATCAAATCACCCCTCCTTGGGCGGGCAAGGTCTTGGCCCTTCTTTCTCAACGGTGGCCAAATACTGCAGTGGCACTCAGCTACCATTTGACGCGAATAGGCTTTCCTGACAGGATCCAAGTTGGTGGGCCCGCCTCTATATGCAGCCTCTCAAGTGCCTGATCACGGACGGTCTTGCTCAGCTCTTGAAACTTCTCTTGGTTTCTCATTGACAAACCAGCCATCACGTCAGTAATGACGCTCTTCATGATAGGAACTCCGGAATCGCACAGCTGTTTACCCTTGGCCGTTATCTTGATCTCCGTAAACGGTTGCCCCTTGCGCTTCGGTATTCTCTGTGTGAGGCCTTCCCTTTCCATCCTATTGAGCAACCCGGCGATAGTCTGATTCTCTCGATGAGTCAACCGCGCTATTTCAGCAGGAATTAATTTACCAGGGTAGTCCCTGCAGGCCCAAAGCACAGCAAGAGTCTCAGGTGTCAAGCCTACCTTGGCCAGCCTAGTTTCAGCCAATTTGCTGACTGCAAGCCATGCCTGGCGAAGCATGGTGAAAGTTGTAAGAGCAGGTTCAGAGAACGTGAGGTCGTAAACGTCGTACATTATCACTTGCCTCCTCGACGACTATCCCTTCTCCCGACGCTGGTATCCCTTGAACACAAACCATAATGTCAGCGCAGTACTAGGCTTCAGCGGGATTACTGATCGTACGAGTTAATACTGACGCGATCTTCGATACCGTGGTGCCTAATATAAGTCTATCAGGATGGGCGAGGTTTTCCTGTAGTCCTGTGCCTCGATATGTTGTAAGGATTTGCCTACAAGGGGGCACTTGTTGAGGTGAGCACCTAAGCCTGTGCCCAGGTCTATGGGTCTATTTCACGACTCTTGAGGTCTGGTGCCCATGCTTTCGCTCTCGGATGAGCGCCTAACGAATACAAGGCAGCGGTTTCTCTGGGTCGTTAATACGGATGGGATAGTAAATGGTGATAGAAGTCGCAAGTCGACTCAAACCACAAGCCGGTTCTCGATAGCATAGCGGACTAATTCTGCGTTGCTCTTCAATCTCAGTTTTGCCAGAACGCGGGAGCGGTACGTGCTGACCGTCTTTGCACTGAGCAACATATCTTCCGCGATCTCTTTAATCGCCTTTCCTGATGCGATCATACACAACACCTGATACTCACGATCGGAGAGGTTCCGATATGGCGGCTCGCTGGCATCAAGTGTCAACTCAGAGGCTAACTTCTGGGCAAGCGAAGAGGTGACATATTTGCCGCCAACTGCTGCCTTTCGTATGGCCGCTACTAGTTCCGCGGGAGCGCTTGCCTTGGTCAGATAGCCGCTGGCTCCTGCCCTTAGCGCGCGCACAGCATACTGCTCTTCTGGATGTATGCTCAGCATCAGCACAGGAAGCCCTGCCCTTTGGCTTTTCAGTTCCTTCAAGACTTCCAGCCCGCTGCGACCAGGCATAGATATATCTAGCAACACCACGTCATAATTATCTTCCTGTACTTCTTTTAGCACCTCTTCACCATCGGATGCCTCGCCTGCCACCACCATGTCGGGCATCTCGGAAACAATCTGCTTCAATCCTTCGCGAACAATGGCGTGGTCATCAGCAACCAGTATTCTTATCACTTGGGCTCCTCTTCTTGACTGAACGGGATGCCGAATATTACTTTCGTTCCCTTACCCGGAACTGCGTCAATCTTGAACTCGCCCCCCCAGAAATGTGCACGCTCTCGCATCCCTATGAGGCCAAATGATTTGGGGTCGTTAATCTGCTCTTGGGTTATCCCCTGTCCATTATCTTTGACTGTGAGAACCATCCTGCCGCCTTTTTTTCGCAGACTCACTTTCACGATTCTTGCATTGCTGTGAAGAGCTACATTAGTCAACGCCTCCTGAAGAACGCGGAAGAACGTGGTAGCACGTTCGCCATCAATGACAATGCCGTCTGAATCAAGGCTCACTTGACATTTGATCCCCGCCCGGTTCTGAAATTCATTCACCTGCCATTCAAGCGCTGGCACCAGGCCAAGGTCATCCAGTAGTCCGGGTCTCAATTCCGCCGAAATGCTCCTTACCCTTTCGGTGAGCATATCTGTGATGCGTAACATTGCTTCAGTTTTCTTAAGCAGCGGTTGTTGTTCTTCGCCCAGCTTGCCGTGCAACCAGAATAAATCCATTTTCAAAGCTGCTAATGCCTGCCCCAACTCATCATGAATAGCACGTGCAATGCGCGTCCTGCCCTCTTCTCTCACGGTCTCCAAATGCGCCGAGAGCCTGCGCAACTGCTCCTGAGAACTTCGGAGTAGCTCCTCTGCACGTCTGCGCTCCGTGACATCCTTGGCATAGACTACTGTCGCTACCTTACCACGGTAGGTCATGGTGCTCGTACTAGCTTCGACAGGAATTGCCGTGCCGTCTTTGCGCAACAGCGTTATTTCGTAGTAACTGGGGATTTTCTCACCTCTTTGCCTCAGCCTATATCTTTCTTGTATTACAATGAGTTCAGAAGGCTCAATGATATCCCAGGCTGACAGTGAAAGTATTTCTGCAGGTGAATACCCCAGCACCTCTGAAACAGTACGGTTGGCAAATACGATGCCTGCTTCCCTTTCTGGCGTATTCTGTAAAACAATTATCGCTTGGCCACCCTCGCCTGCGGTTTCTACTAAGGCCCTATGCCATTCCTCTGACTGCGCTAATGCTTCCTCGGCCTGTCTGCGTTCAGTGATATCTCTAGTGATTCCCATATCTGCGGGCTTGCCCTGGTACCCAACAATAGTCCCACTTGCTTCAATATATCTTGTCTGCCCGTCCTTGCGCCTAATCTTCAGCTCAATATTGGAAGGCGGAATGGTCCCATCCAAGCGTCCTTTGTATCTCAGAGCTATTGCCTCTTTGTATTCAGGCGTGACCACGTCGAGGTAATGCTGTCCTATCAATTCCTCTACTGGGTATCCCATTAGCTCTGCTTGAGAACGGTTGGCGAACTTGATAATTCCATCCTGCACAACCACTACCGCATCCCTGGTATTTTCGACCAGCGCTGAGCACCATTCTTCTGCCTCACGTCGTGCATTCTGGTCTCGTTTTTGTTCGGTGATGTCACGGAGGTTCAGCACAATACCCTGAACGGCTTGATTATCCAAGAGGTTTTGAGTTACAGACTCGACTTCATGCCAGGAGCCATCTTTATGCCGCACGCGTGCCTCCGCGTAAATAATGGAGCCAGAATGCTGTAATAATTTGGCCAACGTTTCCGTCATCTTTGGCAGGTCGTCGGGATGAACAAACTCCAATGAATTCTTGCCAATCCAATCCTTCACTTCATATCCCCACAAACGCTCTGTTGATGGACTCTCATACCGGATAGTTCCGTCGCCATCCAAAATCACAATTGCATCTTGAGAATTTTCGGTGATAGCCCGGAAATACTCTTCGCTCCGCCGTATTGCCTCTTCCGATTTCTTACTCTCTGTTATGTCTCTCAGGATTCCCGTCAAACCGATTATCTTGCCGTTGACCACTGAGGGTGTGGCGCTGTATATGACCGGTACCTCATACCCCTCTCTGTGCTTGACAATGGTCTCGTCTTGCACATTCTTGCTGGAGAGAACTTCCTCTACCTTCTTCTCTATTCCTGGCGTGACCTCGGAGGTCAGCAAATCAGAGAAGTGCTTGCCCAAAAGTTCTTCTCGCTTGTACCCGAATATCTTAGCAAAGGCCTCATTTACGAACACAAATTTGCCTGACCTGTCCACCTGGTATATTCCGTCGAGGCAAGTCTCAACAATTGCTTTATATCTCATCTTGCTTGATCGCAAAGCCTGTTCTTTCTTCTTGCTCTCCGTTGAGGAACCAACGGTTAAGCTGTGCTTCTTTTCCACTGACTTACTCTGCTTGCCCATTTCTTTACCCCCCGAGCTTCCCAGTCCTTATTGCGCAAAGATCAGTCCAAGTCTCTGCAGGACTGATTCCGAGAGCTCCCCAACGATAACCATACAGAAAACGAATAGAGCAGGCTCTTTCCTAGCGATAAAGTGACACTTAGCAGATATACGGTTCTTCATAACCGACAGGCACAGGTCATCCATGAAATCGCGTTGTGCAAGCGAAGATGGCTGACTCATTCGAGACCATCTAGTGTGCCACACCCTTCAATTATAGAACTTCAGGCTTGTATTGGCGACTATAGGTTTTGTGGTACATATTGACCATCTTGGGAAAGTCGCCTATTCCTTGTCCTCAGTCGAACCTGGTTCTTCCTTTACGCTTCGAGGCTCTGCATCTCTCGGTTTTTCTCCCGTATTCTTGAAGTATTCGACCCCGAAGGCTGCGAACACGCCTACGACCAATCCCAGCACCAAGGCAATGCCAATATTCGTTGTCTTATGGGTTGCTGCTGAGAGTGGTGTCTGCGGTACGGTAGCAGGTGCAGCGACTCGTACTGTGGCATCCTGTGCCTGGGAGGCTACTCCTATCTCAGCCACCTTAGTCTCAAGAGTTGTGTATGTATTCCAAGCGATATCTGTTGATTTCCCTAATTCCTTTTCCTCGGCGTTCTGTTGTCCCAACTGCTCCTGCAGTTGGAGAATCTCCTGCCTAAGTTCATCAATTGTTTGTCCAGGTTGGGTTTCTGACCTGGACTCCAAGGTAGAAATGAGAGCGTCGATATCATGAAGTTGCTGTTCTGTACTAGCGTTGAGGCTAGTCAAACTCTCTAGGGAGAGCTGCATTTGATCGGGTAGGGTTGTAAAAGCTTTGGCCTGTAGCAGAACCGTAGCCAAGCTGTTGGCGGCAGCGGAGGCATTAGATAGAGAGCCGGCGGCTATTTGCTCGCGCAGAGACGTGATGCTACCAAGTAGCTCCTTGTCGGCTATCTGGTCGCTGAGCTTCTGAATAGCGTTGTTGCCCAGGAAGTTTTCCAAGGCCTTCTGCTTCTCTTGGTAAACCTTCTTGGCTGCATCCGCCTGAACCTGCAACTCTTCAGGTGTCAGGAGGATTCCAGAATAGAGACCATTGACGTAGCTTTCGTAGGACTTCGCCCAGGCATTCGCAATGTCAGCAGCCTTCTGAGCGTTGGCAGACTTTACTGAGATTTGGATAAGGTCGCCATTGGTGCTCGTTGTTACCATGCCTTGTATTGTCGTAACATTTCGTTCCCCGGGCTCCAGTTTATCTCCAAGCTGATCAATAACATCGCCAGCCACACTGCTGGATTTCACCAGGGCAACTATGGCCTTTTTGAAATCCGCATCCTCTGTGGGCACGAGAGTCTTGTAATTGGGCTCAAAAACAACCTGAGCCCTGGTGCTGGTGATGAGCACCGCAGCCTTGGATTCGTAGCCGGGCGTTACCGCGGCGAGGAAGCTGAACAGCACCGCCACAATCACTGCTATTGCGGTGATGCTCACTATCAGCTTCCAGTGCCTGAACAGCACATCGATATATCTCCGGAGATCAATCTCATCTTCCATTTCGCCTCCTTAATTTTATGTCACCAGAACATCCATATCGCAATCGCTCCACAGATTGCCTCCAGTCCCATTAGTATCAGTGTCAAGTTTCTCTCGGAGGTGCCTCCCGTGATTTTGAGTATCAACTGCCCCAAACCTACAGGTCCTGATTCCGGACAGTATAGCTTGCCCTCTCTATATATTCCCCACCATCCTTTGCTGGGGAAGCGGTTCTTCGCCTTGATTGCGAAATCCAATAGATACGGAATTATGACAATTACTCCTGCCAGTTCGAAATTCCCAATAATTACTGCCGAAGCAATAATAGCTCCAATGCTCAGTGTTCCTACATCCCCGACGAATACCTTGGCAGGGTACCAGTTATAATATAATACAGCTAATAGTGCCCCAATCGCGGTAATGAGAATCAGGAATGCTGCTGTTTCTCCGGTCAGATAGGCCACGGCTGCCAGCGATGCCATAGCCACTATACCCATGCCTGCTTCCCCTCCGTTGAATCCTGCCAGCATATTCACAGCGTTAGCCGCCCCTGTGACACCCAGTGGGACCAGGATAATTGAGTAGAAAATGCCAAAATCTACCTCCCCTGCAAGGGGTATGCTTATTGCAGTATCACCAGCCCTGATGGCTATCAAAGGAAGAGAAGCGAAGAGGGGCATGAATGCTTTGACACTCTGTCGCATTCCGATCAAGTCATCGATGGTGCCCACAATTGCGATTATCAGTACCGTGGAAAGCACGGCAAGGACTTGAGGCAGTTCAATTGAAAGGAACCGGTGAAGGAAGGTGTTGAATGCGATAACCATGGTAATACCGACGACGAAGCCAGTAACCCAAAACAAGCCCCCCATCTCGGGCACCTCTGGCTTGTCGGGCTTATGGATGTCTTTGCCAACTATCCTGGCTCGCCTGAGGTGGGGCAATGCCGCCCTCAAAGCTATGAAGGCGACGGCGAAGGAGATGCTGAAAATCAGTAATGTTAGGAATATCCTCATCCAGGCTACTCCATCATTGTTTTTGCTGCTCTAAGCAAGCATTCATCACTTATATTCGGCCAGAGGGACGTGTTCTGGGCTGAGAAAGCACGATAATTATTTGCCATGCTTGCCATTTCAGGCCCGGTAACCTTAGCAGAAGACTGTCGATAAACTCCATAAGTTTTAGCATGAAATTGAATCCTGGTAAACCATATAAAGGCGCAGCTACAAGTGTGGCCAAACCAAAGAATCTAGTTTGAACATTGCCAAAGTATTCATTAGCTAAGGCTACAGATCTCCTATCAAGCATGTGCTCTATCTCCCACCGAGTTCGCAATTTTGGTGTCATCCTCCGGTAGCACTGTATTATTGGATTATGTGCAAGAGGTTCATTACAAATGATCTCGCCGTTTGGCTTGATGACCCTAGCCAGCTCCGAATACGCTCTTTGTAGATCCAAATGGTGAAGAATGCTGTGACAATTAATGATGTCGAAAGAGGAATCAGTGAATCCCAACCTCTCTGCATCCATTAACGCAAAGCGCATTCTGGAACTGACTCCTTCTTTGTTATAGCGTTTAATACCGGCCTTGATAGACATATCAGAAATATCGATTCCTACAGCCAAGTTAGCACCTTTCTCTGCGATGAAATATGTGATTACCCCACTTCCGCACCCGTAGTCCAAGACTATTTTTCCTTGGCATCTTCCGAGTATCCATTGATGAAGGAATATCTGTGACCTCCAAGTAGCATGATAGAACCTCTCACGGAAATCCAAATGTTTATTTGTTGTCTCAACGCCCGACTTCGCTTCTGTTTTGTAGTTATGGAATTCTTTTTCATTTTGCTTTCTTTGCAGCATATGTTTGCCTCTTCAGGTTGTCTTGGGGATCGTTCTTACTGACCCATCAAGACCCCCATAATCCTCTTTTAACGCGCTTTTGCTGGCACTTCATGCTACAACAACCGGCGGGGGGGGTAGCGGTATGACATAAGATGCAACCCATTCTGTGGCCTAGATAAACTAAGCTCGTCATATAACTGCCTCAATTTCTATTAAGAGCTTTGTGCCAACAGCAGGCCAGGTATATTTTCCCTCCATCAATGTACGTGCGTTTCCCCCTATTAGTCTCCTATCCTCCTCATTGCGCAGCAACTCGAGAATCTTATCTGCCATTTCCGATGTTGTATCAGCTATAATAGAATACCTTCCATCCTCACCACCCTCTCGTTCTATCGGTTGGGCTCCCAAGTCGACATTGTACCCCCATGCAGTGCTTTGAATACGCCTTTAAGCATCGCATAGCAAGAGAGGCAGAAGTAATAGGCAAAATGTACAACTCTAGGTGCCTGGCGCTTCCTGACTCCTTCGCAGAGAAGCCCCCAAAGAGCAAGAAGATAGAAAATCCCTTGACCAGCTAAAATTACGGTGTAAATCACACTGTGGCCCACAAGGGGGATGTTGAAGCCGATGAATAGGAGCAGGAAAATTCCTGAAAGCCAACGCAGGACTTTGTGGGACCAAAGTTGAATACCGAACAAGCCATAGCGCAAGGGATTCATAAGGTTGAGTAGCGACTTGTCTTTTATCAGGCTGTACACAGACTGGTTAACTATCCTAACTCTCCTTTGGGATTCCTTTGCGGATGTTGAAGCCGTTTCCTCCCATGTCACTGCTGCTGGCTCATAGACAACCTTGTAACCCTTCTGGACAACCTTTAAAGGTCTCACGAAGTCCTCTACGGCGTCTGAAGGCAGTGCTTCGAATAGCCTCTTCCTAATTGCATATATTGAGCCATTTGCTCCTACCGCGGACGAGGCGTGGCTTTCCAGACGTTTGATTAACTGCTCATACCTCCAATAAATACCTTCTCCTGCAACACCTCTCCCTCTTTCTTCTTTGGAATGCCTGTATCGGAGCTCCCCGACGACGCATCCCACGTGCTGCGAAACGAAATGTCTCACGAGTTTTCTAGGAGCGTCTGTTTCGTACATGCTATTTGCGTCAGAGAAAATGAGTATCTCGCCGCTTGCTGTTTGCGCAGCCTCGTTTTGGCAAAAGGTTTTGCCTCTTCGCCCTTCCACTCGCACTAACTTAACGCCTCTGTCTGAGTAGCTCTTCACGATTTCATCTGTTCTGTCGCTGGACGCGTCCGAGAAGACTAAAATCTCGAGTTTGTTAGTGGGATAGTCGAGCTTCAAGCTGTTTTCTATTTTACTTCCAATGACAGCCTCTTCATTGTAAGCTGCAATGATCAATGACACAGATGGTTCGTATGTTTCATCGAAGCTGACTGGTTTCTTCCGGGCGAAGAAAAGAATACCGAGGAGAAGGGGATATAAGAAATAGATATAGAAGAGAAAAGAGAACGATATCCAAAAGATAAATTCGCTCACTACTATCATAATATTCGTTCTGGTTGAATCTATCGTCCCAGAAATTCTAACAGGATAACCAGTTACTAGCAACTAGATATCGCATCATGTTGATTTATAGTAGCGATTACTTTAAATAACTGATTGCCTGATGATCTCGCTTCTGGCTTTATTTTCAGCAGAAATGAGCTACCATTTCCTTCTGAGATGGTCCCATAATCCTGAAGCGTAACTCTTTACCACACGGTAAGAGAGTAATATTGTGAGGGCTGTCATGAAATTGAGGTAAGCGAAAAGGAATAACGGACGTGGGCTATGCTTGCGGAATAGTCTGTAGAAATGCTTATATTGCAGAGCCCCTGTTTGTCGTTGAATTAGCTTTTGGGTTTCGGGAAAATCAGGCAGCTTTTTTCTTGAAGCACCCACCTTATGCCAGACTTTCGATGTGGGAACATATACAACTTTGAAGCCGGCTCGGGTGGCGCTGGTGCAATAGTCGTACTCCTCTATTCCGAAGAAGAATGCTGAATCAAGTAATGATACTGTTTCCATAACTTGTCTCTTTATGAGCATAGCAGTCGCATATACCCAGTCTCTCCTAGTTATCTGGTCAAATTGTCCAATGTCCTCCGCCTTACCGTAATGTTGCAATCTCCCTGACCACCAATTTATTTTCCCTCCGACAGTTTGTAACCTATTGGGGGAATCATAGTAATAAACCTTTCCTGCTTCGATTCCAATCTTCTCGTCACTCTCTCCCACTTTGACCAATTCACTCAAAAAGTCAGGGTCTACAATAGTGTCATTGTTTAAGAGAAGAACATAATCGCAATTATTGCCCAAAGCATACCTCATGCCTATATTATTCCCCTCAGCATAACCGTAGTTTTTCTGATTTGAGATTATATGAACGTAATCCTCCTTTCTTTCTCTCAAAACTTTGACATCATCTCCTGCTGAGGCGTTGTCAACGACGATCACCTCATAGTTGGGATAGGTGATTTTCTTTAGAGACTCCAGGCACTCGATGGTGTCCTTTAGCCCGTTCCAGTTGAGGATAACGATTGAGACTTTTGGAAAATCAACCATTCTTCGAACCTCCCCGGTGAATTATGATATTAATATATGATATTAATATCTGTGACTGTGCTGTAACTCCCTTGACTTAACAGCGATAAGAGCGCAGCCAGTATATACCTAGCATTCAAAGGATACACCAAGATGTCCTTTAGCCGGGATTTCCCATTTCAATGCATAGTGAGCTGATCTTCGTCCATCTTCTGTCTGGTCACTGATGACATATTCATGGCATATGATTGTCAAGCCTGCCCGCTACTTTCGGCATGACTTTACAACAATTGCAAGATTGGGCGAAATGTGGAGCCGCTCCACTTTCGAATGGCGGTGAGGCCCTCCACCCCATGCTGCCTCGATTGAATAGTTGAGGCAGCATGCGTCTACCAACTCCTTTACAAACCCTACCATACCATAGATGTGACTAGGCAGTATCTTCTTGTAGATAACGCTATCAACTGTATAACCAAGGCCAAGGCGGGCAATTTGGCGCTTCAGCACTAGTGAAAGGCGTCTGGGAATTATGCGATAAAGGATGTTATTCAGCATCCACCTAAGAGATGGCATTACACGTGAACGAAGCCGAGTAGACGAAGTGTTGCCTGCTAACCCAAAGCTTCTTCCATCAGGCCAGTCATCCGAATAGCCCGTCCCAAAGTCTTCTATAGCATATATTCCTCCAGGCTTCAAATGATTCTCGAACAGGTGCCAGAAACTTATGCGCGTAAGCTCGCCAATGTGTGAGCAATCATCAATTATTACGTCAAAACCGTCTGGAGCTTGTTCCAGCCCGATACGGTCAAGAACCTCCGTGTCCTGCTGGTACCCCTGATAAAAATGAATCCTACCAGTTGGGTCTTCGATATGAACAGGATCCTTGTCCAAACCTACAATAGTTCCTTTTTTGAAATAATCACGCCAAAGTAGTAGAGACCCACCCTTATATACACCTAACTCCAATAGTTTCATATCCTTGTCCACAAGATTTTCGAAATACTGCTCATAGATTGGGAGGTACGGGTTTACGGCTTTGTCTGTTTCGTAGTACTCAGCATCGATGATTTTTCTCAAGTCTGTTCACCCAAACACCTTTCAAATATTCACTCCCGACTCCTTTAGGTATTCGACTCGGATATGTATACCAACGCAAGAGGCTCCAGATAGAGGTTCGGTATAGTCTTGGTTGATTTGGTCTTGCTTTTCATTCAATTGAAGACTTTCCCACAGAATTTGCATTGGAATCTATTGCTATAAGTCGTCTCCAACTCAGTAGTTCCACAACTTGGACAATGTATGCTTATGTTTTTCTTTGTGTGGTCGAGATAAAGGTGCCATAGGGGCTAATTCCAGAGGCATAGATTCGGCGGTCTTTCCATCGATAGCATAAGCACTTGCAACTAGTAGACCCAAAAGTAACCATGTTGTTTGTTCGTGGTCCCAGGTCAGGAAGAAAACGCCTACAGTCCAAACCCCCAGCAATATCAACCATGTTCTACGTTCTAGCTGGGGCATTCTAAATATCAGAGAGAGGCTCGAAGATCCTATAAGGCCTAATAGGATAAAACCTATGATTCCGTTTTCCGCTAAGATCGAAAGAAATGTGTTGTGCGCCACCCATTGTTTGCCGAGTATCGGCTCAACCGCCGGTGGGAAGGCCCCTGATCCGACCCCGAGAACGGGGCGTGTCGAAAACACTTTGAGCCCGGCTTCCCAGATGTTCATGCGCATGCCTACGCCGCCTTGTGTGATTGCGGTTGGGATAGTTGTAATACGTTCCCATGAAGACCAAGGAACAAAGAAGTAGACTAGAAAGATGCTCAAGACTATAGTGAAAGCTAATGCGACTTTCCCCCTCTGCGATAGCCTGCCAAGTGTCCAGGGAACGATGAGCAGGGCCAATAGGGCTGCTGCAAAAGCTGTGCGAGAAGCAGTGAGAAGTATGGCGATTAGGGCCAAAGGGATGTACAAGCGGTTGACCCAAACCACCGTTCCCCGCTTAGTCAATGACAAATACCAGCTCATAGGTATACCCAAGGCCAATATTAGGCCAAGGTCGTTGGGATCGAAGCCGGCAGCCACATAACGCAGGAAGTAGTGGGTCTGCTGTCCGGAGAGGTAATTTGCGACTATAGCGCCTATTGATATGTAGGCTCCCAGAACGTAAGCCTGCATCAAATCTCTTACCTGAGACTTTCTCGGACTAAACTGCCAAATGACCCATACCATGGCAAACAACTGAACACAAGTCCAGATCCTCTGTAATGTGAGGCTAGGTGCAAGGCTCCAGAAGTAACTTGCGATAGCCCATGCTACGAAGGCAGCAATAATGAAGTGAGAGGCCTTTAGGCGACGAATCTTACCAGTTGCCACTACAGCCAGTGCACCTATACTAAAAGCAGTCATCCCGATAACACGGGTAATGGTAGCACCCCATTCGAAAACGAACATATTCGCAAAAGGGATTGAAAAGACCAAGAGCCAAAGTGCTAGAAAAGCTAGCCTATTCACGAGTTTGTCCTTGCAGAGCATCTATGTATCTGGGTATAACAACGTCCGGGGTAAAGGGAAGCCAAGCCTCCGCTTGAGGCATCGGAACATCGCCTTCTTTAGCTATGATGCGCTGCAAGGCTTTGGCTAAAGCACCTACATCCTCGACCGGTACCAGTGTTCCGTACTTTCCACCGCCCAAAATTTCCCTCGGCCCACTCGGGCAATCAGTTGCCACAACTGGCGTCCCACAAGCCAGACACTCAATGAGTACGGTGGGAAGCCCCTCCCATATGGAAGATAGTGCAAACACTGCAGCATGAGCCATGTATTTGTACGGATTATCTACAAATCCCGGCATATCAACATCTTCGGACATTCCAAGCTCTGATATCAATGCTTCCAGCTTGGATCGGTCTTCTCCTTCACCCAGAATAACCAAGCGACATGGATGTCTCTTACGCACAAGTGCGAAGGCCCGAAGTAGAGTCGGAAAATCCTTTTGTTTCGTCAGACGCCCCACGCCCAAAATCACTGGTGGCTCACTAGGTTGAAACCAGGGCTGTTCCACGGCTTCTCGAGTTTTCTCAAAAAACTCAGGAGTAACAACCGGATTGTAGATTACCTTAATCCTATTCCTGGAAAGAGCCAGAGTATCGGCCAAGTCATCGGCTACCCCTTCGGAAACAGCGATAATATCGTCTGCCCAGGGGTAGATTCGTTTCGCCAGCAAGGGGAGGTATCTCTCCCGAAGACTTTCAGCATTGTGGGTAGAAATACTGAGAAAAATGTGTTCAGTAATCACGGTACGGGTTTGAACTCTAGCGAGCTTTTTGGCGACAACGGCGATAACATTAGCGTACGTGTTTGCAGCTATGAGGGATTGCGGCCTTTCCCGGCGCATATAAGACACAAGGGGTAACAATGCGAGGGCCATTCGCCTAGCTCCCAGGTCTACGATTCTGACCCTATCGGGAACATGTGTAAGATACGGACCCTCAGCAGCCTGTAATACAACGTCAACGGTATATCCTCGCTCGACTAGACCTTGAGCTACATTGAGCATGACTCGCTCCACTCCACCCCCCGTAAGGGAGGCTAAGAAAATGGCGACGTGTCCTCTGTTCATGTTAAACATCTCAGGACCTCTTTAGACGTGTGGGTACCTCTTTGTATTCCTACAGAATGTAAACAGAATCCCCTATGGGGTAACCAATAATATGCTGAAATCATTATGATCTCCGACTTGCGATTTCCAAAATCTTACACGATGAAATATTCATATGCGCTAAGCTTTAGCCGATGAGACCTCATCCAATAACTGAGCCAATGTCTCTGCCTGCCTCTTGCGAGTGTACCGCTGGATGACATCTGCTCTGGGCTGCCAATGGGAAACGATTTGCCTCTTTTGACGCCATTCTTCAAGCCAGTGGGACAATACGCTCTTTATGGTATCCACACTGTCAAGGGCAATTCCGGTTCCTGATTCTGTGATCAAATTATCGACGAGTTCATCTTTGAAACTACCTATAGCAAGAATGGGTCTCTGGGCACCGAGGTACTCGAAAATTTTACCGGTGTAGATACCTTTTGCCAGAGGGTCATTCCACTTGAGAAACAAGAGCGCACTTGATTCTTTCTGGTGGCTGACACTCTCCCTGAAGGGGACCTGGCCATGCACCTTTACTAGCTCGCCTAGATTGTATCGCTCTACGAGCAGTGGCAGTGTTCCCAGCATCTCTCCTCCAAAAAAGCGCACCTCAAAATTCGACGGCAGGATTTTCCCTTCATCATACAGCTCTCTCGATGCTTTCAGGAGAAGTGTTGGGTCTTGCTTTCCTGGGTAAATCCGACCGGTGTAGGTGATGGTGAATTTGGATGTTAACGGTACACTGGCACCGTAATCCTCCTCATCAAAACCGTTGTGAATTGTCACGACCTGTTTTCTGTGTAACTCGTTTAGTTGCGCAACCATGCCTTCCCCGGCTGCAATAAGCAAGCTGCTGCCCCTTACCACCCCTTTCTCGATACGTGCTTCTAGAAATCTCAGGAGCCGGGTCGTCCTCGCATAATGGAAGGATGACCATTCGTCCCTGAATTCAGCCACCCATGGTATGCCACTCATTTGGTGGAGCCGGCATGCAACAAGGTGCGATGTGGAAGGCCCGTAGGAGCTGAAGATAGCGTCAATCTTATATCCATCTAGAATCTCGCGACCCTTTTCCACAGCGTGAGCATACCAGCCTATAGGGTCAGTGATCAGCGGTGCCAAGATTGATAGGGTGTAGATGGGCCGCGCTAATCTCACCGCCCTATAAATGGGCTGTTTCCAGGTAAACCTCCGGGGTGAAAACCCAGGAGGGGGCACCTGATTGCCTTTCAGATTCCGTGAGAGTGATGAGCGCAGAGCAGCAAAGTAAGGCGTCCTGAAGACATTGTTCTCGTCCGTCTCCGAAGGCAAGGTCTGAGGAAGGTCTTTTGAGGTATCTGCCGTTAGCACAATAGGCTCCCAGCCGAACTGGGGCAAATACTTGGCAAATTTACCCAGTCTAACTGCTGCGATAGCGTTTGTCGGGGGAAAGTAGAACGAGACTATAAGGACTCTTTTCTTGACAGTAGTGATTGCCATCGCTTTTCCTAAGATTTCTCGTCTTATGCTGCTAGTCCCTGCGCAGCTTTCGTCTCACATATTCAGGGCTGGTCCTGACCATCTCCCTGACCTTCTGAATCTCCTCGGGGTGGTAGAATCTGAGTAAGTATAACAGAATAGGATAGGCAACCAAGGTCAGCAGTTTGAATACCCCGGTGACTATCCTGGAATCATAATGGATGAAAAAGCTTCCTGCAAAAATGACTCCAGCGGCAATGAATATCTTGAGTACCCTGCCCCATTCGTAGTTGACCACATAAAGCTTCTGCGACACCAAAAAGGTGCTTATTGCCAGCGCCATATATGAGATTAACGTAGCACCCGCTGCTCCCATCATTCCATAGTGCGGGATTAGAATGTAGTTTAATGCTAGATTTAGAACAGCAGCTGCCCCAAAAAGAAGAGCTATATACTTTGTCTTTGCCTGCAAGTTTATTCCCACCATAAAGACATAACAGCACCCGTACATAACGTAAGACAAGGCTACCAGTGGAATGACTTTATACGCGTCACGGAATGCCGGTGTTGCCATGATAGCCAAAGCTTCCTTAGACAGGACAGAAAGCGCCAGGGCAGCAAACATTGCCACTAGGAAAAAGTAGGTCAAGATGCGGGAGTACGTCTCTTTTGCCTTTTTCTCCTTAGCTATTAAGAACATAAAAGGCATCCACGCTGTTTGAAAGGGTTGAACTAACAAACCGTTGATCACCAACCCGAACCTGTATCCCAGGGAGTAAAGTCCCAGCTCATGGGTTGTGGACAGAAACTGAAGGAAATATCTGTCAGCAAGGGTCAATATCCAAGAAGAGAGGTTAGCCGGAACTAAGGGTAGCCCGAAGTCGAGCATCCTCTTCAATTCATCGCGGGAGAAGCTGAATCCTGCCCGCCTGATAAGGGTGATCATTAGCGATAGATAAATCAAAGCCGCTGCTATCAAACCAGCTTCGAGAATACCCAATACACCCTTGTGCAGGACAACTACGAACACTATGTTCAGGATGATGCTTATCACAACCTGGGAAACAGTGACCAAAGAGTACCTTATAGGCTCCTCCCTGGCTCTGAAAACAGAAAGCCCTATAGCGACGCCTGTATTACAGAAAACCGTCAGGAAGATAATGCGGAAATAGAAAGTGTATTCAGCGGAGCCGAATAGAAGGGATGAGAAGCTCCCTGCGAGGCCTATGAGAAGCAGAGTTAATAGTCCCGAGGTAACGGTAAGGAAGAGGAAGGCAGTGCTTACCACCTGTTTCTTTTTCTCGGCGTCATCGTGGAAGAAGTACGACCTGAACAGAGCCGTAGTGAGGCCCATAGTGAGTATTACGCTTAGCACCGACGAAGTCGCCGTGAAAATCTCCAAGGTACCGTAGTCGTTTGGGGTCAGGTAGCGGGTATATACAGGTATGAGGAAGAATCCTACAACTTGGCTGACTGCGACGCCTAAGCCGTAGATTATGGAGTGTTTTGAGAAACGGATAAGTTGACTAAACACGACCTAGAAATTAACCCCGAACCCGAGCAAGTATCATAATATTAGTCAAACCTCTGTGCCCAATCAATATTCGCGTCGCAGTCTGAAATAGAGCAGGCACGGCTTTAGCAGAAATGGAATATCTTAGCATATGCTGACACATTCCTAGAAAAACCGAAGTCATCCTTTGACCGAGAGGAATCTTGGCGACAATACGCCTTAGAGTGTGCACCATGAGTAGCCTAGTGCTATGTTGTTTGTCTTTGCGCCACATTTCGTATTCACTCTTACTCATCGCGAATAGCTCACGTAAAAGAACCACCCTTTTATGTAGATTCCGAATCCTTGTCTCCATGAGCGCATACAGTCGGTGATAACCATATTGAACTTTTTTAACCTTCATGCCTGTGGAGGTTAAAAGGAGCAAGAGTTCTTTCTCGTCGAAATATCTTCTTCCGCTATCAATAGGACCTGATATGAGGACGAATCCCTGAGGCTTTAAAACTCTTCTAATGGATGCTAAAGCTTCTTGCCATATGCTGTGGTCAAGGTAATACAGGACTTCGAGACAAAGGACAACATCGAATGTGTGGTCGGGGAAGTTGAGAACCGGAAGAGCCCCTATGCTGAATTCCATTTGAGGATACTTCCTTACTACCACACCGATGGCATTTTCAGATATGTCAATGCCATGTACCTTATTTGCTGGATTGAGATGCCATACTTTTTGAGTAAAATCGCCAAAGGCGCATCCTATATCTAATAGGGTCAAGCTTCTGCCTTTTCTTACGATGATAGGTTTAATCAATCTTAAACTCTGAGAATGCCTGAACTTCTGGAGCCCGCGCCATCTGTGTCCCCACCCATCTCCTAGACCATTAGCGTTAGCTGGGTTACATTGCTTCTCGAACCATTCTTTGGCTCCCCATTCGTTTCTCATTATTTCAACCTTGCGCTAAGTTTTAATTTACCGCCAATAGCCGTCATCAAGTTCATATTTTTCTGGAACATAGGGACGAAATCCGAACCATTTGCGAAACTTGTTGGGGCCCTGCAATATCGATCATAGAATTCACTTACTGTGATAATTTTTATTTCCGCGTCTTTGGTTACTGTTGACAAGAAGCTTTCGAACTCTTTGGCAGTATGAGTATCCGGCAGGAAGTGGTTAAGAGAAGGATCAAATTTGAGGAAAGAATAGCTGTGAAGGAAAAAATTCATTATCGCAAGGTTATGTGCCTTTGCCTGTTTAACAAATTCAAGCAATTCGTCTAAGCTAGCCCAGTTAACATCGGTCTTTACAATACCTCTCCTTCTCGTGAATTTGGTGAACCCAAAGGTCATACATGTATTCCGCTGAAAAACTGTGACCGGCATTTCGATTACCCCATGTTTCTCAACTATCTTGTTTCTCGTAATTGACAGATGGCAATTTCTGTTTCCGTAGAAGTTTGAGCTATCTATGGGAATACCATTTTCCTTAAGAGCTTTCAGGGTGTCTTCATCTGCTCCATAAACCCCAGCCCGGTGTGCAATGGGGGCCTCTGCTACCCATTTCTTCAGGAGCTTTTTCCCAGCATCGACAATTTGGATTTGATCTTGAAGGGAGTACTCATGCATATATCTCTTCCCATAGTCCCAAATTGGGTGGATATGCAATTGAACATCATGCCCTTTTTGTTTTATATCAGCACACAATTGTGACAAACCATCCTCACCATATTTCTTATACTCAAAAACACTTACGAAGAAAGTGGCTTTACAAGCATAGTGATCACAAAGCTCCATGATTTTGGGGACACCCCAGTAACTATTCTCAATTTGTCCATAGACCATCGGGGCGAATAAGTCAAACCGCTTGATGGCCAGGGGACTGTCTGAGCTCTCGGTATCAACACTTATGGTAACATACAGCAATACTAGCTTCCTACATACGGTTGCTTCTCGTTGATAACGCGACAAGGGTTACCTATTGCAATTGAATTATCTGGGATATCCTCTGTGACAATGCTCCCAGCTCCGATAACTACGTTACTGCCTATCTTAACTCCTGGCAGTATCACAGCGTTGGCTCCTATCCATACGTTGTTGCCTATCTCAATTGGTGGTGCCTTCACGTATTTCTTAAAGTCGTTTGGATCATGATTTGCACTAATTATGCATACGTGAGGTCCTATCCATATATTTGCCCCGAGCCTTATGCCATTTGGGGCTTGAAGATAGTTCCCTACATTAAGATATACTTTTTCTCCCATTTCGATGTTTTCCCAAGGTGCTATACGACAACTGGGGTCTACAGGGATCGGCACATGGCGGTTGAACCCGAGTATTTTCTGAACGAATATGAACCCTAGCAACTCTGACAAAGTCATATATTTGGGGACGCTTTGGTAGAACATCTTAGCTAATCTATTAGTGATCGTCCGTATTGTTAAGTGATATGGTAGGCCAATTGTCCTTCTAATAGCGGATATGACACTCACGACCATTCTCACATTGAACCCCTAACTCTATAATCTGGGATTTTCCTTAATTTAAACTATGTTGGCCAAAGCCGTCAACATCCAAGCCTGGCCCCACCGAATGTAGGGCATTGTATTAGTTCTTCGGGCCGTCATCATATAGTAAAAATGACCGTCGCTGTCCTGCATGTTATCTCGTGTCCATTTAAAAGCATTGCGAGCATATTCCTGAGCATCCGGGAAGACTTCGGAGAGGGTTGACATGCATAGTATAGCCTCGGCACAGCTATGAATATTTATCGGGTAAAGGGAATCGGGCCTAAGCTTCGGTACCTTTTTATCCTCAAAGAGGTTGTCTTTATAGAACTTGTAGCCTCTGCAAAGCGCGTCGAAAACTCTGCGCTCACCGGTATTTTTATGAATGCGGTAGAGGCTTCTGAGCACAAAGCCGGTGTGGTAGTGGTCTATCATCTTCAGGGTGGAATCCGGGATGTGATAAACATCCTTATCACTGAAAGCCCAGTAATAGAACGAGCCATCTTCGTTCTGAGAGCTCAGCGTATAGTTTACCGCCTTCATGCCTTGCTCAAATAGTTCTTCTTTCCCTAAAGCTTTACCCACCCTGATGAGGAACTCCGCCACAAACAGGTTGGCGTTATGAACATGGTGTCTGTCTAGAGGAGTATAGCTGAAGCATATCATGTTGCCATCAGCCTTGTCGATATTCAGATTATTTACGAAGAAGGAGCATATACTTTGACAGGTATCCAAATACTTGCGTTCGTGGGTAAGCTCGTAGAAGTTCCAGAAGGCATCGCCACATATGGAGGTCACGACACCGGATGGGGTGTGCTTGGGAATAAAAACAAGTGATTGCCAGTCAAAGGGATAACCCCAGCAAGCCCCGGAATATCCTAGGCTTTTGTTTTGCTCCAGCCATTCTATACATTCATTTGCCTTTTGCAGATAACGTTCTTCCTTTATATACTGATACAGCTCCAGGTAGCCCGTGGCGAAAAGCCCCATTGCTTTCGCATTTACTTGCTTTTTGACATTCAGCAATCTCCTGGAAGCTAGAGGGAATCTCTCGGTAACGGTTGACAGGGCTTCTATAGCGAGGTTACTTGCGAAGTCCTTATTCTGGCGGGATAGCAGCTTGACGAACAGCGGTTGCCCCTTGATGTCGTAAGGGTCATATCCTGCCCAGCCGTTCCTCTCCACCCAGCTATCTAGCCTCTCGATGGAATCGATAACATCTTCAATCATCTGCACCACTGGACATGCTGAAAACCTCAGCGCAGGTCTTTATAAAGGGCGATAAGCTTTTGGGATTCCTTTTCCCAGTTATACTTGTCTTTGGCAGCTTCTTTGCCTGCTTCTGCCATTCGGGTGGCCAGATTCGCATCCCGATAAATCGTGACGATTGACTCCGCTAATGCATCTGCATCGCCGGATGGATAGGTCAATCCTGCCTCTGTCTCCTTTACGATGCGCTCCAGGGGTTTTGCCGAAGAGACCACAACAGGCTTGCCCATAGCCATAGCCTGAAACAGCTTGTGTGGGACGGTTGTGTTGGTGTGCCCCGAGGCAATGTGCGGAATGAGACAAATCTTGCTGGCGGCGACGTAAGAAGGCACCTTGGAGAATGGCTGCTGACCCGTGAATACCACGCATTGCTCCACCCCTTTCTCACGAGCTAGTTCCCTCAGGTCAGCCTCATTGCCACCAGTGCCAACGAGGAGAAGAAGCGCATTCGGGATTTCACGCAATATTTTTGGCATCGCGGAGATAGCTGTGTGTATTCCCCTATGTGGACCGAATCCACCTATATAGGATAAGGTGAAATTCTCGTTGTATTTTTCAACGATATCCTGTTCTACGGGTAGTGAACAGAAGAAGGCTACGTCCTCGACGTTCATAACGACGGTAATTTTGTCCGGGGAGATACCGCAGTCCTTAACATAGTGCTCTTTACCTTCGTCCACTACAGTAATTACCTTGTCAGCGTGCTGGACACATGTTTTTTCAATATTTTCCCATCGATGAATTGCTGGGACTAGTTTGCCAAACCAGCTCTTTTTGGTGCTCCATACCTTTACGGCTTCCGGATAGTTTTCATGTAAATCTGCTATTAAAGGAATATTATATGCTCGAGCCACCTGAAGACCTGTTTTCACCATTGGCAGGTCGTGAATATGAAGGACTTCGATTTGCTTACGTTCCACTACAGATTCCAAGCTCTTTTTCCAGAATCGATTAACGGTGAAAAGACGGAAATAAAGCGAATTCCATCGGCGGGAAAAACGATCACTGGGTAGATGTACTCTAAAAACCTTCACACCTTCTATTAGCTCCTCGGACGGCATACTACCTTTGTTTGGACAGAGAAGGAAGACTTCGTGCCCTGCTCTTAACAATGTGCGCGCTTCTTTCTCGACACGAATATCAGGGGGAAAGAATTTATCAAGAAACATGAGTATTTTCATCATAAACTCCGTTTACTTTGACAAGATCTCTATTATTCTTTCGGCAGCCTTGCCGTCCCAGAGATGAGGGCGGGTTCCTTTCTTCCACTTGCCATCGAGTATCTTGATGGCCTCGGTCACAATTTTATGTGTGTCGTTTCCCACTAGAACATTCGTACCCTCGGTAATCGTGATGGGCCTTTCCGTTGTATCTCTAAGAGTAAGGCAGGGAATATCCAGCACCGTTGTTTCCTCCTGAATTCCGCCCGAGTCTGTCATCGTGAACTTAGAGTTCATCATGAGCTGCATGAAGTCCAGATAGCCGCGAGGATTGACTAGATGAACAGCGTTGTTATTCAGGTTGTGCGGATTATCACCTTCGATGACTTTGAAAAAGTCGCTCAGCCCGAACTGATTTATACTCTTTCTTGTTCTGGGATGGCAGGGAAAGATGACAGGAATCCTCTGAGATATCTCTTTCAGCGCCAGTGTGATTTTCGTAAGATTCTCTTTTTCATCCACATTGTCGGGGCGGTGAAGTGTCAGGAGACTGTATTTGCCTTTTTTCAGCCCCAGTTGAGAAACAATTCTTCGTTGTGCAGCCTTATCCTGGTTATGTAATAGACTGTCAACCATTACATCGCCTACCAGGAAGATTTTCCCCTCAGGTATTCCCTCATTCTTCAGGTTGTCGTTACCGTCAGGCGAAGGAGTGAAAAGATAGTCGGAGATGGCATCGGTAAGAAGGCGGTTTATTTCCTCCGGCATGCGCCTGTCAAAGGAGCGTAGCCCGGCCTCTACATGAGCTACCGGGATATGGAGCTTTACAGCGGCTAAAGCTCCAGCCAGTGTAGCATTGACATCGCCAACTACGATTACTAAGTCCGGCTTCTCTTGCAGAAGTACCTTCTCTACTTCAATTATCGTCTTGCCCGTCTGTTCGGCATGAGTGCCGGAGCCGATGCCGAGATGGATATCGGGCTGAGGCAGCTTCAGTTCCTCGAAGAAGATTTGCGACATCTCATAATCATAGTGCTGACCGGTATGGATAAGAAAAGGCTCGATTCTCTTGGATTTTTGCTTTAGCTGAGCATTGTGTTTGTTTATCGCCCTGATAATTGGTGCAATCTTCATAAAGTTCGGCCTGGCTCCAGCTATTAGAACAATTTTCATTTTGAATTTCCAGCCCGTAAATAGCTCTTTATCTCGCCGACAATTTCCTTCACTTGCTCTTTACTCAACTCAGGATACATGGGCAGGGTGAGCACCTGCCTTTGTGCCTCCTCGCTCCCCGGGAAATCGCCAGCCTTGTGACCTAGGTATTTATAGACCTCCTGGAGGTGCAGAGACAGAGGATAGTAGACCATGGTCTGGATGCCCCTTGATTCCAGATGTTTGCGCAGGTCATCTCGATTCAGCTGAAAATCCTTGACACGGATGGTGTAGTAGTTGCAGGAGGACGTAGCGTGCTTTTCGATATAGGGAGGTTCGATACCGTCCACCTGGCCCAGCAATCTATTGTAAAGCAGGGTCTTGCTCCGACGTAGCTCGTTCCATTTGTCAAGGTGCTTTAGCTTCACTCTCAGGATAGCCGCCTGCAGGGCATCGAGGCGGCTGTTGAAGCCGTGCATAACGTGCTCGTAGGTTGCCCTGGAGCCGTGTACCCTGAGTATCCTCACTATATCAGCTACTTGAGAATCATTTGTGACCACCATGCCGCCATCGCCGTAGGCACCGAGGTTTTTGGCAGGGAAGAAGCTGAGGCAGCCGGCATCACCCAGCGAGCCGACTTTCTTGCTTTTGTATTCAGCGCCCAGCGCCTGGGCGCAGTCCTCGACCACCTTGAGATTGTGCTTTTTAGCTATGTCTAGGATACGCTCCATAGAGGCAGGCTGGCCGTATAGGTGGACGGGAAGAATAGCTTTGGTATTTTTAGTGATTTTCGCTTCAATCCGTGCAGGATCTATATTGTAGGTTCTCGGGTCAATGTCCACGAATACAGGTTTGGCGCCGCACTTGGCAATTGACTCAGCGGTGGCGATGAATGTGAAAGGTGTGGTGATTACCTCATCGCCAGACTCGATTCCACAGGCGAGCAGGACGAGGTGAAGGGCGTCTGTGCCCGAGGCTACACCTACGGCGAACTCTGTGCCGCAGTACGCGGCCATCTCATCTTCAAAGCCCTTGACCTCGGGGCCGAGGATGAACTGCCCATTTTGCAGGACTCTCTGGATAGCGGTATCAATCTCATCCTTTATTGAGTTGTACTGGGCCTTGAGGTCGGTCAGGGGGATGGTCAATGTGGTGTCTCCTTCTTAGGGAGGAGTTCATCTTCAGGGACATCGCGTACAACTCTGGCGGGCACGCCCATGACAATCTTCCTATCGGGCACATCTCGGCTGACCAAGGCTCCGGCGGCTACCACTGCCTCCTCACCGATAACGACGCCAGGGAGGAGGGTGGCGTTAGAGCCTATACGGGCGCCTCGTTTGATGTGTGGGCCTTTGTACACGCCAGCAATCCCTCTGCCCATCTTATTGTCATTGGTAGTGCTGATATGAGAACCGATAAAAGCGTCGTCTTCTATGACCATATCGCTGGTTAGATGTGTCACGGCTGCGGTTCTAACACGTTTTCCGATTACCGTTCGAGGCTCCATCGAAATCAGTCTGGCAATGATCGATTTCTCTCCGATTACGTTCTGCTCTCTAATTGATACTAGGTCACCGATCATTACCTCGTCAGCTATCTTTGTGCCCCTATATAGTATGACATGTGCACTTATTACGCAGTCTTTGCCTATTTCCAAGGGTGGTAGCTCTGTGCTTGCCTTTTTCCTGCTAAGGCTCCCTGATCTAGGCATTCTACCCAGAACGGAGCCATCATCTATGAAGCTGCCATCGCCGATTCTTGTGCCCTCATGGATAACCACATTGTGTCCGATGTACACATTGTCACCCATCTGGACATTATCCAGGATGACCACGTTGTGCCCCAAAGTGCAGTCCTTTCCGATTCTGGCTGTATCAGCGATGAAATTGCTCATGGGAAGCCTCCGAATCAAGACTTGGCGCCCCTGGCTTTCATTGCCTTTTCAATCTTTTCCAGGATTCGCACTACGTCTAATCCCTGTTTGCCATCGGACAGTGAGGTGGACCTATTGTTGATACACTCGAGAAAATGACGGCACTCCAGCGACAGGGGTTCGGCAAGGTCGACTCTGGGTAAAAATACTCCCTCCGACCTCAATGAAAGAGCCCCTGAAGGAGAGGCGAGCTTATTGTAGTCTTCAACTACTCCCTGGTCATATATTCTCAATTTGTGTTCCGGCTCCATGTCATCGAATACAGCCATCTTCTTGCTGCCTACTACCGTGAGCTGACGTATTTTATGCGGGTCAAGCCAACTGGCGTGGATATGAGCCAAGACCCTTTGGGGGAATTGCAAAGTAATGAATACAACGTCTTCCAAATGCGGCTGAACGTAGCTTATCCCTTGGGCTGAGATGACTTCGGGGACTGAATCCAGTAAGTATAGGAATAGCGAAATATCATGAGGGGCGAGCCTCCAAAGAGCGCTCTCGTCACTTCTCACTTGACCTAAGTTCACACGAGTGGAATAGAGATAATAGATTTCTCCGAGGTCGCCAGACTGGATGTGGCGCTTAAGTATGTGAACGGCGGGGTGATAAAGCATGAGATGCCCTACCATCAGCACGCGCTTTCGCTTGTCGGCGAGCTCTACGAGTTCCTGCGCCTGGGAGCTTTGTGAGGTTAGCGGTTTCTCCACGAACACGTCTTTGTCTGCGAGCAGTGCCTTTTTAGCTGTGGGGTAGTGAAGCGCAGCGGGCAAAGCTATAACCACGCCTCTTATCTCTTTATTGTCTAATATGGCGTCGATATTTGTTTCTCTGCTTACATTAGGATAAAGAGCCTTAAGCTTGCTCAGTACCTCGACTGAGCTATCGCAGATAGTATG
>Ga0315279_10002580_pt1 | contig 26783 bp, 27 predicted proteins | sample YL17G06_20_MG_FD_203694 | JGI IMG/M metagenome (GOLD analysis project Ga0315279, IMG submission 203694) | Sediment microbial communities from Yellowstone Lake, YNP, Wyoming, USA - YL17G06_20 | ecosystem: Environmental > Aquatic > Freshwater > Lake > Sediment | place: USA: Wyoming | collected... | reverse complement strand
ACAACGACCATGATGAGGTCGTGCAGGTGATGGAAGGGGAGTGTGAAGTAACGGTCGGAGACGAAACTCGTGTGCTTAAGAAAGGCGGCACCTTCTTTGTTCCCAAAGGCACGCCACATGGGGTAAGTCGGACTGGCACACTCCTGTCTGTTTATGGCCCTTCTTTTGACCCGAAGAAACCTGACCGTGTGTTTATCAACAAACCTTAGCAGTGCGCCACAATGAAGATTGTGCTGGAAATAAACAAGCCAAATATGACAGGAGGCAAGAATGTACAAATATCCAGAGTACAAACTTGAGAAGGTGTATGAGGATTTGAGTGGAATACTGCCAAAGGACGCGATTTCAAAGAGCATCTTTGAAAGAATAAACAACTCCTTGGATCCGTATACAGGGGCCACTGATATCACGCCGGACGAGGTTCCTTACGTGGTAGTCAGGCCCAGCTCCACTGAGGAAGTCAGCAAGGTAATGACCTATGCTAACTCCAAGAAAATCCCGGTATATATCAGAGGTTCGGGAACGAGTCTTCATGGAGCGGCCAAGTTTCATCGGAAAGGTATTGTATTGAATGTTAGCCGCTTGACCAACCTGGAAATCAGAAAAGACAATCAATACTTCGAATGTGGCGCCGGCCTTCGTTGTATTGATGTTAAGCAGGCATTAGAGAAGGAAGGCTATTTCCTTCCTATGGCTCCGGGAAGTATCAGGGTAGCCAGTATGGGTGGGCTGATCAGCAACAATACCACCGCCCACGCTATTGATTCTTCCCTGGGCAAACCACGGGATTATGTAATCGGTTTGGACGTGGTGCTACCCACCGGCGAAATCTTGCATGTCGGCACGAAGAGCCACCGCCGGATAGCCGGTACTGATTTAACTCAGTATTTTGTGGGTGGGGATGGAATTTTGGGCATTATCATCAACATCAGGATGAGACTGATGCCCATGTTTAAGAGCGCTTACGGCGTGGCTTTCTTTGATGACCTGATACCGCTGGCCAAGTCGGTACAGAGAATCTACCAGGAGAATGCCCCCTTACCACTCTTCCTGGAACTTCTCGACAAAAGGTGTGGCGAACTCACCTTCGAGATACAAGGACTGCCCAAACCCTTGGGGCCACTCATCATGTTCCATGCGATGGGGGTAAATGAAGATGATGCCACTTACAAGATTAATCGGATAGTTGAAGTTGTTAAGAAGGAAAAGCCTATTGAGGCGAAGCGAATTGATGATGTGGAAGAGTGGCGTAAGATCTGGCTCGCCCGGGAATCAGCCCTGCCCTTTGTGATCCAGGCGGGCAAAGGGTCCTTCGCTTTCTCTGAGGTTGTATCAACAGTGAGCAGCTTGGTGGATTGCATGAAGGATGTTCTGAATATGGGTAAAGGCACTATTTTGGAGGAGTTTGGAGAGCCTTATCTCTTTGGTCACATTGGGGCACTAACCTTTCATCCTTGTTATATTATCCCTCAGATATGGCCGGCGGAGAAGAAGGCAAAGGCTGTCGATGTTATGTTTGAGAAAGAGGCTGCGTTAAACCTTAAATACGAGACCACTGGTGGTGAATGGGGTCAGTTTGCCAAGAGGAGTCCTTTCTTCCTGAAGAGATATGGGGAGAAGGCCTATCAGTTAGTCAGGGGAGTGAAGAAGGTCTTTGACCCGAACAATATCTTAAATCCCAATATCCTGCCAGAAGAATAAAAGCTATAAAATTGAGAGAAGGAGATTAAGATGCCAGAGGAAGATGTTAAAGAGCAATTAAAGAAAGATATTTTAGATATATTAGGTATATGCATAAACTGCCGGTTCTGTTTGCCCAGCTGCCCCCGTTTTGACATCACCAGCGGCGAGACCAGCTGCGGTGGTTCAGGTTTGACTCGGGCCCTGTACTATGCGGTCAAGTGGGAAATGACTGACAGAGAGACCCTCACTGAGTTGAGGGATATGCTGTACTCCTGCATGACCTGCAAAAGCTGTGAGGTAGCCTGTAAGAAACTGAGCACGGCGACCAAACTAATGGATGCCATTGAGAAGGGCAGGCAGCTGCTGATAGAAGAGATGATAGGCCCTATGCCTGAACAAAAAAAAGCACTCGAATCTTTACACAAGTATGGTAATCCGTATGGCCTATCTCCATCCAAGAGAAAGGCCTGGATAAATGAAATGAATATTCCAGGTTTTTCTAAAGAGAAGGAAATTTTACTCTATATTGGTTGCACTACATCTTACGATTTAGATGTTCAACCTATTTTAGCCTCACTCATGCAATTATTACAGAAAGCAAAAATTAATTTTGGAACATTAGAAGACGAAGTATGTTGTGGATATCCTTCTATAAAATTAGGGGAGAAGGGATTGTTTGAAGAAATTTGTGAAAAGAATCTTGGACAATTTAAATCATCAGGTGTCAAGCATATCATCACAATTTCTCCACATTGCTTTAACACATTTTCTAATATTTATCCTAAAGAGGCGATGGAAGGGGTAAAAGTTCAGCATTACATACAATATCTGGATGATTTAATCAAAAAGAAACAACTTGTTTTTAATAAAAAAATTGAAAAGAAAGTAGCTTATCATGATTCATGCTACTTAGGCAGATATAATAATATTTATATTGAACCACGAAGAGTTTTAAAGAGTATTCCGGGTTTGGAGGTTGTGGAATTCCGGAAAAATCAGGATGATAGCATCTGCTGTGGCGGTGGGGGTGGCCGTATGTGGTCGGACTTTGAATCAGAAACAGAGAGGATTGCCAATCTGCGGGTCAAAGAGGCGCTCAGCGTCGGTGCCGAGACGATCGTGACGGCCTGCCCCTGGTGTCTGATTAATCTGAGAGACGGGGTGAAGGAAGTTAATGTTGAGGCAAAGCTGGCGGTAAAAGACCTGGCCGAACTTTGCATGGAAGCCCTTTGATATTTCTGTGGTCTCAAGGATTCATGAGACCCTCTGTAGGGCAGTTTGGTAATTTAATTTCTTGCAATGAATTTAGAGGATGAGAGGAGAATTCCCATGTTATTGACAGATGAAGAGAAAAGGATGATCGATGGAGCATATGGCCCCGGTACAAAAAGGGCCATGGAGCTTTTGGTGAAATACGGTGAATCATTTGATGCGGAAAAGTTCGCGTCCATCTCCTATGGGCATATCAGTTATGATTTCTGTCCTGAGGAATTCTGGGATCTCATGACAGAGAGAGTTAGCAGAACACAACACCGGGTTACCACCCACCCCTCCTATTCACCTGAGGTTTGGAAGCAATGGGGACTGCCTCTTGCTGACAATTGGGCAGGTGAGCATCAGAGGAAACTAAAGCGATTCTTAGAATTGGGCTGGCTCCGTACGGAAACCTGCGCTGAGTATCTCCTCGGTATCACGCCACGCAAGGGTGATATTGTTTCCATGGGCGGGAGCTGCATGCAGGTTGCCAACAACAGCCTCTTCGGGGCACGAGTGGATAGGATGGGAATATTGATATCCCTGGCGGCCGCGGTCTGTGGTCGGACGCCTTTAATGGGTTTACTGTTACCCGAAAATAGGTATGCCAGTCATTTGGTAGAACTTGATGATCTAGATGTTACAAATTGGACGCTTTCCCATTATCACTGCTTAGGCTATTACATTGGCGATCAGATACCAGGATTCAAGCCGGTGGCTGTCAATGGTTTGCCGCCTAATGTTCCATTTGATTTTGCCCGGGCGCTGGTGATATCGATGCCCACCTCAGGGGCCGTAACCTTAGCTCATATAGTGGGAACTACTCCAGAGGCCTCTACCTTAGAAGAAGCTTTGGGAAGCAAAAAGCCTGAGCATGTGCTGCGGGTAGGGAAGCGTGAGATGAAAAAAACATGGGAGAAGCTCAATGTATGGGATAGTGATGTAGTGGAGCACGTGGCCTTCGGGTGTCCCCATGCCACCATTGACGAGATAGGCCGAATCGCTAACCACCTTGAAGGAAAGAAACTCAAGACATCGATGCTGATAGGTGCCTCAGCTCCGGTTGAGGCGCTGGCCAGGCGCCAGGGGTGGGCTGATATTATAGAGAAAGCCGGGGGACATTTCCAGTCGGTTTGCCCGTCAATCACCAACCCTTTCACACGCCGAGATATTGCGGGTGAGAAACAGGCAAAGAGTGCAGCTACGAATTCAGCCCGATGTGCCCATTATTTAGCTACGGTATGTCGTGTCAAGGTCTTTTTCGGAACCGAAGAAGAATGCGTCAAAGCTGCCATCACAGGAAAATGGAAAGGAGAATTACCAAAATGAAAATGAGAGCTCATACGATAAACGGTGGGAAGGCAGAGGGGGAGGCTGTGGTTTATAATGGACCTTTTTCTTTTTTGGGTGATTTAGATCCCGCTACCGGTAAGGTCCCTGTTCCACGGCATCCATTAGAGGGCAAAAGTCTTGCCAATAAGGTTTTTGTATTCACGACAGGGAAAGGATCAAGCGGAGGTGATTTTGCCGCTTGGGCGGCAAAGAAAAATGGGAATGCGCCCGCTGCTATCATCTGCTTAGAGAGTGAACCTGTTTTATCTGGTTCGGTTATTGTTACCGGGATTCCAGCTGTGGATCGCCCGGAAGGGAATATATTCGAACTCATCAAATCAGGAGATTATGTGAAAGTGGATGCCACCGAGGGCCTGATTGAAATATCAACAAAATAGTGGACGATGCGATCTCTTAGATTTTGTTTCCCAGATTTACCCCGTATAATCCCGAAAGCCCCAGTCTTCAGACTGGGGATGAAGGCAATTTCAAATCTAAGGATAAAGAAAAGCCCTGTCCTTTAGGGCGGGGATATACGGGGTTTCCTTTTCTTCCAACTTGGTTGATGGAGAGGTTTGTAGAATGATGAAACAAAAAGGTGAAGTATTTATCCACGTGGTTTGAGCTGAAGAGATATTCAGATCTTAGGAGGAAATTAGATGCGATTAAACAGAGAACAAGAGGACATGTTGTCAGGAAAGTATGGGCGCGGTACTCAGAAGGCCATAGAGATTCTGATTGGTCTTGGTGAAGCACAAGGGGCCGAGGAGTTGGTAAAGATTTCTTATGCCCACCTGATGCCGCCCGATGTCATGTTTTTCCCTTATGGCAGGCAAGGACGCTGGGCTCACGAAATGACCCGTGAACTCACGATGGATATTGATCGCCTAAGGGTTACAGCCACCATCGAACCCCTATTCTGCGACCTTGCGATCGCAAAAACGATACAGTTTACAGATGACATGATTGCGGAAATGACTAAGATTCAGGGTGCGGCTTCAGATTTTTATGAACGGATTGGTGTGATTCCCAACTATTCGGCCTTACCTTTCTATGTCAGGCCAGGTAAGTTTGGAGAACATGTGAGCATTGCCGAATCGATTGCTATCCTCTGGTATAATACGATGTTCGGGTCACGATGCGAACGAGATGACGGGGTCACTTCCCTATCGGCTGCTATCACGGGTTATTGTCCTTTAGCCGGTGCTCACCTTTCAGAAAACAGACCTGGCGAAGTAACCATACGTCTGGGGGAAGATCTAAATTTCAAGCAGTTTACCGATGCTGATTGGGATGCCTTTAGTCTTGCCTCCAGCAGACTATGTAGAGAGAAGAGACCGGTCTTTGTTGGGATACCGCGCGATATCGGGTTAACGGACTTAAAGCATCTTTTTGCGGTCATCGCAGTTGAATCTGGGTTGGCTGTGATGCACATCGTCGGCGTGACACCTGAAGCCCCGAGTCTGGAAACGGCACTGGGGGGCAGAAAGCCCCAGGCAGAATATGTGGTTGGCAAAAAAGAACTCGTCGAGGCATATCAACTGGCAAACACTACATCTGACAGAGATATAGATTTTATTCTACTGGGTTGCCCGCATCTGACCCTTCGAGAGCTGAGAGAGCTGGCCGAAGAGCTCGATGGCAAGAAGATAAAAGACGGTGTCAATCTGGTTGCGGTGACGACCCGAATGCTTTTAGAACAAGCAAGGGATATGGGGTATGTTAACTCAATTCAAAACGCAGGGGGTATTGTCTCCTGCGATATGTGCATTGCCTTTGCAGGAACGCAGGTGACAGGTGTCATCGCGACAAATTCCATTAAGGCGGACTTCTTTTATGCAGGATTCTCGGCTGAAGGAAAGAGAAAGGTGAGGTTTGGAAGTACGAGGGACTGCGCAAGAGCCGCATTAACAGGCAAATGGGAGGGAAGGGTGCCATGAAACAAATCCTAAAAGGAAAAAGTATAAAGAAATTAGGAACCGTTGAAGGAGAAGCCCTTGTGACAACGGACCTCGTAGCCTTCTGGGGAGGGACGGACTGGGAAACGGGGGACATTGTCGAAGTGGGCCACGAAGCTAAAGGGAAGAATGTGGAAGGGAAGATCTTAGTCTTTCCAGCAGGGAAAGGTGGTGCAGGCGATACTTTCGGATACTACTATCTTGCCAGAAGCGGAAAGGCTCCTAAAGCGCTCATCTGCAATAGGGCTCAGAACACTACCATCTCCGGAGCCCTTCTTGTAGATACACCGATGATTTATGGGTTTAAGGAGGATGTGGTCAAGATCATAAAATCAGGGGATTGGGTAAGGGTCAATTCCGATGAGGGTGAGATTGAGATCATACGGTCATGAAAAAATCAGGTGGGCGTTCGAAAAATAGAGGAAAAACATTCATGGATGAGGGATCGAGATGAGGAGTGATGCGATTCTGATTCACGACAAAGATAATGTGGCTGTGGCTTTGAAGGATATTCATGAGAATGAAGAAATAGTGATTGGAAAAGAGAACGGTAGTTTCCGGATGAGAGTCTCAGAAGCAATCCCCTTTGGGCATAAATTTGCCGTTCGCTATTTGGAGAAGGACGAAACGATCATCAAATATGGGGAAGTCATCGGACGAACGACGATCGCTATCCCCTTGGGGGCGCACGCTCACATTCATAACATTGAGAGTCTCCGTGGGCGAGGCGACCTTAAGGACCATTGAGGATTCAATGATGGAGTTCAAGGGATATCGGAGAGATAATGGAAGGGTAGGTACCAGGAATTATATAGGGGTCATCTCTACAGTCGTTTGCGCGAACGAAGTAGCAGAAAAAATTTCGTCCCAAGTATTTGGTACTGTTCCATTTCTACACCAACAAGGTTGTTGCCAGACACCGTTGGATATTCATCGCGTGACAAATGTTTTGATCGGCCTCGGCCGTAATCCAAACCTTGCCTCTGTACTTTTAGTGAGCCTGGGCTGCGAAAGCGTGGAACTGGAGGCTGTCGTAAAAGGGATTTCCCAAACAGGGAAAAGCGTGGAAACTGTTACGATCCAAGAGGTAGGGGGCTCCGCAAGAGCTGTCGCCGAGGGAGTGCTCCTCACAGGGGAGATGGCCAGAGACGCCTCCCGATTGGAAAGAACCGTGTGCCCTGCCGGGGATCTCGTTCTTGGGTTGAAATGTGGCAGTTCGGACACGACGTCGGGCCTTTTTTCAAATCCTGCTTTAGGAATTGCCTCAGATCTCTTAGTGAAAGCTGGCGGCACTTCAATTCTTGGCGAGACGACAGAATTCATCGGGGCCGAGCACCTGCTAGCGGCCCGGGCGAAAAATAAAACGGTTGGAGATGGGATTATTGAACTTGTACGTCGTATGGAGGATAGGGCGAAAGCCGTTGGGTGTGACATGAGGGGTGGGCAACCCACGGGTGGCAACATAAAAGGCGGGTTAACAACAATTGAAGAGAAATCATTAGGGGCAATAGCTAAATCGGGACATTCTCCGATTGAGGCAGTTTACGAGTACGGAGTAACCCCGGAGCAAAAGGGCCTCGTGGTGATGGATTCCCCAGGAAGAGAGCCCGAACTCTTGACAGGCCTCGCAGCGGCGGGTTGTAATTTGATCTCTTTTGCCACAGGGAGGGGTGCCCCTCAAGGATTTCCCTTCGTTCCAGTAATTAAAATAACCGGTAATAGGGTAACCTGGGATAAGCTAAGAGATCACATGGATATCGATGTCAGTTCAATCATGGAAGGTATCGAAACCCTGCCCAGTGCAGGGAAACGCATCTTCCAGGAGATGATGGAGGTAGCCTCTGGCAAACTGACTAAAGCTGAAATATGTGGTTACACAAAAGCGATGGACATTTACGTGGTTGGTCCAGTCATATAAGTAAGCAGGGGAAGAAGTTTTTTCTACGAAGAGATTGATAGACCCATTCGTCATGCTTGATCTGATGAATCTATCCAGGGCGTTGGCAAAATGAATGATGATGTCTTGCTAAGGCGTCTCAAAGGGTTACCTTCAGAAGATTTTTGTTTTCGCCATGGGTTTGAATTTAAAACGTATATTGGGTGTAGACGGTATTGAATTGGAGGATATGTTGTATCCGAGAATGGTGAAAATAAGACAACAATTGGACGGGTCGGTCGTTCCCGACATCGCTTTAGTGGTGAAAACCGAATTCGGGAAATCGAGGCTTTCCTCTGAGATAAAACCGGGATCGAAGGTTGCCATCACTGCAGGAAGCAGGGGGATCACAGACATTGTTGCTATCATCTCTTCACTGGTGAGGGAGGTCAAGTCAAAAGGGGGAGATCCTTTCATTGTGCCGGCTATGGGTTCACATGGGGGAGCGACAGCGGAAGGTCAGCTTCAGATTTTGTCCGATTATGGTATTAAGGAAGACATCGTCGGGTGCCCCCTTATTTCTTCAATGGAAGTTATAAAAGTCGGGGAAACAAGAAGTGGAATACCTGTATTGCTTGATCGAAATGCCTGTCGTGCTGACCACATCATCGTTTTGAATCGAGTTAAATCCCATACGGAATTTCATGGCCAGATCGAAAGCGGCCTTATGAAGATGATCGTCATTGGACTGGGTAAGCATGAAGGAACGGTCATTGCTCATCGGTTCGCAGTCAAATATGGATATGAGCGGACGATTACTGAGATCGGTTTGTGCGCCTTGGAGAGAGCACCTCTTGCCTTAGGTATTGCAATTATTGAAAATGGTTATGGACGGACTGCACAGATTACGGCTGTCGAGCCAGAAAATTTCCTTGAGACCGAAAAAAAGTTGCTGTTAATTGCTCGAATCAAAACACCCAAAATTCCCTTTAACAAATTTGATGTCTTGATTGTTGATGAATGTGGTAAAGAAATTAGCGGAACGGGAATGGACACTAAGGTGTTAGGTAGAATCATGAACATTTATGAGGAAGAGTTGAATCATCCTAATATTACAAGAGTTATTTTGAGAGACCTAACAGAAAAGACCCATGGAAATGCGATCGGGATCGGATTGGCTGATTTCGTGACAAGAAAGGTAGTGGAGAAGATCGATTATAAGGCAACATACATTAATAGCATCACTGCTATTACTCCTGAAAAGGCAAGATTACCTCTCATTTGTGAGAGCGATAAGGAGGCAGTTGATTTTGCTATTGCAACGGCTGGCCCTGTTGATTTTGAAAGTGTGAAGATTGTTTGGATAAATCACACCTCGAAACTAGATGAGATGTGGATTTCGAAGGGGCTTTTATATGAAGTGACTGAAAAAGAAAATCTAAAAATCATCGGAAATGAGCATGAAATGAAATTTGACGCTTACGGTAATCTTATTGAAAATTAGTTAACCATTCCTGTCCTTGCATCACCTTTGGCCTCTAATGGGATTTGATTTCCCTCTGAAAATACTCACGCCATGGTCAAAGCGGCAAGACCATTCAAAATGAACGTAATAAATTGCGAAGCAGCAACTCGTGGGGGCACAGAAATGGTTACTCCCAACTGCATGAGCCAATTTACTAATCAGCCCATAATTGTATGGACGGTAAAGATTAATAAAAGATATTTCAAATCTCCCTAATAATCCCCTCCCCCTTTGATGGGGGAGGGCGAGGGTGGGGGTGGACAAGATGAAGACCTTTTGGTCCCCCCTCCCCTTCACCCTGTTAAATATAGTAAGGTCAGTATATTCTATCCGTGCCATTGCATAAATCTAAAATTGGGACTCTTAAATAGCACATATTTAAGAGGGTGAATCCCCTCCCACCGAGGGGAGGGGAGATTTTGGGAAGAATATATCTAATCAATTATAGACTGCTTAGTAATCGCATAACCTAAAGTGATAAAAAATACATTAGAATGAGGTGAGTGGAATATGAATCTTACCAAAGAAGAAGGAGCAATGGCAGAAGGCAAGTATGGACCTGGCATTGAAAGATGTATGCAACTTCTCACCAAATATGGGGAGGCGTTCGGTGCTGAAAAATTAGTCAACATCGCAAGTGCCCATGTTTTTAATGCATTTCCTATAGATCTTTTGACAGAGTTAGCTGAGGGTGCAGGTGAGGCAGGGACTTTCACTACACTTCATCCATTCATGTCCCTCTGTGATCCATTATCTTGTAATGAAATGGGCATTTCCGAGGATTATTTTTCTATCCGTAAAGACGAACATGAACAGCGATTGAAAATATATGAACGTTTAGGTTTTTTGCAAACTTATACCTGCGCCCCAATGTTCATTGGAAATTTAGTAAAAAAAGGAGATTTTGTCTCTTGGTTCGGAAGCGAAATTCAATTGTTTGCCAATTCTGTTATTGGAGCAAAACAAAACCGAGAGGGTGCAGTAGTTAATATGGCCACTGCCATTACAGGAAAGTCCCCGTATATTGGCCTTTTTTTTGATGAAAACCGTTACGGTGAGTTTTTAGTTGAAATTGAAGATCTTGATTTAGACTTGTTAACGACAATAGATTATAGCGCTATGGGATACTATATTGGAGGGATTGTCCAAGACAGAAATATTGTAATCGATGGCCTAAATAACACCATCACCTTAGATGATATCAAGCATCTTCTCACTTCCATTTCGGCATCAGCCGCTACAGTCCTCTGCCATATTGTAGGGGTGACTCCAGAAGCTCCCGATTTGGGGAGGGCTCTTGGAAATAAGAAGCCTAAAGAAAAGGTCCGTGTGGGGAAAGAAGAATTGAGGCAAACAAAGGCGATGTATTCTAATTTGCCTTCCGATAGAGTCGATCTTGTAATTCTTGGTTGTCCACACTGTACGATCCAAGAATTAAAAAGGATGGCAGTCTTAATAGAGAATCAAAGAGTAGGGACCGATCAAAGATTATGGGTTGGAACGGCTCATCAAATTTATGATTTAGCTCAAACCATGGGTTATTCTCAGACTATTGAGGAGGCCGGAGGTATTTTCGCGAGAACCTGCATGGCCACCATTCCAGATTGTCCAATTCCGGCCGATGTAAAAACGGTGGCCACGAATTCTTTTAAAACTGCTCATTATGTGGATAGAATTTCTAAGGGACGCATCAGGGTTGCGGTTGGTGAATTAGAGAAGTGCGTCCATGCAGCTATACGAGGAAAATGGGAGGGAGCCTAAGTATGAAACTTAAAGGAAGAGTGGTAAATAAAGGAAACATTGAAGGGGAAGCAATTGTTTTGGAAAAACCTTTTTCTTTTACTGGTGACTTTGATCCCAGTAGTGGCACCTTAATAATCAAAGACCATCCGCTTTTCGGTCAAAATATTGCCAATAAGGTGTTGATTATCCCCACTGGAACAGGAGCTGTTAATGCCGCGATAGGAGTTTATAGAGCATATAAAAAAGGTAATGCACCCATCGGAATAATATGCCGAAAAGCAGACCCAATAACTGTCGAATGTGCAATGACCATCAATATTCCTCTTATGGACTGTTTTGATAAAGATCCGATTGAAATGATTAAGTCTGGCAACCGCATAAAAATACTGGGTGAAGAAGGGGTTGTTATAATCGAATAGCTGACGGGTTTTGATATTAAATCATCTTTTGATGATGTAAGAAGAGCTTTCAGTTTACCTAATGGAATTTCTGATAAGAGTAGATTGAGATCAACGGCAATCTTGAAAAACGGAACAGATTCCGAGACCCTTCTTGATTTCAGAAAGGATAAAATCACAGGTATTGTCTACAATAGACGCAAGTAAATTTTATGGATTCTCAAGTTAATTTGTGAGAACTAAATTACACAATATTCCAATGGATTAGCATGATTGAGTGCAGTTCATAAAAAAACAATTGACAAAAAAAAGTGGTTTGCTATCATACGGCCAGAATTTGACAAAACCAAAGGAGGTGGGGGAAAGAGAGCTTATCTAATGTGCATTATTTCATTCTTAATTAATGTTTCGCGCAAGATATTGTCTTAAACCAAAAGGAGGTGTTCTATGACAAAGAAAGTGTCTCGTCGTCAATTTTTGAAGGGTGCCGGAGCAGTAGGGGCTGGAATCATTGGAGCTCCTCTACTTCAAGGTTTAACACGAGGTCCAAGTGTAGCTTGGGGTGCGGCCAAGCCGATTAAGTTCGGTGGTATTTATTCCCTCTCAGGTGTGGTGGCTGCCTGGGGAAAAGCTGCTCAACAAGGAGCGATGATGGCTGCCATGGAGATGAACGAATCGGGCGGTATCCTAAAAAGAAAGGTCGAAGTGAAATTTGAAGATGATGCCTGCAATCCTGAGGTAGGAGTAAGGAAGACGAGAAGACTGGTGTTGGAATGGGGTGCGGATTTCCTCCATGGATTTAACCACAGCGGTGTGGCACTGGCCGCTGTTCCCACCTTGCCAGAATTGAAGCGGATGCTTCTCATCCCCTGTGCCGCAGCCACCCAAATCACAACGGAGGCTTTTAATAAGTATGTCTTCAGACCCCATGCGAACTGCTACCAATCTGGGGCGGCTGGCGCGGTCGCTGCTGCTAAGATGCCCTATAAAAAATGGACGGTCATCGGACCTGATTACAGTTATGGGTGGGATTCCTGGGGTGGATTCATCGGGAATCTTATAAAAAGAAAGCCTGATGTGGAGGTGATGAGTACTCAGGCTTGGCCTAAATTTGCCGCCGGTGATTACACCAGTTACATCGTGAAAGTCATGGAAGCTAAACCAGATGCTGTCTACTCCTCCCTCTGGGGTGGAGATTTCATCACCTTCCTCAAGCAGGCCAAACGTTATGGTTTTTTCGAAAAGATAGGAACTCTGGTGACCGAAGCAGGCTTGGCGTTGGATGCTTTCTATGCTCTATCCACAAAGGGTGGGACGGAGTCAGAAATTCCTGAGGGCCTCTGGACGGCAGCCCATGGTTATTGGTTTGAACATCCAAAAACAGAGAAGAACAAGAAATGGGTGGAGAAATTTATGAGCATATATGGGGAATATCCTCATATCGTAGCCCATGATGCTTATGGAGTCATGTATACCTATAAGAAGGCGATCGAGAAGGCGAAGAGCATAGAGACAGATGCAGTGATTGAGGCCATGGAGACCATGGAATTTGAGACTCCGGGCTACAAAAGAAAGTTCCGAAAAGAGGACCATTCTGCTCTTACAGATGTGCCATATGGAAAGACGGTCAAGGCTCCGGAATTAACTGGTATTGCCATGAACCTCACGGACCTCCTCGACGCCAGTATCATCGAACCGATTGAAGATGTGCTCGAGAGACGGGCAAAGAAAACACCTGCTTGGTGGATGAAATATGTGATGAAAGGTTAATGTGAAATAGGAGGTTCTGTTGAAGAAAGAGTACTTCGGCGGAACCTCCTATTTTTGACTATTCATTTGTGAGGATAAGAACAATGACTTTTTCGACCTTCTTCGCTTTTTTTCTGAATGGCTTGACCAGTGCGATGACCTTTTTCATCATCGCCTCAGGCTTAACTCTGATTTATGGTGTGTTGAGAATCTTGAATCTCGCTCACGGGTCCCTCTTTATGCTGGGCGCGTTTTTTACTTTTCAGTTGACTCAATGGCTTGGAAATTTTTGGTATGCCCTCATCCTCGCCCCTTTGATTTGTGCTGTGGCCGGGGTCATCTTGGAAAGGATCTTCCTGAGGCCTGTCTATGGGCTTCCCATCCCCTTTCAACTCTTGCTGACATTCGGCCTGATGCTCCTCATCGCAGATATTGTGAGGATCTTTTGGGGGGTGGCCTTTCGAACGGCTAGTGAACCTAAAGTCCTCAGCGGGGCCATGAATATCTTCGGGGTCAGTTATCCAAGGTATAACATTTTTGTCATTGTTGTGGGGATTCTTGTTTGCATTTTCATCTGGATCCTTTTAACGAAGACTCGGTTTGGGAAGATGATACGAGCCGCTTCTTCAGACCGGGAGGTAGCTAACGGGTTGGGTATTAACGTCCCCTGGTTATATACAGCCGTTTTTGCCATTGGGGCCTACCTCGCTGGACTGTCAGGGGTCCTGGCGGCTCCGCTTCGTTCCATCATGCTGGAGATGGATGTCCATACGATTATTGAGGCTTTTGCTATTGTGGTGATTGGAGGATTAGGTAGCATTCCCGGTGCTCTTATTGGATCCCTATTATTGGGTCAACTCAACTCCTTCGGGACTCTCTATATCCCGAGGTTTGAGATGGCCTTCATGTATGTCCTCATGGCTGTCATCTTACTCATCCGGCCTAAAGGACTCTTGGGCGAGGAGGTAGGTTAAGAGATGCGTTATAAATACTTATGGTTCATTGCTCTTATCGTTCTGTTAATTTTAGCACCCCTTTTTCTATCAAGCTTCCTCATGGTTTTTCTCACCGAAATGCTTATTATGATTCTCTTCGCCATCAGTTTTAATCTTCTTTTCGGGTATACAGGGCTTCTTTCCTTCGGACACGCTGCCTTCTTCAGCATTGGGTCCTATGTCACCGGCCTCGTGTTGCTCCATATCTATCCTTCCATACCCTTGGCTTTCGTTACCGGGGTCGTCGCAGCCGCCATTGCAGCCTGGATCATCGGATACTTTTGTGTCCGTCTGGACGAGATCTACTTCGCCATGCTCACCCTGGCTTTTGGAATGATGGTCCATACCATCATTTGGAAGTGGGATCGGCTCACGGGTGGAGCAGATGGTCTCGTAGATATCCCCCGGCCAAATCTTAATCTTCTCCTCTTCGAAGTGGATCTTTCCTCCATTAATTCGTATTACTATTTCACTCTTGTCTTAGTGGCCATCGCTCTTTATGTCCTCTGGATCATTGTCAATTCTAACTTTGGATTAGCCTTGAGGGCGGTTCGGGAAAACTCAGAACGTCTCCAGTTTGTGGGAATCAATGTCAGGCGATATCGCCTTATCTCTTTTGTGATTTCGGGATTCTTCTGCGGATTAGCAGGAGCTTTATTTGGTCCATTCTTGAAATCCATCACGCCAAGCATCGCCTTCTGGACAAAATCGGCGGAGCCGGTCTTTATGAGTTTGTTAGGGGGGACAAAGATCTTTCTCGGTCCTGCTGTGGGAGCGGTCATCTTCATGTACCTCAAGGAGATTATCTCAGGATACACAGAGTTATGGATGATTTATTTAGGTGCTATTCTGATCGGTTTCGTTCTTTTCCTTCCAGGAGGGATTGTTGGATTTCTCAATGAGAAGCTGAGAGGCCGAAGGCTGGGGAGGGTAGGAGAATGAACGTCTTGGAGATTCGAGGGCTGGTGAAAAACTTTGGGAAACTGGCTGCCATCGCTGGGGTAAACCTGAATTTTCAAGAGGGGCAGTTCACATCCATCATCGGCCCGAACGGTGCGGGGAAAACTACCTTATTCAATGTAGTGACGGGGAGATTGTCTCCAAGCTCAGGGACCATTCATTTCAATGGGAAAGATATCACAGGGCTCCCTCCGTATCAGATTTCAAGGTTGAAGCTAAACCGAATTTTTCAGATTACCAATCTTTTTCCAGAATTGACGGTGTATGAGAATATCAAGGTCTCGGTCCTCGCCAAGAGGAGGGAGACCTCTAAAATATTTACGCTTAGCAAAAACCGAGGTCCAGCAGATGAGGAGACCGAGAGAATTCTTGGGATCATTGGTTTGATGGATAAAAAGGATTCTCTTTGCGGCTCCCTATCCCATGGCGACCAACGGTTGGTAGAGGTTGGCGTTGCTTTGTCGCTTGATCCGATCCTTCTCCTCCTGGACGAACCCACAGGGGGGATGGGGCCTGAAGAAACCGATCGGATGGTTCAATTTATCCGTACACTCTCAGAAAAGCAGAAAGTGACGATCCTTCTGGTGGAACATGATATGAGTGTAGTTTTCTCCGTCTCTGAGAGGATTGTTGTGATGGCTCAGGGAGCAGTCATCGCCGATGGAAACCCTGATGAGATACGGAAAAATGAAAAGGTGAGAGAAGCCTACTTAGGAGAGTAATATGCTCGAAGTCAATGACATCCATACCTACTATGGAAGAAGCCATATTCTTCAAGGAGTCTCAATGAATCTCCAAAAAGGGGAGGTCATCTGTTTGCTCGGTCGGAATGGAGCGGGTAAGACTACGACCCTGAGGTCGATCATGGGGTTTACCCCACCCAGAAAAGGGAGCATCAAATTTGAGGGGGCGGATCTGGCAAAAATGCCTCCTTATGAAATCTGCAGGTTGGGGATCGGATATGTGCCTCAGGATCGAAGGATCTTTCCGACCTTGAGCGTCGAGGACAATCTGGAAGTGGTGGAGCGCAAGGTGGAAGGGGGATGGACGGTGGAGAAGATTTTTTGCGCTTTTCCAATTTTAGAACCGTTGAAGTCGAGAAAAGGAAGGCATTTGAGCGGTGGGGAACAGCAGATCCTTGCCGTGGCCAGACCTCTGATGACCAATCCAAAGTTATTACTCCTTGACGAACCTTCAGAGGGTCTGGCGCCGCTGATCGTGAGAGCGATTGAAGAGTTAGTTAAGAGTATCATTACCACTGGGATCTCCGTGGTCCTGGCAGAACAGAATATGAGATTTGCAATGAATATCGCTCAAAGAGGATATATCATCGATAAAGGTAGAATCCACCATCAGGGGACCATAGAGGAATTGAAGGAAGACAAAGAGATTATCGGAAAGTACCTCGCCGTCTGATGGAGGAACCCCATTTCAATTCCTTGAGTCATACATTTTGAGATAGAAAATTCTTGGAACCTCGCGTTCTTGTATATTTTTTTCTGAATGGCCTCGCTAACTCCACATGCTTCTTTCTGCTTGCCGCGGGGATGAGCCTCATCTTTGGTGTCTTGGGCATCCTCAATTTTGCCCATGGAGCCTTCTTCATGATCGGGGCGTATCTTTGCTATCAAATCATCCTCTGGACCGACAACTTCTGGCTTTCCATCCTCATTGCACCTTTAATCGTTGCAGGTATCGGGATAATCATAGAGCGTTTCCTCCTTCGGCACACCTATCGGGTTAACGTTAATTTTCAGTTGCTCCTCACTTTTGGCCTTATTCTGGTTATTGAGGATCTCATCCGTTTAATTTGGGGTGTGAATTGGCATACAGTTCAGGAAGCAAAGGCCCTCAGGGGTGTGATACAGATCATGGGAGGAGGGTATCCGATTTACAATCTCTTTTATTTTGGAGTTGGAGCGGCTGTCTTCATCAGCCTTTGGTTCTTTTTAAATAAAACAAAATACGGGAAGAAGGTGGTAGCTGCCTCCTCGGACCGAGAGTTGGCCAATGGACTTGGGATCAATGTCCCACGGTTATATACAGTTGTCTTTGGCCTCGGGTCTGCTTTAGCTGGATTGATGGGGGTCTTCCATGGTCCACTCGTTAATATCAATCTCGATATGGGACATCATTATATTTTGAGTGCCTTTGCAGTAGTGGTCATTGGAGGATTGGGAAATGTCAAAGGAGCATATATCAGCGCGATCATCTTGGGCCAATTAGAGGCTTTTGGAATTCTTTATGTCCCTTTTTTCGAGAGGATATTCATGTGGGGGTTCATGATGATCATACTAATTTGGCGGCCCAGGGGGCTTTTCGGGGAGAAGAAGGAATGAAGAAGCGTTGGTTTGTATTGGTCACCCTCCTACTATCCATCCTCTCTTTGTGGGCGTGTGAGAAAGAACCTATTGCGAAGGTAGGTGACGTAGCTCAAGATTTCACCCTTCCCACTCTGGACGGCCAGTTGACCACCCTCAGTCATTTCAAAGGGAAGAAAGTCTTCCTCTTTTTCTGGACTCAGGGTTGTGTCTTCTGCCAGACGAGAAATATCATCCATGTGAACGATATCTATTTGAAAGGCCAACGAACAGACCTCGTCGTGCTTTCGGTGAATATCGCTGAAAGCAAAGGGGAAGTTTCTGAATTTGTCCGTCAGAAAGGATTGATCTATCCCGTTCTAATGGACAGAGATGCGAGCGTGACCAGAAAGAAGTATGGTGTTTATATCGTCCCAACTCTTTTTATGATCGCAAAGGATGGCGTGATCAAAGAGAAGGTTTATGGGTATATGAGCGAACAAACCCTTTTAGATTTTGTCGAACCTTATCTGAGGAAGAAGGATTGATGCAGTCCTTTTGGAAAAAATTCTTCTATACCCATTTAGAAAATCAATATTAACATATTGAAATCATTATAAAATTTGGAATTTAAATTTTTTGCTTGACATTTTTTTTGAAGTCTGGTAAAAATCCTGTAGACAATAGACAATTTTCGTAATATAAAATGTAATATATCTAAAATATTATGGAAATCTTAAATGTAACAGGGAGCACTCTTCAGTTTTTGAGAGAAAAGATCATTACCGGTGAATTAAAATCAGGTCAGAAACTCAATGAGAGCACTCTATCATCAAGCCTTGGTATCAGTCGTCCCCCTCTTCGTGAGGTATTCCGGATGCTGGAAAAAGATCATATGGTGATTAATATCCCCAGAAAAGGGACCTATGTGGCAGAACTATCTGTAAAGGATTTTGAAGAGCTTTCTCAGATCAGGGAGATGATGGAATGTTATGCCATCGAACTTCTTAGGGCCTCCAACATTAGAAATCTGCCCAAAGTGACCTTAGCTTTAAATAAGGCTTTGAGTTTGCCCATGTCCATTAATAGTGTCGATCCCGAGGAATTATTGAATCATATAAGAGTCATTTTAGATTTTCATACAAGTTTAGTTGAATCCGCCGGAAACTCACGACTGGCTTACAATTATCATTCAATCAGTTTAAATCTTGCCCGGTACCAATTCATCTATTTTTATATCAGTGGTGCGGCGCAGCATTCTTTGGATGATCATACAAAAACTTTAGAGTTTATCAGAAATGGCAACTATGACCAAGCCAAAGAAGAATTGAGAAAACATATCCATTACACTGTGGAGTTGGTGAAGAACAGGATTTTACATCCAGCTATCTCTCGTGCTGGATAGTTTTTAGTACTCATTCAAGAGAGAAAGGAGGTGAGAATATGGATAATTGGCTTAAAGGCAAAACAGCCATCATCATTGGTGAACGGGATGGGGTGCAAGGCCCGGCCATCGCTGCATGTCTTGAAGCAGCAGGTGCCAATATCGTCTTTAAGGTAACAGAGTGTTTTGTCTGAACGGCCGCAGGAACAATGGATCCAGAAAATCAGGGTCAGGTGAAGACCATTTCGGAAAGAGCGCAGAAAGATAAGATTCCCAAGAGTGACATCATTGTGGTCTTGGGGGCGAGCGATTTGGATGGGGTAATGATTTCGGCAGAAACTGTGACTACCGGAGATCCAACTTTTTCTGGACCATTGGCAGGAGTCTCGTTGGGACTCCCGGTTTATCATATCCTGGAGCCTGAGGTTCGGGCAGCGGTCCCTGAGGATATCTATGAGACGAATATAGGCATTTGGATGTTGGCGGTGGAGCAGGAGAAGATCGATAAGATAGGGCAAGAACTTAAGATGCTGCGAGAAAAGGGCCAGGCCAATGCTTAGTGCTTCGATTCGCAATTACGGTAACGTATTTATATGAATAGGCTCAGGTTGAAAGCTCCCTCAGCACTAAGTCCTGAGGTAATAAATTCGTAAGCAAATTTATGAATCGTAGGACTTAGCAAAGTCGGTTTCGAAATGGATTGGGAGAGGAAATGGGTCTTCCTACATCTGTGGGGAGACCCAAAACAGATTTATATTAATTTTCCGGGAGGTATTTTCTTTATTTTTGGTCCCTCTTTTAGCCCATTATGTTCGGCGGGGCGAGAAAGGACGAACCTTGGGATGGACAGGGTGGTAGGGATCAGGCATGATCTCCTATAAAGGATGAATATCTATTCGTGTATTTAAGGGAAGGAGATTCAGATGAGACTTGAGATCGAATCCATTGATATCAAAGATATTCAAGCGGGTTCAAAGACCTGTGGCAAGGATGGTGTGCTTTATATCAACCTCAAAGAATTGGAAGAATTGATCCTGAGGGACCCCAGAATCAAATCCGCCGAGATCAATCTGGTTTACCCCGGAGACAAGGTCCGGATATTAAACATATTAGATGTGATTCAACCTCGCTGTAAGATTGACAAGGTGGATGCTGACTTTCCAGGCTTCATCGGAAAGATGCAGATCGCTGGGAATGGACGGACCAGGTCCTTGAGGGGTGTTGCTATTGTCGTTTCAAATCCGTGCACCAATAGAAAAGAGAACGCTCTTCTGGACATGGCAGGCCCCATTGCTGAAATGAGCCCCTACGGGAAAATGAGAAATGTGATTATCGCACCTACGATTGCGGCGGATGTGAAGGAACGAGATTTTGAAGATGCGGCAAGAATTGCCGGGTTGAAGGCAGCCATTTACCTGGCGAGGGGGGCCGAAGGAAATCCTGTGAGTGAAGTGGAGGTTTATGATTTGGATATCCCAAATCTTGATAAGAAATCAAATCTCCCCAGGATGGCCTGTTATTATCAGCTCTATAGTCCACAGTTTGATTATCTTGCCATCTCAGATCCCTGCTTTTATGGAACCCATGCCACCCACATGATGCCTACTGTCATTCATCCAAATGAAGTTCTGGATGGAGGGGTGGTGGGATGGCTTGCCATCAAAGCCCTGGATACTTACAGTATTCAAAATCACGGGGTGATTAAGGAATTGTACCGGCACCATGGAAGAGATTTGATCTTTGTCGGTGTCGTCTGTGCCGTAGCCAATGTGGAACCCGTGCCGAGAGCGCGGGGTGCTTGTATGGCTGCCAATCTGCTGAAGAATGTTTTAGGAGCGGATGGGGTAATTTTAATGAAGATTTTAGGCGGGATGCCTCACATTGACTTGGCCCTTACGGGAGAGGAATGTGAGAAGGTTGGAGTTAAGACCGCCATCTTTACTCAGCCTTTGACCTCTTTTGGCACACTGGCGGATACGATTCTGTTTAATGCACAATCTCTTGATTTGATCATCACTTCTTCGGCTACATTTGAAAGGACTAAAATTCCTTGGAAGCCGGAAAAATTCTTAGGAGGAAGTGCGCAAACCAGGATTTTTTGTCCAGATCCTATTACTCAGTATGCGGGTGACCCAGTAATCGATATTGAGGAGTATTTGCTCCCAGGGGTTCTCGATTGTACTGGGAATGCCAAGGTTATTGTCAAGGAATATTAGTGAGATTTTTGGAAAAGTCCAGAGATCTCTGATTACACCGATTAAGAACCGATTATACGGACAGGAAATCCATTGAAACATCACAAAAATCTGTGTAATCCCTATTTTGAAATCTGTGAAATCAAGAGAGCGTAAGGTATTTTTTTAGGGCTCTCTTAGTGTTGGAAAAGGGAGGGTATCATGGCTGAAAAGAAATTAAGAGTGGTTCATTATCTCAATCAGTTTTTTGGCCAGGTTGGCGGGGAGGAGAAAGCGACCGCAGGCTTTGTGGTCAAAGAAGGTCCCGTCGGGCCTGGTTTGGCTCTTCAAAAAGGACTGGGTGACAGGGCCGAAATTGTTGCCACGGTCATCTGTGGTGACGACTTTTTCGCTGGCAATCCGGACAAGAACGCAGAGGAAGGATTAAAGTTAGTCGCATCCTATCAGCCTGACCTCTTTTTTGCTGGGCCGGCTTTTGCAGGTGGAAGATACGGTGTTGCCTGTGGTGCGATGTGTAAAGCTGTTAATGGAGAGTTGGGTATTCCCGTCATTACAGGTATGTATGAGGAAAATCCCGGCGTGGATATATACCGAAAGTATGCTTTTATCTGCAAGGCTCCAAACAGTGCCCGGGGAATGGCCGAGGTTATAGGCAATATGACGCGGTTGGCCTTTAGGCTCATTTCCAGTGAAAAAGAAACACGCATCCTTACTCAGGAAAACCTACCGAAACCGGAAGAATACTATTATTTCTCTCGTAACCTCCTTAGAAATGCATACTGTGATAAAAGTATTGCTGAAAGAGCGGTTGAAAAATTGGTGGCCAAACTTCAAGGCAAACCCTTTGAGAGCGAAGTCAATCCTCCAAGGTTTGAAAAAGTACCACCTCCGGCCCCCATCAAAGATCCGAGTAAGTGTGAGATTGCCCTGATCAGCGATGGTGGCTTAGTGCCCAAGGGGAATCCCGATGGACTGGCCACAAGAAGCAACCTCAAATGGGGTGCTTACGATATCGAGGCGCTTTTCCGTGAGTACGAGGTTGCGCATGCGGGCTATTTTAATGATCATGTCTTGGCAAGGCCAGAAAGGTTAGTGCCATTTGATGTCATGCGTGATCTGGTGAAGGAAGGCAAAGTTGGGAAACTCCATCGCACTTTTTTCTCTACGAGCGGCAATTGCACGGTTTCAAAAAGGTGCGGTGAAATGGGAGAAGAGATGGGAGCAGAAATCAAAAAGAGGGATGTTGCCGCCGCCATTCTCACCTCCACCTGAGGGTCAAGCACTCGTTGCGGGGCAACGATCGCATCCAGCCTTGAAAAACTTGGCATTCCGGTAGTGCAAATCACAGCCATTCCAAACATCGCACAGATGGTCGGTGTCAATAGGATTGTACAAGGTAGGGCCGTGACAAACCCTTTGGGGGATCCCACCCTGACCAAGGAACAAGAAAAAGAGTTACGCCGTGAGTATGTTTTAAAAGCCTTGGAGTTACTCCAAAAGGATGTGGAAGGCCCAACCGTCGGTACGTTGGAAAAGGAATAACCATTCTATTCGGTCATTTAAATTGATAGGAGGTGCTTGTGATGATTGAGGTCAATGCAGACACATTCGAGAAGGAAGTGGTTCAGTCGGAGCTGCCGGTTTTGGTCGATTTTTGGGGACCTCGGTGTGTTCCCTGTTTGGCTTTAATGCCTTATGTGGAGGGAATAGAAGGAAAATTTGAGGGAAAAGTGAAATTTACAAAAATCGATGCCTCGAAAAACAGACGGCTCTGTATAAACTTGAAGGTTATAGACTTGCCAACATATCTCTTCTATAAAAGCGGGAAAGAAGTGAACCGTCTGAAGGGGGACACCTTAACGATTGAACAGATAGAAGAGGCAGCCAAAAAATTGACAGAATAGACTAATGGAAGCAGGAATTTATTTAGCATCGTTTTCATAAGCCAATGTATTAAAAGAATGAGGGCCGATGATATGGAAAAAGCAAGCTCAACAGACATCCGTAAAGAATTAAGAGATAAAATCTATACGTATGCCAATGGCAGAGGTTTCGGCGTCTACGAGGATAACGTGGAAAACATCATCGACGGGCTTATAGAGAATAAGGAAGAACTCGGAGATTACTATTGCCCGTGCAGGGTTGTCCTCGACAACGAACATTACAAGAAAGCCATCGTGTGCCCATGTCTCTATGCCCCGAGGGAAATTGAAAGATACGGGCGTTGCAAATGCAAGTTACTTTATGGAAAGAAAAAAGAGTAATGTGCCATATTTTCTCTTCTTGGGAATGAACTTGAATGTTTCGTTGTCGGGAAACGACCGGTGAAGATTGAGGAAGGAGAAGAGTTAGTAAACCCTGTTAGAAAGGGCAGGGTTTTGACCCTGCCCTCAATAAGAAGCTGATGCTCCTGCTTTTGCAGGTATTTCTACTATCCCCACATAAATGCTGGGGCTTTCTAACGGGGTAAAGAAAATAATCAAATCCATTTAAAAAGGAGGAATGCATCCATGTCTGTCATCATTCAAGAAGCGAGTTATGTCATTGCCCATATTCCTGACTTAGTGCAATATGGGTCCAAACCCACTCGGGATATTGAGGACAACCCTGATGTCAAAAAAGAGTTAGACAGTCATCTCTGGACCTACAAAGACGCGACTAATTATGTTCCCAATCAGGTATATATTGGGAATATGGATCCAGAGGAATTACACAATGTACCTAAGCCTTGGTATGAGCATCTGCTTTCAGACGGGAAGCGGAACGGAGCATTTGGGGAGATCATGCCTGAGGACGAATTCTACGGTTGGATGAAGGTTGCCGATGTCTTTGACCTGCTTTGGTTGGAGCCTCAATTTGTCGAACAGATCAAGGATAAGTTTGCTTCCCATCCTTTCGTGAGCGAGGCCTGGGTCAAAAATTTGGGTCAAGGCAAACCTATTGAGCAAATAAAGGAGATGATTGAGCAAGGGAATGCCTTACCCCTCTTTTATAACGGTAAGCTCGTCGGCTCGTTTAGGCGTGACCACGAAAGAGACGATACATTGAAGGCTGGAGTTCTATTGGAGAACTTGGTCGCTAAGGCTTCCGGAGTCTTGGCCATCCTGCATCTTTTAAAATTAGCGAAGATGGACCCAAGCGAAGTGGAGTTTGTTCTGGACTGTACAGAGACGGCTGTCGGGGATAGGTACAATCGAGGCGGTGGAAGTCTGTCCAAGACTTACGCTGAGATGGCTGGCTGTGTCAACGCCACAGGCCATGACATCCGGGCCTTCTGTGTTGGTCCCAATCACGCTATCGTGAATGCGGCGGGCTTGGTGGGATCCGGGATCTTTAAAAATGTGATAGTGGCTGGCGGAGGATGTCTGGCCAAGGCGGGTATGAAATCTGCGGCCCATTTGAAACATAACATGCCGATTCTGGAGGATATCCTTGCTGGATTCGCCCTAATGATTAAAAAAGATGATGGTGTGAGTCCTCTGATTCGGTTGGATTCCATAGGTAAACATGATGTGGGTGCAGGTGCCCCTCAACAAGCCATTTTGAGCTCCCTCATTCTTAAGCCCTTAAAAAGACTGGGATTGAAGATGACAGAGATTGATAAATATTCCACGGAGTTGCATAATCCAGAAATTACTCTTCCCGCCGGGGCTGGAGATACTCCTGCAACCAATTATAACATCATGGCTTCTCTGGCGGTTTTGGATCACCAGATTGACAAGACGGAAATGAGTAAATTCGTCCGAGAGAGGGGAATGCTCGGCTTTTGCCCGACGCAGGGCCACATACCCTCCGCGGTGCCTTACTTGGGCCATGCGATTAAGGCCATGAGAGAGGGCAAGATGAAGAGGGCGATGTTCATTGGAAAAGGAAGCCTATTTTTGGGGAGAATGTCCCATCTCTCCGACGGGATGTCTTTTATTCTCGAAGCCAACTCTCGATCTGCCGCCCGTGGGTAATTGAAGGGGAGGCAATACTTTAGCGCTTTGAAATTTCATCTTGATTGGTCACCAACCAAGAATGCTTCAAAGGCTTTATCAGGCGGTCGTTATAGGGTTTTACGGGAAAGAATTGACGTTAGTGAATGGTAGAATAAGGGCCGCCATAAAGCCTTTTTTGTTCCTCTGTCCGGCTTCTTAAGAAGTTGATGCTCTATGAGGAATGGTGGATAGTTAGCAGAGCTAAGATAATACAGGGATAGCTATTTTGGGAGGCAAAACCGATGGAGAAGATGACTTCTTACGCCAGGGTGATGAATGCACTTGAAGGGAATAAGCCGGATAGGGTTCCGGTGGTCCCCTTTGCAAGAGAGTGGTGTAGCACACAGGCCGGAATAGAATTTATTGAAGAATTGGAGAGCGTTGAGAAACATGTCTATTCCCAAACTTATGCTGTCAGTCAGTTTGGTTACGATAGTGTTTGGGACATGTTCGCTTGCCATTCAGAATCAGAAGCCATGGGATCTGTACTTAAAATAGCGAAAGGTTATCCTCCCTCTGTCCTCACGCCCGCCGTCGAAGATTACAAAAGGGATTTACCGAAATTGAAACTTTTTGACCCCTATCAGAATAAGCGCCTGTCAACTATTTTAGAGGGAATCAGGCGATTAAAATCGAGATTTAATGGTGAGATCCCTGTCATAGGATATATTCAAGCCCCCTTGAGGCATGTCTCCATGTTGAGGGGATCAGAGAAAGTGATGAGGGATATGTTTAAGGAGAAAGAAAACTTAAGAGAGTTGTGTGAGATTGCTCTTAGTAGTCTGATTGTTTATGTGGTAGCGATCGTCAGTGCAGGCGCAGATATCGTTTTTGTATCTGACCCAGCCTCTTCAGGAGATGCGATCTCTAAAAAACAGTATGAAGAATGGGGAGCCCCCTATACAAAGAGATTGGTTGGTTTGATCAAACGGAGCGGTGTGAAAACGATTCTACACATTTGTGGAAACACCACGGATCGATTGGAATTGATGGTGGGTACGGGTGTGGATGGTTTAAGCCTGGATGGGATGGTTGATTTTGAAGAGGCAAGGAAAATAGTAGGACCCAAGTTCTGCTTGATGGGAAATGTCGATACAACGCTTTTGGCCATGGGTGATTCCAAGGTGGTTGAAGAAAAATCGAAAGAGACCCTACAGAAAGCGGGTAAAGATGGATATCTCCTGCTCAGTGGAGGCTGAATCATCCCTGGAATGTCTCCGGCGGAGAATATAAGAGCCATGATTAAAGCAGCGCAAGATTTTGTCATTTGACCTACGCTCAGTTTTCAGTTTAGAAGTTGGTGAGAAAGTTATAATTGAATTCAGACCAGGAGAATCAAATATGGCGACAGAAGAGAGGACCAAAGAAATCTTGAAGGGGTTACACGAGGCCGTATGCCAATTTGAGGAGGAAGAGGCGGTGAAGTGGGCCAAAGCCGCGTTGGCAGAAGA
>Ga0315279_10002579_pt1 | contig 26787 bp, 25 predicted proteins | sample YL17G06_20_MG_FD_203694 | JGI IMG/M metagenome (GOLD analysis project Ga0315279, IMG submission 203694) | Sediment microbial communities from Yellowstone Lake, YNP, Wyoming, USA - YL17G06_20 | ecosystem: Environmental > Aquatic > Freshwater > Lake > Sediment | place: USA: Wyoming | collected... | reverse complement strand
ATCGATGGGAATCGAACGTTCTGAATCACGCTCTAGCACCGGCAAAAATGACCCTTCTGCATACCTCAGAGCAAGATGGGAGGAAATGGACCTTCTTTGTCCGTTTTTGTACTTAAGTCCGACCCATGTCAGACGCGTCTGTCAGACATACTGGACAAGTGAAAAACCGCATCGAAATATTTAAGTGCGCACTGCTTGTTATTGTTTTTCGCTCGGAGAAATGCGAAGGCGCTTCCTGACCTAACTGTAAGATGTCGGGGCCTTGGTAGGCAAGCTGGCTTCATGTTTTTCCGCGTGGGGGTGAGAGATGTACACTACACGTCAATTAGCTAGGGCTATGGCCGTCAGACAACCGTCTCGGCCGGATGGCGCTTCATTACAGCCCGAATCTGTTGGCCCATCAGTGGTGTCTCGCCTCCTTACCTCTGGCCCAGTGCCGGCATCCAGGGTGGGAACCATGTTCGTGGAGATGCCTACGTGTAAGGTCCTTTGTTCATGCGGTGCGATTGCGGATGTTGATTGCGGAATGGCGAACACCAAGCGGGAGCTGGGGAAGAACATGGAGTGCCGCACATGCCGCAACCAGAGGATCGCGTCCGAGATGCTGGAGATCAGGCGCCATTTCTATGGCGAGGATGAGGAGCCCGGCCTCTGATTGTCTGGTGGATAAAGAGGCCGTTGCACTGCCTGGCAATGTCACCAAGGTGGCATCTCGCTCACGAGGATGTGCGATCATGCGAGCACGATGAGAATGATCATGCGCATGAGCACGAACATCATCATTGAGGAATGAATCGACTACTTAGTGCGCGGCCTTCTTGGCGGAGGGTTTCTTCTTCGTTTTGGTCTTCTTCGCCGCAGACTTGATGGCCGCCTCTTTCGGCATCGCCTTGGGCTTCTTTGCGGCTGCCTTGCCTGAAGGTCTCTTCTTGACCGCTCCTGCCTTTATCTGCGATTCCTTGCCCTCGGTCTTCTTGGCCTTTTCCTTCTTCTCGCGCAGAGGGCATTCCATGTTGACGCAGAACTTCCAAGGGCGGCCGCGGTTCATGATCACCACGATGGGGGCCTTGCACTCTGCGCACGCCTCCCCTGTTGGTCGGGCGGAGCCCATTTGCGGGAGGGGATAGGTTCGCCTGCACTGCGGATAGCCCGCACATCCCAGGAACCTCTTGCCGGCCCTCGAGTACAATAGGCGCAGGTTGTTCCCGCACTCCGGGCAGACCCCGAAATTGGTCGAGGTCTTGACGCTCTCGCACTCTGGGTTGAGGCATTGCTTTGCAGGGGAGACCCCTCTCCTGATGACCTTCACCAGCGGGGTCTTGCACAGCTCGCAGACCTCCTCCGTCGCCTCGACCTTCGCCCCTCCAGGCTTGGGGTAGGCCTGCTTGCACTCTGGATAATTGGCACAGCTGATGAACTCGCCCTTCTTCGAGCGCTTGATCCGCAGTTCTCCCCCGCAGGCCGGGCAAATGCCCATGAAGCTCTGCTCCTTGAGCGCCCCGCGTATCTCCTTGCCGATCTGCTCCTTGTGCTTCTCCATGACCTCCAGCACATCGGAGAGCATGTCCTGCGATTCCTTGACCACCTCGGCCAGAAGCGCCTGGCCTTGGGCGATCTCTTCCATGTCCTTTTCCAGATGCGCCGTCATCTTGCTCTCGGTGATGGTCTTGGCGTGCTTCTCCAGCGCGCTGGATACCGCGGAACCGCTCTGAGTGGGAACGAGGTCGTTGCCGAGCACGTACTTCCTATCGTACAGTTTCTGGATGATCTCGTGCCTGGTCGACTTGGTGCCCAGGCCGAGCTTCTCCATCTCTTGGATCAGGGTGCCCTGCGAGTAGCGGCGGGACGGCTGCGTTTCCAGCCTTTCCATGCTCACGCCTCGCACCTCCACCTTTTCCCCCGCTGAAAGTTCCGGAAGGTCGACCTCGTTGACCCTGAAATAGGGATAGAACTTGCGCCAGCCAGGGTTGAGTATCTTGTAACCCTTGGCCTCGAAGTGCTCCTCCGCGATGTCCACCAAGGCGCGCCGATGCTCCACGTGGCAGGAGGGCGCCACCGTGGCCAGGAAGCGCCGGGTGATGAGCTCATACAGGCGCCATTTTTCGCCCTTCAGCTCCTTCTTGGTGGCGGCCTCCGTGGGATAGATGGGGGGATGATCGGTGGTCTCCGCCCTGCCCCTGGATGGCCGGATGTGCTCCTGTGCCAGCAGTTCCTCGGCCTCCGGCTTGAAGTCCGATCCCCTCAACTTCTCGAGTATGCCCCGCAGGCTCAAGGAACGGGGATAAACGGTGTTGTCCGTTCTCGGATAGGAGATGTATCCAGAGGTGTACAGGTCCTCCGCGATCTTCATCGCCAGGCTGGCGGACATGCCCATCTTCACTGCCTCGGCCAGCATCATCGTGGTGTTGAAAGGGGGAGGGGGATACTCATCCTTCTCCGTCCTTTCGTACTCCTTTGCCTCACCGGTCTTCTGAGGCTCGCACTTCTGCAGGACGTCCCTGGCCCTCTGCTCCTCCCAGAAGGGGTTCTCCGCGTACAGGCCCGCGAACTCGATCTGCTTGTGGAACTTGGCCGAGATGTTCCAGTATGGCTTAGGGATGAATGTGACGATTTCGTTGTGGCGGTCGACCACCAGGCCGAGGGTCGGGCTCTGCACCCTGCCCACGGAAAGGAAGTTGCTGCCCACTTGCCCAGATGACAGGGAGATGAAGCGTGTAAGCACCGCACCCCAGGCCAGGTCGATGACCTGCCGGCACTCCGCCGACTCCGCCAGACGCCCGTCCGGGTCCGTCAGGTTGGCGAAGGCGTCATCGATCTCCTGCTTGGTCAAGGCGCTGAACTTGGACCGCTTGACCTTCTTTTCATCTACATTGAGAAGATCGACGGTCTCCATTCCGATAAGCTCCCCCTCACGGTCATAGTCAGTCGCGATGATGACCTGGTCGGCATCCTTCGCCAGACCTTGCAGCACTGAGATGATGTTCTTCGCCATCACCCGCTTCTCGGGGAAGGCGTAGACCAGCTCCTTGGCCGGGGTCCTCTCCCAATTGTTGAGCTCGCGCGGATAGTCGAGCTCTAGGATGTGGCCCCTGAGACCGACCACCTGATACTGGTCATCGTCGGTCTCGAATTCGAAAACCTGCACTCCTTGGTCCCGGTGCGATTTCGATTTCCCTCTAGACAGGATCGCCGCTATCCTTGCGGCAGCGTTGCCCTTCTCTGAGATGACCAGTTTCCTCATCGAAACTCGACCAAGGAAGACCCATTATAAAAATATAGGCTTCATTCCAGCGTTCGCCGGGTCAGTGCGTGTGATGATCGAACTCGCTCGTGATTAAGACCGGCTCCCCGTGAAGTACGCCTTTGACCGTGGTCAGCTGGTCGGACAGCTCTTTCACCTGCTCCACCGTGCCACGCACCACCAGCACTTCCAAGCAACGGTCCAGGTCCAGATGCACGTGCATCGATGAGGAGATGATCTCGTGCTTACGATGCTGCAATTCCATTAGGGTCTCTTTGACGCTCCCCTTGTGATGATCGTAAATGATGGTGATTGTGCCGACCACGCTTGATCCAGGGGATTTCAGCTCCTTTTGGATGAGGGCATTGCGGATTAGGTCCCTGATCGCCTCGGACCTGGTATTGTAGCCCTTGGAGGCGATGAGTTTATCGAACTGCCCCAATAGATCAGGCTCCAATGAAACCCCTATCCTCGTCACGTTCTCCATTGGCATCGGCTACGCCCCCTGGTCTAAAATAGTTTGCTGAGCGAGCCCGGGCTACTCCTTTTGGTTGATGTGGGCGAGGTAGCGTCCCCGATCGGCCAGGCAGCGAAGGGCGAACACCGCCTGCCTGATCGAACCGTAGGAAGGCACCCCCAGGGCGTCCATGCGCCTGAGCACTGGCAAGGGGTAGCTCCCGCCCACGCAACAGACCATGATCGGTTTCTTCCCCTTCAGGGACCACTTGATCACAATATCGGCCAACTGGGGCGTCAGCTTGGGCGGCTGGAACTGCATGATCATGAGGACAGCGTCCACGCCTAGATCGTCCTGTACCGCCTCCAGCACCTGGTCGTGCATCTCGTTGGTGACCGCCCCGGTGAGGTCGACGGGATTGCTGACCGAGGCGAAGTAGGGGCTGATCGCCTTGATGCGCCGTTTCGAATCCTCTGAAAGGTCGGCCAGCTTCATTCCGAACCCCTCCGTGGTGGAGGTGACGTAATCGGTGGCGATGACCCCGAAACCGCCAGTGCTGCCTATGATCACGATGCGGTCCCCTGGTATCGATCCCACGAACGCAAGGGCCTTGGAGGCGTCCAAGAGCTCGCGCTCGTCCCGGACCCTAGCGATGCCCGCCTGCCTCAGGACGCCGGAGACCAGCGCACTCGAGCTGGCCGCCAAGGCCCCAGTGTGCGAGGAGGCCGCTATCGCCCCTCTTTCGGTGGCTCCGGCCTTGGCCACGACCACTGGCTTCTTGGTGGCCGTCTCCTTCGCCAGCTCGAGGAACCGTTTTCCATCCTGGAACGACTCCAGGTAGAAGGTGACGCACTTGGTCTGCTCATCCTCCTTGAAATGGTCCAGGAAGTCGTTCTCGTTCAGGTCCACCTTGTTGCCTATGCCCACGCAGGCCCTCAGCCCCAGCCCCTCGTTCTGGGCGACCTCATAGGCGGCCATCAGCAAGGAACCGCTCTGCGAAACAATGGCGATCTCCCCCTGGGCCGGTCTCGGGCTGCGCTCCGGAGGCAGGAAGAACGTGTCCAGCTTGCCGGGCACCAGCACACCCATGGTGTTGGGGCCGAGGATGCGCGTCCCGGTACCGTTGATGGCCTCTTTCAGCTCCTCCTCGATGGCCTTCCCTTCCGGTCCGATCTCTGAGAAACCTCCCGCCACAATGATGACGAAGGGGATCCCCTTGATGGCGCACTCCTTGACCATCGGCACCACCAGCTTGGCTCCGATGGCGAGGATGGCCAGGTCTATCTCGTCCTCGATGTCCAGGACCGACCGGTAGCACTTCAGCCCCATCACCTTCTTTTCGGACGGGTTAACCGGATAGATGCGCGGGCCATTGCGCAGAAGGCTGTGCAGGATGTTGTTTCCCACCTTCTCGGGGTTGCTTGAGGCCCCGAGGAGGGCTACGGTCTTCGGTTTCAGCATTCGATCGAGGTTCATTGGCTCAGCGAAACCATGGACTCCTGCTTCATATAACTCTTCGCGGACCCTGCGCAACAGCGATTAAATACTCCTCGCAAACTAGAGAGCGATGTGACGCGTGCCGAGGCGCTTTTGGATGCCCTTCGCAGGGCGGTATCCGAATACTGCGGGGGCTCCGATGTGGGAGTGCTTTTCTCCGGGGGATTGGACAGCTCGGTGATAGCCCAATTGGCTTCCGAGGGCTGCAGACCAACGCTGTACACCATCGGCATCGAGGGATCACATGATCTGATCGTTGGCGAAGCGACGGCCGAGCAGATGGGGCTGGATTGGGTCGGGATCGTTCTGGCCCCTGAGGAGATCATCGAGGCGCTGCCCCGCTTGGCCGAGATAATCAAGGTCGACAGTCCTCTGACCCTCTCATTCGAGCTGCCCCTCTACTTCGTGGCTCGAAAGGCGGGGCAGACGATGCTCCTCTCAGGTCAAGGAGCAGATGAGCTCTTCGGTGGCTACGCAAAATACCTCCTGCTGACGCCGGACGAGCTCGTAATTCGCATGAACGAGGATCTGGAGGGATTGCTGGGGGTAGGAGTCAGGATGGAGCAGGCGATCGCCTCGAAATTCGGAAAAGAGGTGCGACATCCGTACCTGCAACCTTCGGTTGTCCTGCAAGCGCGGGGCTTGAGCGCCGCGGATTGCATCCGCGGTCAGTCGAGGAAGGTCATTCTTCGCGAGGTCGCCAGCATTCTCGCTCTCCACGAGGTCTCCCTGAGGGAGAAGAAGGCGGCCCAGTATGGCAGCGGGGTCGTGCGCGTGATGAAGAACGAGGCGAGGAAGAAGGGGCTCAGCACTCGAGAGTTCGTCGCGCGCGTTTTGCGGGAAGGGGCTTGAAATTGAGCGAGAACGAGATTGCGGCGGGCGATTACCAGGAAGCCTTGGACTGGCTCTTCGGGCTTGAGATGATCGGCATCAAGCTGGGGCTAAAGAACATCACGGAGCTCCTGCACCGCCTCGACGATCCGCAGAAGGAGTTCAGGTGCGTCCATGTAGCGGGCACGAAAGGCAAGGGGTCCGTGAGCGCCATGCTCGCATCCATCCTACGGGCGCAGGGCTATCATTGCGGGCTGTACACCTCTCCGCATCTGGTGGATTTCCGCGAGAGGATCGTGGTGGACGGAAAGGCGATCCCTAGAAAGGACCTAGTCCGTCTCACCCAGTTGGTCCGCGCTTCGGTGGAGGAGATGGGAAGGGTGGAGAGAGCCTCCTATCCGACCTTCTTCGAGGTGACCACCGCCATCGCCTTCCTTTACTTCGCCGAGCGCGGGGTGCAGCTGGCAGTGATCGAGGTCGGTATGGGCGGCCGCCTGGACGCCACCAATGTCATCGAGCCCGAGGCCTCGGTGATCACGCGCCTGGAGCTGGAGCACACCCGGTATCTGGGAGCCACCATCGAAAGCATAGCCTCCGAGAAGGCAGGCATAATCAAGCCCGGAACGCCGGTGGTCACCCTCAGCCAGAACCCGGGGACGGACCGGGTAATAGAGGAGATAGCCGCCGCGAATGGCAGCTCTGTCGATTACATTGGCCGGGACGTTCCATACACGCTCAAGGAGGCGACAAGGGAAGGGACCAGGGTCCTCCTGGAGGGTCCGGGGGAGGTCGAAGTGCCGTTGCTTGGCAGCTATCAGGCCGAGAATGTCGCCCTCGCATACGGGGCAGTGCTCGCCTTGAGAAGGAGGGGGGTTGCGATAGGAGACGACGCCGTGACCCTCGGGCTGAAGCAGGTCAACTGGCCTGCCAGGCTTGAGCTGGTCGGCAGAGCGCCTTTCCTGATATTCGACGTCACGCACACGCCCGGGGGGGCAGAAGTGGTGGCGCGGGAAGTCCGCCGCCTATTCCCTGGGAGGATCATCCTGGTGCTGGGCATGCTGGACGATAAGGACCTTAACGGAGTGGCAGAGCAGTTCGCCAGGATCTCTGGCAAGGCCATAGCCACCTCTCCGCACTCCTCCAGAGCCTTCTCGGCCGAAAAGGTGGAGAGAGCCCTGAGGAAGCATATGTCCGAGGTGGAGCGGCGTGATTCAGTGGCGGATGCGGTGAGAACGGCATTGTTGGAGGCCAAGCCTGAAGACACGGTGCTGGTCACTGGCTCTCTGTACACCATCGGGGAAGCCAAGGCATGGTGGGGGCGCCATGAAACCCATTAGGGAGATAATTAAGCTGGTACGTTCGATCGTGCCAGAGGGGGTGTTCCCCGGCAAAGGGGCGGATGGCGAAGCGAGCTGGCCGGCCGACGGGTTCCATGTTCTCGTCACCACCGTTCTCTCTCAGCGCACCAGGGACCAGAACACCTACAACGCATCCAACCGTCTGTTCTCGCGCTACAACGATCCCGCATCCCTGTCCAAGGCTGATCTGGACGAGGTCATGGAGCTGGTCAGACCGGCCGGGTTCCCCAAGGCCAAGGCGAAGGCGGTGATCGAGATCGCTCGATCGATCCACGAGCAGTTCCATGATGAAGTGCCCCGGGACCTAGAAACGCTGATGACGCTGCCGATGGTGGGCAGAAAGACGGCCAATTGCGTTCTGGCATACGCTTTCGAGATCCCGGCCGTGTGCGTGGACACTCATGTGCACCGGATCAGCAACCGCATCGGACTGGTGCGCACGGACACCCCCGAAGAAACGGAGCACGCCCTGGTCCAAGTCGTCCCGAAGGACCTATGGATCGATGTGAATTCGCTGCTGGTCCGCTTCGGCCAGACCACCTGTCTGCCCCGGAACCCGCGCTGCCCGGTGTGCCCGGTCTCCAAGCATTGCGATTACTTCTTCGAGAATTTTCAGCCCAGGCAGGTCAGATAGGACCAAGTCTAAATGCGCAGGGACTCGTCCAGCTTCTTGCGCATCTCCTTCTCCATCTCCAACTCCGCCTCCCATTGCTCCAGGGTGTCGAAGGCTTCCTTCAGCTGCCGGAGGCAATCGATGCAGATCCAGCGACCACCAATGCTCTTCATGGCCTTGCATTTGTAGGCCACATCGCCGCAGATCCAGCAGGCGCGCATCTCCTTGGCCTTGTGCTCGACGTAGGCCTCCATTTTCTTGCCTTCGACGATCGACTCGAGAGTGGCATCCCTTCTCGACCTTTTCTCCGGGGGCATGGTCTGGTTCGTATCCAGATGTCGACTATTTGAATTTGACTTCCATGCCCTCAGCCGATGAAATGGTGGGTCAATTTCATGACGTCCCGGTATGGCACAACGCCCACGATGCGCTCGTTCTCATCCACCATTGGGATGGCCCGGAAATCGTAGCGCGCGAAGAGCTCGGCCGCCTCCTTGAGGGTGCTCCCCGGCCTCAAGCTGATAACGTTCGTGACCATGAAATCCTGCATGAGGGAGTTGTCCGAAGCAGCCAGCAATTCCTTGATGTCGATGACCCCGAGCAGCTTGTCGTCCTTGTCCACCACGTAGAGGTACATCACGATGTCCTGGTTCTTGGCCATGCGATGATATTCGTTCTGTGCCTGCTCCGCGGTCTTGTCGGGCGAGATACGCACGAAGTGCGGAGTGGAGTAGTTGATCACCATCTCCTCTTGCTTCTCCATGATCGCCCTTACCTTGCTGGCCGTCTCCTTTTTCAAGAGCTCCAGTAGGTCGATGGCATCCGACGCCGGCAAGGCGGAGAGGAAGTCCGCGGCCTGGCCAGGGCTCATCTGGTTGATGAGGAGGGACATCTGCTCCTCTGAGATGTAGGGGACCAGTTCCCTCTGCACATTGGGGTCGATCTCCTCGAGGGTGTCCGAGGCCTGCTCCGTTTCCAGCTGGTTGAAGACCCCGGCCCTCTGCTCCCGGTCCAGCTCCTCGATCATGTCCGCCAGGTCCACGGGTTTGACCTCAGACAGCTTCTCCTTCAGCACCTTGAGCTTGACATTGCCCTTGAAGGTCCCCAGGTGGGGAGGGAGGGGGGCAACATAGAGCCAGGGGATGATCTGCGATATCCCATCCGCATTCCTGCTGGCTCGGCTATCCGCCGACCTGCGGAAGCCGATCCTGCGCAGGCGGCCGTACCGACTCGCGTCCACGCTGGTGACGATGAGCTTGTTGTGAGTCCTCAGAAGGATCAGGTCGTAAACGACCTCGACCTCCGTGTCGTTGATGTCCATGACCTTCTTGTCCAGGATGTGGTCCCGCAGGAGAAGCGCCTCTTCGCTCAGTTCGACCTCATAGGGCTTCTGGTCCGTTATGTCCAGGATGACCTCTTTCTCGCCGATGGAACGGACCTTCTCCCAAGGAATGATCAGCTCCTTGTCCCCGAACGGTCTGGTGATGCGCAGGTGAGTGACCTCGGCGAACTTGTCCCGGTCCACGGCAATGAGGTCGGCCAGTCTTCCGATCTTCTTGCCCACCACCAGCGCCTTGGCTCCCAGGATCTCGCTCAGGTAGAACTTCTCCTCGATGCCCTCGTTCCTCTTGGAGTCGGAATTCGCCATCTCAGAACGTCCCCCCGGAAGTGAAGAACTTGAAAGCGAGTATGCCTATGATAAGGATAAGATAGATTCTGAGCAACAGAAGAGCGATCCGCACGCTCCTGGTCATCTTGATCCTTGGCGTCCGGTACTTCCTGGTGATCTCCACGAACGGCCGGAACCTGGCGCTCAGCAATCTCTTCAGCAACCCCGATCCCTTGGTATCTGCCATTCTTCAGACCTCCTAGAACCCTCCGAATATGCCTGGAAACACTACGCTCAAGGCGTAGAGAGTTGAGAGAGCGATGATCATGCTAATGATGCTCGCACCGATGATGTTCTGGGTCCTGGTGTTCTTGTACTTGCCCATAAGCTCCTCGCTGTTGAGCAGCAGTAGCAAGAAGACCAGGGCCGCCGGCAGAAGCGTCACTGCGATCACCTGCACGAACAGGGTGACGGCCACCAGCGTCTTTTCCGTGGAGATGAGCACCATCGCCCCTGCGGTAACGAGCAGGAAGAAGTAGAAGGCGTAGAACCATCTCGCTTCCCTGATCTTGTTATTGAGGGAATGAGCCCATCCGAAGACCTCTCCGATAGCCCAAGAGCTCGCCAAGGAAATGCAAATTGCCCCCAGCAGGCCAGCGTCGAACAGGCCGATGGCGAGGATCGTTCCCACCCAATAGTTCTCCTGCTGCATCGTGGTGGCCGCCTGGGCCGCGCTCTCTATCGGCGGTTGCCCGGTGCCATGCAGCAGAGTGGCGGTCACGATGATGATGAAAACGGCCACCAGGACCGTGAGCACGGCGCCTATGGCGGTGTCGATCTTGCCGAAGGGGATGTCCTTCTCTTTCATCCCCTTGTCCACCACCGAGCTCTGCTGGAAGAAGAGCATCCAAGGCGCAATGGTCGTGCCGATGTTGGCCATGAGCAGGAAGAAGAGCTTGGCCATGTCCCCGCCAGGAAGGTTGGGTATCACCCCATGCAGAACATCTGGAACGGACGGGTTGACCAGAATGGCGGCTGGGATGTAGATCAGATTGATGAGGCAGAAGAACAGCACGATCTTCTCGAATGTCCAATAGCGGCCGTGCAGCACCAAGCCCATCATGAAAACCGAGACCAAGATAACGGTGATGAGGGGAGGGATGCCAAAAATGCTGAGCGCCGCCGTCATGCCGATGAACTCGGTGATCAAGGTGAGCCAGTCCGTAAGGGCCAGATCGGCCAACGAGAACCATCCCCAGAAGGCGCCGAAGGCGTCGAAGATGGCCTCGGCATGCCCGCGCTTGGTGACCGCCCCCAACCTCACCGTCATCTCCTGCACGAAATAGGCGATCGGTCCTAGGAGTATGAGGAACCAAATCAAATCGTAGCCGTAGGTGGCGCCCGTGACCGAATAGGTGGTGATGCCGCCCGCATCGTTGTCCGCCACCATCACGATGATGCCGGGTCCCGCCAGGATCAGGTATATCTGGAGGGTCTTGACCATCCTCCGATACCTGTAAAAAAACCGGGCCCGGAAATCCATGCCCGCGCGATGCCTTAAGCCCGACTTAATCATTTGCAGGTCGCCAGAAAATGCGCCTTTCCCCACCTGAATTTGCGACAGAATAAATAAGGGGGCTGGTATGTGTTTTCATGCATGAGGTATCGGTGATGGCCAGCATAGTGGAGGCGGTGTTGCAGGAACTGACCACCCACGACATCGAGAAAGTGGAGGAGGTGGACCTGGTTATCGGGGAGTTGACCTTCCTGGGCGCGGACCAATTGGAGTTCGCCTTCGAGATAATCAGCCGCGGCACAATCCTCGAAGGCTCCAAACTCAACATCAGCCACGAGAAGATCGAGGTGCGGTGCCCCTCCTGCGAATATCTGGGACCGGTCGACTACATGCATGAGGGCGACCATTTCTCCGTTCCGAACCTCACCTGTCCACGATGCGGGGGCGCGATAGAAATCATCAAAGGTAAAAGCTGCGGTGTAAGGTCGGTGAAGGTGGTAGAGAGATAATGTTCCGCTTCAGAGATGAGGAGACCGCGAAGAAAGTCATCCATTCCATCGCCGATTTCGGCATCAAGGCGAGGTTCATGCACGTGTGCGGAACGCACCAGGACACCCTGGTGCGATTCGGGTTGCAGGAGATGCTGCTGGAGTCCGGGGTGGAGATCCGCCAGGGGCCGGGTTGCCCGGTCTGCGTCACCACCACCAAGGAGATAGTGGAGGGCATCACGCTGGCCAGGTCCGGGGTCACCATCACCGTGTTCGGGGACATGATGACGGTGCCCACGCCCATCGGCTGTTTGGCCGATGCCAAGGCGGAGGGGGCCGATGTCCGTGTCGTTTACTCAGTGGATGACGCTCTGCGGGTGGCCGCCCATGCCAAAGAGGTGGTCTTCATGGCCATAGGCTTCGAGACCACCAGCCCCACCACGGCCTCCGCGCTCTTGCACGGACTCCCGCGCAACCTCTCGGTCCTCAGCCTCCACCGGATACTCCCGCCGGCCCTCGATGCGCTCTTCAGCCTGGGCGAGGTGAAGATCGACGGTATCATCCAGCCGGGGCACGTGGCGACCATCATCGGCCTCAGGCCCTTTGACCGATTCTCAGTGCAAAGAAAGATTCCTCAGGCGGTCGCTGGCTTCGAACCATTGGACCTGCTGGTGGCCGTCTTCATGATGCTCAAGCAGCTCGCGGAGGGCAGGCACGAGGTGGAGAACGAGTACACGCGCGTGGTAAGACCCGAGGGCAACCCGAGGGCCATGGCCATGCTGGACCAGGTCTTCGTACCGGTGGACCGCAATTGGCGCGGCTTCCCGGTCATACCCAAGAGCGCGCTGGAGTTGAGGTCGGAGTTCGATGCACAGAATGCCCGATTGAGGTACAACGAAATTCTCTCCCATGCGCCTGAGGTCACGGAGGAGATGGGAGGCTGCCGCTGCGGCGAGGTCCTGCGCGGCTTAATCGAATCATGCGAGTGTCCGGTCTTTGGCAAAGGGTGCAGCCCCAAGAGGCCGATGGGGCCATGCATGGTGAGCCGCGAAGGGGGATGCAACATCGCATACCGTTATCGTCCGAAAGCCTGAGCCTGCTAATGTCCTTGAAAGGTTCCTGCACGCAGGTTGAGCAGGACGAGCAGCGACATCGTCAACCCCCAGGCCATAAAGAGGATGACCGAAACGCCTTCTGCCAGCGGGATGCGCATGGTGGCAAAGAGAATGATGATGGAACCCAGGGGGACCGCCAAGGTGATGGCTGCCCCCATTCTTCTGAAGACCTCTGATCTCAAAGCAGGTCGGACCAGTAGGAGCAGGCTGACCATGGCCAGGATGAAAAATGTCCAGCTCAGATAGAGGTGGATCTCGCCCGAGGTCTCCGGGAAAACACCGATGCCCATGAGGGCGATGGCAGAGGCAGCTAGCATCTTCGTGCCGATCATGGCCAAAGGACCTCTGATCAAGATGTGGGCCAGGCCAAAACAGAAGATTACCAGCAAGAGACCGGAGAGGATGACACCAGAATTGAAGAAGCATCTCCCCGGACTGTTGCCTCCTAGATCGCTCAGGGCGTTCACCCCGAACACCCAACCTCCATCCATGAGCGCGGCCAAAGACCAGAATGCTGCGAACGCCAGCGTCCCCAGCGATCCGGCGATACCGCCGTAAAGGGGCCAGTTCCAATTGCGATCGGGCATCTGGCAATGGATTTGTCTCTGATGATATATCAACTTTTCAATCGTTAGGATGGGGAAAGGCGGGAGCGAAGTATTCATGTCCCCTTTCGCATACAGGGTTTCGAAATTCAACGATAGGAGGGGCGGGAATGGAGAATCATGCAAAGACTGAGAACGGCAGGGAGCCGCTGGGTACGAACTCAGGGTCGACGCCAGCAGCCCCGGCCTTTCCGGATCCCAATATCAAGAAACCGCGCGGGGTTTGCATCGCCTTGCAACATGGCGGAAAGCCGGCTAAGATGCAGGGAGATAACCCGCTCGACTTCTATCCCATGCTGCAAAACTCCAATCTTGCCTGGATCAACTTCGCGTTGAGCGATTTCGAGAAGGAGGGGACCGAGATCGCCGCCAAGCTGGGATTCAGCGACACGCTGGTGCCAGCTCTTCTGAAAGGCTATTATTCGAATTACGAGGACCGGGACGTCGAGCTCGGCATCATGGTTCCAGCGGTGAAGATCACGGGGCTGGAGGTCAAGAGCTACAACCTCATCATCTTGTTGCGTCGCAACCTCATCCTGTCCATGCACAACGTCGAGGTGACGCGCGTGGTTCAGCTGTCCCGCTATGGCGATACCTATCTTCGCAAACTGCCGGACCACATGCCCTCGGAGGACAAGCTCACCAATTTGCTGGTGCGCATCCTCGACGAGAACAACAACCGCAACTTCGAGCAATTGAGGGAGATCGAAGAACAGGCGGACTGGATGAGCAAGAGACTAGCCGACCCTACCACTCCCAGGGACCAGATGGGGCATCAGATCTATGAGATGAAGCATTCCCTGATATCCTATCTCAATACGTTATGGCGCACCCTGGACGTGCTCAACTCGCTGCGCTACGGGGATGCCGACACCATCACCGATAACAACAAGGTGCTGGTCAAGATCGGTCTTCTGGCAGACGACGTCAACCGCCAGATCGCAACCGCTGAGCACACCGCCGATGTCCTGGCCTCTGGGCTTGAGGTGCTGCAATCCCTTTACAACAACCAGCTTCAGACCCTGAACAACCGGATGACCTTGGCGGTCGCATGGCTCACTATCCTGGGCACGGCGCTGCTGGTGCCGAACACCATCGCCACCTTCTATGGATCGATACAGGGACTGGATGACCGGAATTTGATTTGGTACACCACCATCACCGTCATCGCCACCACCAATGCGACCTTCCTGGCCTATTGGTGGGTGAAGAACAAGGTGGTCATGCCGAAGACCGCGTCCGATACCTCGGCTCTGCAGAAAGAAGAAAACCATAAGTGAGGGCGTGACCAGGCCACGCCAGAGCGATAACACACGACGACAGCAAATGCGCAATCTTTATTACCGTTCAATTGGAATAGCATCTGGACGAAGGGTGATTACCCGTAGAGGTGTGTAATTTGGCATCACAGAAGTTATTGGAATATCTCAACAAGGCGATCTCCAGGGAATTGCAGGTAACCGTGCAATACATGTGGCAGCACGTCCAGTGGGCGGGCGTCGAGCATTACGCCGTTTCTGATGAGTTCAAGTCCATCGCAATCGAAGAGATGAAGCACGCCGAGAAGATCGCCGAGAGGCTTTGGTACCTCGGTGGAGTGCCGACCACCAAGCCGGCCCAGATCACCGTGGGAGGCGAACTTTGGGAAATGGTCGACTACGATATCCAGGCCGAGGCCGAGGCTATTGAGATGTACAAGGACATCCAGAAGGTGGCTGAGGCCGAGGGGGACGTCACCACCCGCTTCATCTTCGAGCAGATCCTGGAGCAAGAAGAGGAGCATCACGACTTCTTCATCAGCCTGAAGGAAGGCAAGAAGCCATCTCCTAGAAAGAAGAAGTAATCCGCGAGAGGGGCATGGCCCCATCCGCATTTTTCTTCATATTCTTCCCGGACCAGAGAATGAAATGGACGACGATTGGTGCTGAGGATGGATCCTACGCTCGCATCCCTCGGGATCCGGACCGCCGCGATCTCCGCCTTAACGGCAAATCATATAGTGAAGTTCGGATATCCAAGTGAAGAAGTTGACATTGATGACCAACGATTTCCAATCATTAGGGATTGATGAAAGGATCCTCAAAGCTATTGAGGGCCAAGGGTGGATTGAGCCCACTCCGGTTCAGGTGGAGACGATCCCTCTCATAATGGACGGCAAGGACGTCATGGCCCAAGCCCAGACGGGCACCGGAAAGACGGCGGCTTTCGGCATTCCGCTCCTTCAGAAGATACAGCCAGGGAGGAGGCCCAAGGCTTTAATCCTGGTCCCCACAAGGGAATTGGGGGTGCAGGTGGCAGGGGAGATCAAGATGCTCGGCCAGTTCGTGGGGCTTAAGGTCCTGCCGGTTTATGGCGGGGCCTCGATCGAGTTCCAGTTCGACGCCCTTAAGAAAGGGGTGGACATTGTGGTGGGGACGCCCGGCAGAGTGATCGACCACATCAAGCGCGGTACCTTGGATCTTCGCGAGGTCAAGTTCTTGGTCCTGGACGAGGCGGACCGCATGCTCGACATGGGGTTCATCGACGACATCCGTTACATCCTTTCCAAGGTGCCCAAGGAGCGCAACACCTATCTCTTCTCGGCCACGATAGCCCCGGAGATACGGGAATTGGCCAGTTCGCACATGCACAATCCTGAGGCGATCATCATCAGCGAGGAGGAGCTGGTGCTGCCCAACACGGAACAGGTGTATATCAACGTCGGGCGCAAGAATAAGATCTGGGCGCTGTGCCGAATCCTGGATTCGGAGAGGCCCAAGGCCATGGTGTTCTGCCAGACCAAGAGGATGGTCGATATCCTCACCCATCACCTGCAGTCGTATGGTTATCCAGTGGCCGCCATCCACGGAGACCTGACCCAGTCCAGGCGAGAGAAGGTACTGGCCGATTTCCGGGAGGGGAAGGTCATGGTCATGGTCGCCACGGACGTGGCGGCAAGGGGGCTTGACATCGAGGGCGTGACGCATGTCATCAACTATGATGTTCCCGAGAACCCAGAGGTCTATGTCCACAGAATCGGGCGCACGGGAAGGGCTGGCAAGACCGGGAAGGCGATCACCTTCGTCACCTCGCAGGAGGACCACTTGCTCCGCAGCATCGAGGACTTCTCGGGAGCGGATGTGGCCCATGAAGAGATCGAGGAGGTCGGAGGCAGGGAGAGGGTGCGGAAGGTTTGGGACTTCGAGGAGATGTCGGACATCTTCGGCATGGTCAGATTCAGAATCAATCTCGGACGGGCCGACAAGGCCAGCTCGACCGAGCTGGCCAACCTCATTATGAACAAGGCCAAGGTGAGCGACTTCGTCATCGGCAACATCGTTGTCGAAGAAAGGGAGTCGATCGTGGAGATACACAGGGACGTGGCCCTGCGGGTCCTTAAAGCGGTGAAGGGAATCAGTCACAAGGGGAAGAAGATCGATCTTGACCCCATCGAGAAGAAGTGACCATTCGCTCTTTCTTCGAAACGCGAAAGCCGGTCGGAAAAGTCAGCGCCACTTGCTGTAGCGATCCAGCAGATCGCAGATCTCGTCGCTCACTGGCTCGATCATCTCTCCCTTGGTCATCGAGTCGCGGACATACTCTTTGGCTTCCTCGATCGATTGCCTGGAGGACTTCGCGATAACATTCGCCACGATCGATGAAGCGAGCGCCTCATCGACCTCGTAGTGCGTCATGATCTCACGGATATCGTATTTGAAGCTTCCCAAGCGTCGCATGCTGAGCATGGCCACCCTTGGCGTTTCCTTCTGGTAATGAAAATCTCTTCCCTGCCTACCCTTGCTTCCGTACGGCCTCTTCCTCGCAATCACGCAATCGAATGCTCCTATCTGCACACACAAAATAGCAATATATAAAGCTTTGTGGGATTCCAAGGCATCCATCAATCTGCAGTCTGGTCTCAATGGCGCCCCGCTCCATTGCCCCATTGCCCCATTGCACAATGCGTTACCGAATCAGTTCACAAATAAATATTTTCAAGTCTGGCCTGGCCACCAACATTTTTATTAGCCCCGCCTATCATTTGAACCTGAGGACAATTTTTCTCGTCCTGGAATTTCGCATGAAGGAGGTCTTAGGCACAAATGACAAAGGAAGGCATCCTAAGGAAATGTTGGGGCAAGATATTCTTCGGCATAGTGCTCATCATTTTCGGTTTAGTGACATTCTTATGGCCCGGGATAACACTCGATGTTTTCATCGTATTGTTCGGACTGGCCATGCTGGTATTGGGCATGGTCATTCTGATCTATGGGTTGTCGGCTCGCTGGTTACAAAGACATCGTTGGCTGCATGTCCTGGAAGGCGTTCTTTACATCGTGATCGGCCTCATCGCCCTCCTGCTATCCGACGCCACTGCGATCGCGATCGCCTATCTGTTCGCGATTTGGGCCATCATCCTTGGTCTGATGGAGATTTTCGTGGGTGGTTTCGTACCAAAGGAGATAGCAGAGGCTTTCGGCAAGTACGCCAAGCTTCTGACGATCCTGTCTGGAGGGCTCTCTCTTATAATAGGAATCCTGATCCTGCTTTTTCCAGGAGCAGGCATTTTGGCGTTCCTTTGGTTGGTGGCTGCATATGCCATCATCATAGGGGTCCTGAACCTGGCCGGGGGCATTGCAAGCAAAACTTAGGACCAAATGGGGCGGTAACGCCCCTCCTTTCTTCTATCTACAGGGTTGCATCGGCCAGCCCGAAATTCTTTCCACCGCGATTCAAGGCAATCAGCATTGGCCATGTCGTTCAGATGATGCGCACGCAATGCCACCTCGCCAGCTACAATGTGCTCGGAGTATCTGGTCATGCGGCAGGAAGTGAACGCGATGCTTGGCTTTGGTTCGGCCAACGGTGATGCGAACAGGACATGGTTTGGAGGGTCTTGTTCACTTGGCGACGGGGAGGGGCTCCTTCAAAGCCGCCATGTAGCCGCCCAGCCCGATCACGAAAAGAAGCTCTGGGTAAAGGATCATGCGCTCCATGCCGCCCACCCGCAGCCCAAGGAAATTGCCGCTCAGTTCCAGCGCCGTCGCCACCAGAGAAGCGATCCCGAGGAACAACGCCATGTATGATAGCGGGGCTTTGAGCCTCCGAAAGAATGTGATCGCCGTAAGCGCCCCGAACAGGAAAGCTAGCATGGCAGAGGTGTAATGCTCCAAACCATGGGTTTCATTGAAGATCCCCACTCCCATGGCGCCAATGCCCGAAAGCGCCAGGAAGAGGCACTCCAATCTGAACTTGTACTTCCGGTACATCAGAATCGCCGCCATCAAACCCAATAGGCCGAACATGAACACGGAGGGGTTGAAGATAATGGCCGAGCCCTTATCCCACAGCCCCAGATCGCTGATGTAGTTCGTCCCAACATCGTATCCTTGGTACTGGGTCTCCGCCACGATCAGAAGTATCGCGAATTGCGCACCTGCAAGGAAAAGGAGCGCGCCGACCTTCTTATGGACATGCATGCTCGGTAGTCCCCTTCACGCCATAATAAGATTTGCTGACATCTGGATAATTTCGCGATTCTGCCTCATCCAACGGCTCTAGGTTCTTTTGAGAATTTAGGTTGCAACCTGGATCTGGTCTTAGACCTTGACGAACCCTAACTTCTCCAGCGCCCTTACGCTCTTGTCCAAATGACGCTCTTCCACAAGTATATGGTCGGTGCGATAAGAGGAGATGGCGAAGACGGGTATCTTCTCCTCTGCCAGAGCGCCCGAGACGAGAGCAAGGAAGCCGACAAGGTCGAGCGGCATTTCCAGCGGAAAAGCGATCATCCTGAAGATCGGTCCTTCGACCCCCCCTAAGTCCTTGGTCTCCCGCACCACGGTGCACTCTTTCTTGTATCTCACCACCGCGAACGCCTCGTCAAAACATGAGTCGTCATGTTCGATGGTGATCTGGAACAGCCCCTCATGCACTTTGAAAGGCACCGGCGCGGCCGATCTGATGAATTCCCTGAGCTCCACGCACGAGTACTGGTGCGACGGATTCATAATCCTTCGTAGAACGGATAGAGGGTGAAGCGGGGTGGGGTCCTTGCATTTGCCCCATTTGCACTGGGAGAAGGCTATGTACCATTCCCGCAGATACGAGGCCATTGTCGAACTCGGCGATTCCAGGTTGAGCACTGCCTCTCCAGGAGGGGTGGACAACATTGACCTCTATCTCTACCTAGGTCAATTGCTCCTTCAGAACGGTGTCATCCACTCAGCGGGTGATGGATTCCATCAAGGTGCTCCATGCCAGCCTGGGCGGAGGCGAGATCCAGGTGGTGGTGGACCTGGATGCCTTGATCATCACTTCGGTCGATGCCTGCGGAGGCTGTACCAGGGTGGCGCGGACCAAGGCTCCGATGAAGGTCGATTCGGTCGTCCTCACGGAGATCAGCCGCTTGCTCCATCGCTTGCCCGAAGAGGAACTCTCGCCCGAACAAGTAAGGGAGCGGCTGGGCAAGATCGCTGACAAGGAACCGCTCTATTCTACTTGGGTGTGCGCGGTCATGGTCTCCATTGCCATGGCCGCCTTTGGACTCCTGAACCGGGGCGACCTGGCATCGGCGGTCATAGTTTTCTCGGCCACCCTGGCCGCCTTTTTCTTGAGGCACTTGCTGGTAAAGAAGAGCTTCAATCCATACGTTATGGTGCTGGCCACCGCAGCCCTAGGCGGGCTCGTGGTCGCCCTGGCCGCGAGAGTAGAGGCGACCATCACCCCGGACATCGCGCTGGTGGCGGCGGTCATTTTCTTGATCCCCGGAGTCCAGCTCATCAACGGTGGGATCGAGGTGCTGCGCAATCATGTGCAAGTAGGGATGGCCAGGCTGACCTCGGTCATCGTGACCCTGGCAGTGATCGCTTTCGGTCTAGGGGTGTCATTGGCACTATTGCCCCTGTCCAATTCCAACGCCTCCTTCAATTGGCCGGGATGGCCGGCCAACATACTATGGGATTCTCTGTTGGGCGCGGTGGCTGCGGCGGGTTTCGCAGTGCTCTTCAATACCTCATTCCATCCGCTGATGGCATGCGCGCTCTGCGGGGCGATGGGGCGGGGCGCTCGCGTCGTACTGCTGAACGGTGGAGTGGAGATCGCTCTGGCCACACTCGTATCCACAGTGGCGATCACGCTGATCGCCATCTATTTCGCCAGAAGATGGGTGCTTCCGGAGATCGTTATCTCGGTGACAGCGGCTTTGACCATGATTCCGGGGTACTATGCCATCAAGTTCATGAACGGCCTTTTCTCCATCGCGTCGCACGGTGTAAACATTTCCCGAGAGGCGCTCTTGTTCACGGCCCAGGCAGGGCTCGATGCCGTCCTGATATCGGTTGCCCTTGTCGCAGGAATCATTTTCCCGATAATGATCGTCATGCGGGACAAGCCCCGGTTCTATAGGCTGAGAAGAAGGAACGGCCCCTCGAGCCTCTTAATGGAAAAGTGATAATAGTGGTCGCATCTCATGGTCATGAGCGAACATGAGATCGCACGCGCCGATTGGATGGATTGCTTTCTTGTTGGCAACCCTGCTCTTTCTCTCGGGCATGGCAGCGGGCGGTCTATCTAGTGCGGAGGCTCCTTATGACAATGCAGTGCGGACCGAGGGAACGAACTTCACTGTGAATGGAACCGCCATCAGGTTGGTGGGCGTCAACGATCAGACGGTCATCCCTTTCAATCTATATCCCTATCCTCAGACTGATTACGTGTATCACAACCACCTGTTCCCCAATTACACCGGGGATCCCTCGACCAAGATACCCAGCAACAATTACACCCATTTCTGGTGGCAGTACTTCTGGCTCGTGAAGGAGCTTGGATTGAACACCGTACGATTAGGCGCGTTCAGCGATTGGGGTTTTGACATGATGCACAAGACCTGGTACAACAATCGCACCCTTTGGGACTCGGTCATCGATCCGATGCTGACCATGGCAGAGGCGAACGGCATCTACCTCATCATCAATCTGGGAGGGGCGTTCGATATCCAGGATTCATTCTCGAGAACGAACCACGAGTTTGGCAAGGAAGTTCCAGATCCCATGAGCGGAAGCATTTATGAGGTGGGTTCGGAGTGCTACAACCATTGGGTGGCGTGGATGGGGGAGGTCATGCGCCATTATCAGGACGCTGCCTGCATCGCTTCTTGGGAGATCGCGAATGAGCCTGACGGCGATATCGTCTTCAACAACTATTGGAGGTATCTCGCGAACCCCGCTGCCAGTTATCTGTACTGGGCAGAGACCATCACCACTGCGGTGAAGGCGGAGGACAGTCATCATTTGGTCTCCATGGGCACGGGTGGGGGCCTCTTCTTCGGATGGGGCCAGGGCCAATTCAATTCTATGAACGATAATGGCCAGGATTTTGCGCACATCCATTTCTATGGCCAGGCTGAGGACGAGTACCTGCTCTTATTCCGCTATGATTGGACCAAGGCGTTGGACAAGCCTTTGTTGCTCGGGGAGGCGGCCAATTCTGACAACGCCCCTCCTTGGGGCTTCCATTACTGGCCCTGGCTGGACGCCATGGCCGCGAAGTACAATGTCTCTCTTTGCTGGTTGGTTCTCAATGATTATCCCGGATATCCGATCAGCAATGCCACCATGCAATCGATCCCTCCAGTCCCCAGCGAGTACTTCCCGGCGCAAGATTCTCCGATGGAAAGCGTCCTTCCTGCGGACACCATGACTCCGCTCTTGGCCTTGGTTCTAGTGCTGGCTGTAGGCTTGACCAGCTATGCATTGCTCAGCCGTCGAAGATGGAGATAGACTCGCATCAATCATGATGCTGAATGATGATCTTATCGTTCTCTGGACTTCGCCTTGGCGATGACCGCCTTCATATCCTTGGCGGCCTTGGCAACATCATCCTGGCCAACAATGGCCGATATCGTTGCCACCCCGTCCGCACCCGCTTCTATGACATCGGCGACGTTGTTCAGTCCGATGCCCCCGATCGCGACCAGGGGAATGGAAACCGCCTTTCGAGTTTGCTTGAGCATCTCGAGCCCACAGAGCGGACCGGCGTCGCTCTTTGAAGAGGTCGGGAATATGGGGCCCAGGGCGACATAGTCCGCCCCTTCTCGGGCAGCCTGGACCGCCTCTTCCACGCATCCGGCCGAAACCCCGATGATGAAATCCGCATGGGATAATTTTCGTGCCGCCCGAAGGGGTAGGTCGCTCTGGCCTAGGTGCACCCCATCTGCGCCCGATGCCAGGGCGACTTCTACGCTATCATTCACGAAGAATGCAACACCCGCCTTTTCAGTGATCTCCCTGATCTCTAATGCCACTTCCAGCAGGGCTCTGGGACAGCGCTTCTTGTCGCGCAACTGAATGATGTCCGCACCCCCCTCTACGGCCCTTTCGGCGATCTGGGCATGAGAAAGCCCTTTTGACAGCGTTTCATCGGTGATGACGTAGAGGTCGTATCTCATGCTCATGCAACCCTTACCTTGGCTCGTTTTTCAAGCTCTGGCGGATCCAGCGAGGCCACTTCATCGAACAAGGCCACTTTGAAAGAGTACGGTCCCTTCGCATGCTGGGCAGCATTCTCTCCAGCGATCCCGAAAGCCGCAAGGCCAGCCACCGACGACATAACGTGGTCCTTTGAGATCGCTGTGAACGCCCCCACTATGGAAGACGCCATGCATCCAGTGCCGGATATCTCCCCCATCAATTCATCCCCGTTATCCACAAGCAATGTTCGCTTGCCATCGCTCACCAAGTCGGTCGGTCCGCTCATCACCACCGTGGCCTTCAGCGTCCTGGCGAATTCTCTGCAGATCTCCAGTGGGTCTCCCTTTGCCCCAAAGGAGTCGACCCCTCTTACGGTTCCTCCGGACCCGGCCAAGACACCAATCTCTCCGGGGTTACCTTTGAGGACGGAAATATGAAGCTCTTCGAGCAATCTGTTGGCGGTTTCGGTTCGGTACCTCGTGGCCCCCGCCCCTACCGGATCCAGGACGATAGGAATGCTCAGTTCGTTGGCCCGATGGCCGGCTAGGATCATTGAGTCCACTTGCTCGCGCCGCAGGGTGCCGATGTTGAGCACCAGAGCGTTAGCCAAGGCGACCATCTCTTCGACCTCCTCGATCGCTTCTGCCATCACCGGGGCTGCTCCGATGCAGAGAGTGATGTTGGCGCAATCGTTCACGGTGACGTAGTTGGTGACATGATGCACCAGCGGCCTTTGCTTCCTCAGGCGCGCGAAAAGATCCGAAAGTTCATGCGATATCATAGGTACTCCTCGCCGATGGGGGTCCTCCAAACTGCATTCTTGTGACCATTGGGCCAAGTATCATTGGACGTCAATGTGATGGTCGGCTACCTTGAATATCTTTCTTGCTTTGGCAGGCCACTAAGGTTGATACGAAAGACTCTTTGCCATCAGAAGCAGCACCGGCCTGAAACCTTGAACTTTCCTTCAATTCAGGTTCGGATCACATTTCAGGGGTTAGATTCTCCATCGAAAAGCCGGTTTGAGTTTATTGAAGCGAATCAGTTAAACCCGAGAGTTTGCCGAACGACGCCCCGCGATAGCGAGGACCCGGAACGGTTCGGGGGACCCTCGTAAAACCTCGGCAACCCTCGGTGCACCAAAGCTACGCTTAACTCACTGGAATCTCGCCTCGGCGCTCTCTATGGACGCCTCTATGGAACTTCTACCCAATCGATTCTGCACGCTCACGAGGGCAATTCAGACGCAGGAAGAGAATAGAAAGGGCTGCTTTACTTCCTCCTACTCATCAGCTCGACAACGATGGCGATGCCAACGATGGCGGCGATAGCGATGCCCACATAGGGAATGGTGTTGTCCGTGGTTGCACCCTGCGGCGCGGCGCTGACCACCGAGCACTGAACACCTTCGCCAACAGCATTCACCGCGCTAACCTTGTAAAGATATGTCTGGCCGTTGGTCAGGCCGGCATCGGTATAGGTTAGTCCCGATGGTACTGCTATCAGGATGTATGTACTTCCATATGTGTTGGACCGGTACAGCTTGTATCCGGTGAGCGGGGAGCTTCCTGACTGGCTGGGAGCGGTCCAGTTCAATATGACTTGACCATCGCCTTCAACCACGTGAAATCTGGTCGGAACGCCTGGAGGCATTGGGGGGGCGAGAGGTGTCGCGGTCATCGACGTGGTGTTCGGGCCCCAGCCCACGCTGTTACCCGCCGAAATCTGGTAAGTGTATTCCTGCCCGTTAGTCAAGCCGGAATCGGTGTGGGAGATGGCGGTACCGGACCAAACCATGACCTGATCGCGGAAGAGGCGGTAGGTGACCGTCCATGGCCCGGTGTACGAGGGCGCGCTCCAGTTCAGCACGACCTGCGCATTGCCTGGAACCGCATCCAATCCTCTTGGCGTATCGGGGATCCCGAAGGGAATGGCCGATGTCACCGAGGAGTTCGGACCCCAGCCTGCGCTGTTCTGCGCTGACACCTTGAAGTAATAGGTCTGGCCCTTGGCCAGACCATCCAGGACATATACGAGCTGGTTCCAGGTTATCTGGTTAGACATCGATCCTGGCGATGTCCCGAAGGAGATCATATAACCAGAAACGGCGGAGGAATTGCTGTACTCCGGTGGATCCCAGGTCATTGTCACGTTCTCGTTGCCCGGCATTGCAACGAGATTCCTCGGGGAAGTCGGCCTCATCTCGCTGGGCAATGGCGTCGCCTGCACCGCGGTGCTGTTCGGACCCCAGCCGATAGAATTCTGCGCAGCCACTGCGTACGAATAGGAGACGAAGTTCGTCAGGCTGGCGTCGACATATCCCAGCTCCGTGCCATTCCACACCTCCACGCCGTCGCGGAACAGGTGGTAGATGAGGACGCCAGGACCGGAGTACGAGGGAGTTGTCCAATTCAGCTCGGCGACCCCGTTGCCAGCCTCGGCCACCAATCCGCGCGGGTAAGATGGCGGTCCTTGTGGCGTCACGCTCACGCTCGAAGAATTCAAGCTCCAGCCGATGGAATTGGACGCGGCCAAAGTATATTCATAGGCTTGGCCATTGCTTAGACCGGCGTCCTCATAATAAATGGCAGTGCCGCTCCATACTTCCACTCCGTCGCGGAACAGGTGGTAGGTGAGAGTCCCAGGACCAGAATAGTTCACCGAGTTCCAGCTCAGGGAGGCTTGCGCGTTGCCAGAGATCGCGCTCAATCCCCAGGGGGCATCAGGGACGCCGAAGGGAGTGGCGAGGACTGCGGTGCTGTTCGGACCCCAGCCGAGGGGGTTTGAGGCTGAGACGCTATATGCGTAGGTAATCCCATTGATCAATGACGTATCATTATACGAGGTCACGGTCCCCGACCATATCTCCCCGCCGTCCCTGAATAGATGGTACGTGATGCCACCCGGTCCCCAGTAGGCGGGGACGGTCCAGGTCAGGTTCACGCGCTCATCGCCAGCGATAGCTGTCATTCCCGTCGGCTCAGAGGGCGGGCCTATTGGGGCCGTTAGTGCTATGCTACTGTTTCCACCCCACCCCAATGAGTTGCTGGCCGCCACGTTATAGGTGTAACTGAAGCCGTTGGTTACATTCGTATCGGTGTAGATGATTTCCGAGCCGGACCATATCAGACTGCCGTTACGGAACAGATGATAGGCGAGCGTCCCTGGTCCAAGGTACGACGGCACGGTCCAATTGAGATCCACGCGCCTGTCGCCCGCTGCCGCAGTCAGCCCTCGAGGCGCATCTGGGACGCCAGTGGCGGCCGAGTGAGCGGCGGTGCAGTTCAGACCCCATCCTGCCGAGTTGCGTGCCGCCACAGTATACGAATGCAATGCTCCTTTGGCCAGGCCGGAATCACGATAATTCATCTCAGGCCCGTTGTAGATGGCGATGCCGTCCCGGAAGACATTATACGTAATAAATCCAATGCCGACGTAGGATGGTACGGTCCAGTTCAAATCTATCAGACCATTGCCAGGAGTGGCCGTCAGTCCGGTCGGGGAGTTGGGAACGGTGAATGGAACAGATGTTACGAGGGCGGTCTTTATGCCTTCTCCGGCGGCGTTGACCGCACTGACATTGTACCAATAGGTCTGGCCGTTGATCCGGCCAGCGTCGGTGTAGTTCGTGCCGGAGGGTGAGGCGATCAGGGAGTAGGTCCCGGTCTCGGTAGTGGAGCGGTAGACCCTGTACCCGGTGATGACGCTACCGCCATCGAACGCTGGCGCGGTCCAATTCAACGTCACTTGGGCGTTGTTGGGAATGGCCGTCAGTCCGGTCGGGGAGTTGGGAACGGTGAAGGGCATAGAAGACACGGCCCCGGACTGAGCTCCCAGACCGGCAGCGTTATGCACAGCCACCGTAAAGGAGTACGCCTGGCCGTTCGTCAGGCCAGTGATCGACACTGTCGTTATGGCTGGATGCGCCACGTCCACACCGTCGCGGTAGACGACATAATAATCAATGACGCTACCGCCGTTGAACGCTGGCGCGGTCCAATTCAACGT
>Ga0315279_10002578_pt1 | contig 26801 bp, 22 predicted proteins | sample YL17G06_20_MG_FD_203694 | JGI IMG/M metagenome (GOLD analysis project Ga0315279, IMG submission 203694) | Sediment microbial communities from Yellowstone Lake, YNP, Wyoming, USA - YL17G06_20 | ecosystem: Environmental > Aquatic > Freshwater > Lake > Sediment | place: USA: Wyoming | collected... | reverse complement strand
TTGACTTTGCTCACCAAGACCTTGCCGCTCCTTTTGAAAGGGTTTTCCACAAGTCTACCAATTCCGGCTCTCTCAGTCAAGCAAGTCACCTACTGGAAAAACGCGCATTCAGAGATTTAGCTTTTGACATCCGACCGACCGTAGTTGCGTCTTCTACGCAGCGAAGACAGAGAAGCCTTTGAAAGTGACGAGTTCCATACTGCCTTTGCTAAGACACTTGAAGAGGAAGACGATCTGCTTAAAGCTTGGTTTGAGTTCGTACGCTACAATGACAAGGAACAAGTGACAATATATAGGAAGAGGAAATAGGAAAATGCCAAGGTATTACGGAAATTCACAACGGTTTGAAGTAGTATCTAGGTTATTGGCGATTTCTCCCGCGCAATCCCCTTTTTTATGTTAAGGCATCAGATATATTGCTTTCTTGAGAAGTGGCCGGGGTGAGGTATATTGACCCGCGGTGGCGATATCTCCATTTACCCGTTTTTCCGATCTTACCCCTTTTTTGGCGCGGATATGATAGAACTCTGTTCTAGGTTCCTGTTCTGGAAAGTGTGAAATACAACTTGTTGGTAAATGAGGGATTGAAGAGGTTGAAGTTCTTGAGTTTACGTTCTCTGATGCTGCTTGCTCTATTGTTGGCGAGTATGTTCGTCTCCAGTATTAATGTTCCATTTGTTGGGGCAAGCGGAACAGTTTTCATTAGGGCTGATGGAAGCATAGACCCGCCGTCAGCGCCTATACAGCGAAACGGGAACACTTACACCTTAACTGGCAGCATCACCAGCGACGCTGATGGAATTACAGTTGAAAGAGACAATATTGTGGTTAACGGGGCAGGCTACATTCTTCAAGGATCTGGAAGCGGATACGGAATTTCGTTATCATCGAGAAGCAACGTAATCATCAGAAACATGAAAATCACGACATTCTCGTATGGCATCAATCTCCATTTTTCTTATGATAACAGTGTAAGCGGAAACAATATAACAGCAAACAGCTGGGCTGGCATCCGTTTCCGTTTTTCTTATGATAACAGTGTAACCGGAAACAATATAACAGCAAACAACAGTAACGGCATCTTGCTCGAAGCTTCTTATGATAACAGTGTAAGCGGAAACAATATAGCAGCAAACAGCTGGGCTGGCATCTATCTCTATTCTTCTTATGATAACAGTGTAACCGGAAACAATATAACAGCAAACAGCAGATATGGCATCTATCTCTATCCCATTTCTGATAATATAATCTACCATAACAACTTGATAAACAACCCCAGCCAAGCTTATCAGTCTAGTCCTCCCAGCTCAACTAGTGTTTGGGATGATGGTTATCCTTCTGGTGGTAACTACTGGAGTGACTATGCCGGCGGAGACTCTAATGGCGACGGGATAGGCGATACCCCGTATATTATTGACTCAAATAATCGAGATAACTTCCCATTGATTAGACCTTGGATCTTAGGCACAAGCTTGCCAGATTTGACGATAGCTGTCTCTTCAATCTTGCCAGCGAACCCAGTTGAAGGCCAACCAGCCACGATAACAGCAACTGTCCGTAATATTGGCACCAAAGAAGCAAATAACATTATAGTTGACTTCTATCAATCTGCAGAATATGTTTATCCTATCAATAACCCTGAAGATGACTTTTTGAGAGTCTGGTACTACGTAGAGAGCATTCCTTCTCTTAAACCACAAGAATCAGAAATTGTAACGATCAATTGGAACGCCACTGAAGTACTTAACACCAACAACAGGCCAATCGAGATAACTGTGGACATCGATAATCAAATCCCTGAACTTGATGAAACAAACAATAGGGCTGTAGTTGTTGCCAATACTATTGGAATGGTCCAAGATAATGTCAGGTTTGACGCCCACATCGATGGATATTCCTTCAAAAACTGGGGTTTCACCAGTGAGGAATTACTAGATATTAGGAGGCAAATCTCGATTTTCCTCAGGAATTTCGCCAGTTCTGCAATTTCTCCAATATTGCAGGCGTTTCTTTATCCTCAAGTTGCCAGGCTTGGACATTGCTTTGGCATGTCTGCAACGTCAATTCTTTACTACAAAGAGATGATCCCCAAACCTGTGGAGAAAGATACATTTGAAATGACGAAAGAGGAAGCGGCACCAGATATTGCTGCATACTTCATGCAACAAAAATCCCTTTCTTTCATGATTCCTTTCTGGCTGAAGCAAAGTTTCACACCTTTTAACCTAAGGAACGTATACAATGAAATCGTCACCAATCTTAGAGAAGACAGACCGCTCGTAATGCTCTTATGGAAACAGGGAGTGGAAGAGGGTAAACATGCCGTCACAGTCATTAATGCATACAGTGTTTCAGACGATATCAAAAACGTAGTAGTATATGACAACGAATTCCCAGGCATGGGGATTGTGATAACGTTTGATCTTCAGAGCAATAAGATAGTTTGGAACAAGCTAAAGCCTGAAAACACAATGTACCATTACTCGTATGACAGAGCAGATGTTTCATATCCAGAGCCCTACGTGTCTGATGTAATCAACAAGATTGTTCAGGACTTTATCTCTTGGCTACTAGGCCAGATGAAGAGAATCATAACTTTCAATTGCCCTGTTGACATTGACATCACAGACCAATATGGGAGAATGGTTTCTTCTAGGAACGGAGGAATATGCGAGATCCCCGGCGCAAGTGTAGAAATCGACAATGCCACTAGATCAAAGATTTTTCAGTTGCCATTAGATCTCAGCTACTACATTGATCTAAGAGCTTATGACGAAGGAATTGTCGAAATGACCCAAGTGCTCCCATCAAGTGAAGGAGGAACTTTCTCAAGCTTGAGTTTTAATGTGACGGGAACGACGGTTGCAGGTTCTGAACTCGTGGCGAATAATGCAACTTTCACTCTGGAGGTTGATGAGGATGGAGACGGAACAGTGGACTATGTAGCTGTCCCAGAATCCTCATACGTAGTGGCTCCTTGGAAAATAAGTTCAATAGGGCTAGATGGATATCCCATTGCAGACCTTTGTGTTTGTAACGGAAGCCTGTATGCTGTTTCTGACGACACACTTCACATCTTTGACGGAGGCGGTTGGAATGCGATCGACAGTCCAACGTACGTGGCTTCCCTCGAGTCTTACGAGGACGAACTGATTGTCGGTGGAAAAGGGGGGCTATACTTGTTCGATGGAACAGCTTTCAACCTAATCTTCTCAGTGCCCACTTACATCAGAGTGCTCGGAGTCTACAGCAACACGCTCTACGCTGGGACCATGCTCGCCAACCCTCCGAAGCTTTACTACTGCAACGGCTCGGCTGAAAACCCAGCAGACTGGCACATAGACACAGGTTTCTCAACCATACTGAGCTTCTCAGGTGCTTTCGGAAGCATAGACTCGTTTGCAGAATACAATGGTGCTCTGTATTTGACATCTGGAGGAACAGTCTATCGCCTTAACGAAACAGACTGGAGTACGATTGAGACATACGTTGATGTGTTTGGCTTTTCCAGCATGAAAGTCTACGATGGCAAGCTTTACTTGGCAACAAGAGACCAAGGCTGGAGAAAACCGCTATATCAGGGCGGAACGGGCTTCAGCGGAAGAGTAATCGAGTTTGACGGCGAAAACTGGACAACCGTGCTCGACCATGACTATTGGGTTTATTCACTGGAAGTCTACGACGACAAGCTCTACGCTGGAACAGCAAATAAAATCCTCACGTACAACGGAACAAACTGGGAGACTTCGTTCAACGCCACAGAAGGAGCATACTACGCTATTTCCATGGCGACCTTTAACGGCAAGATCTACGTTGGTATGGGCAACGGCCACATATTCGTTGACCCGGCACCAGCCAAAGCAGAACACGAAACCATCATAGTTCCCGAGTTTCCATCAACAGCCATTCTCGCAGTCTTCATGGCTCTAACCATGCTCGCAGCAACCCTAACCAGAAAGAACAGAAACAAAAGACCCGATTAAGCCCTATTCTCAATTTTCCTTCTTCCAGAAAAGATATACCTTTGTCTGCATCAGGAACCTGCAGATCCTGACTGCGTGAAGGGAGTAGTCGCGATCTTTTCCTGATATTGAGTGAGAGTTGTTCGTTGGTATCCTTTTGTTGTTTCATAGATTTCCTGTTCTGTGAAGTCTAAGGGACTTAGGAGGTTTGCAGCTGCGGCATACAGCAGAAGCAGGTATTTCTTGATGTCCGGGTTTGTGTCTTTTTCGATTAGTTCTTCTGCTCTTACCCTTCTTTCATAGTGCTTGTTGCCTGTGCTAGTCAGTAGGAATTTAATGTTTCTGCCAGCATGGATTTCTGCGCCTTCTTTCATTAGTTGTTCAGCAGCGATAACCTGGCTCACTTTTTGCTTGTATCTTTCGAGAGGTTTGGACAAATGCTTTGTAATGATCAGATCCCAAGTGGAAACCTCGCCTTCAAGTAGCTTCCTTCGATACTCCCTTACCACTTCTAACGCTTCCGGAACCTTTCCAAGAAACTCTCTAGAATTGTTAGCCGAAGCTAACACCTTGATCATTCCCATCTGGGCATCATATACAAACTTGGGAGTATCTCTTCTTCGAGCATCTATCCCCCGAATCTTTATCGTGTCATCCTCTTTAACGCCATAGTATCTGTTCAAAACTCCAATCGCAGGATGCATCTTTGAGGGGAGAAAAACTATCCACTTATAGCACCCTTCAAAATTCAAAGGCACTTTTATCTCTTCACTCACGTCCCTGCATAGGTCAAGATACTCTTCTATGGTTGCACCTGCCTTCTTCAGCCACAACGAATCGACGATCCCGTGAATCACTCTAAAACCTCGTTCCTCAGCTGCCTGAGATGCTTTTAGGAAAGCTTCTCGACCGAGCGCACACACGCCAATATGTCCATCCACAGTTCCAAATCTGGCATTTCTGTAACCAAGGTAACCGAAGCACGTTACAAGGATCCATTTCAGGGCCGTCTGCCGATTGTCATAAACTCCCTTCAATTGTGGATTTTGAGTTTCGGCCTTCAGCTTCTTGTACGTGAGTCTTTTCAAGATTACGGGTTTCAAAGCTTTTGGCACAATACCTGTCCTTTTCTCACAGATGTTGTAGCCAAGCTCAGGAATACGCAGCTTTGAGTTTGGGCAGCATCTGCAGAGAACAGTCTCAGCGGAGATGTTGTTGTTAACCATCAACGAAGGATACATGGATGCGAAATCAACTTCGCCGACGTCATCGTGGATCCCGACCTCTGGCTCGTAGACGAAGCCGCCTCTGTCCCCGACTAGAAGCTCGTAGGCTGATTTGAAGGCTTCTGGGATGCCCTTGTTTCGAGGGATCAGAACGTCGTCTTTCAAGGCTTGGCGGAACTGGAGTGAACTCATGGCTGAACCTATTGATGACCTAGAGGCAGTGTGCAGAGGAACCATGCAGGTTCTGGCTATCTCGATTAAGCCATCAAGTCCGCACTCGCTTAGAATGAAAGTGTTGGCTTCATCAACATGGACACGGCCATACAACCGCCTCACGGGAGCCCTATAGAATGTGCGCCCATATGAGAAGAAGGATCGGCCATGCATTTGTCTAGCGATAAGGGGAACGTCGTCTCTGCTCAGGACAAGTTCCTCAAGAACGTTGTTGACGGTTGCTCTTTGCGCGAGGTATGGAAATAGATGCGAGTCCCCGCCGTTTGTCATGATTATGTCTGGGTCGAGTTCCTTGACGGTTTCCGTCAGTTTTAAGAGTTTTTCTCCTTCATCGCTAGTGTCTATAGTTGTCTGGTTGTCTGCTTGGATTACGGTTATCTTGTCTACTGGGTCTCTGAGGTTTGCGATTTTTCCTTTCTTGCAGATTTCTACGGATATTCGCATTATTCGCAGAGGTGGGATTCGGTAGTCTGTGCTTTCCGTAGAATCCTGAAGACTATACTTCAGTCCAGATTTCTCAGTTTCTATGTTGACGAATGCCAACGGAAAGATGCCGCGTTCATAGAGGTATGCTTGGTCACCGCGCAGGTCACAGTTGTGCACCTGATACCTCAAGTATCTCCCAAGTTCCAAGACGCTGCGAGCGAAGGATGCGGTTTTCCTGCAATCCTCCAAGGTGATTTCTAAGACTTTGGATTTCTCTGTGTCTTGTGCTCGGGCAAACTTGTATGTGAAACTCCATGAAGCGATGGTCTTGTAAGCGAAGAATCGGCTTGCCAGTCTTTCTATGTCCTCTTCCTTTCCAGAAACGTAGATCTTGGGTTCAAACTTGTCGGTGAGTCTGATTCGTTCTCCATTTTCTCCGATGATCCAGACGGCGATTTCTCCGAGCGCTGATGGGTAGATGTCGAGTATCCAGCCTCTAACCCTCGTTGGGTTGGCTGGAGCATTTTCTGGTAGCATCTAGGGTCTTCTCTAGCTTGATTAGTCTCTTCTGTTGGGAGAGCAGGATGGACATGGCCATTGGCTCGAAGATTACGGGTCTTGTAGCATTGCTGGATGCTGAGGCATAGCTTCTGCAAGCGTCCATCAGCTGTTCAAAGGCTTCTCTGTCCTCACTATGGAGCGCTTGTGTGAACCCTTTCCATCTTTCAATCTCTTCGTCCAACGCGATGCGGTATGATGGGATTGTTTTTCCCATGCTCATTTCTCCATGAACTGGTTTAGTGTGAGGTTTTGCAGTGGGAACTTGGCATATCCTAAGCCGAGGATCGGGTGTTTTTCTAGGACAAATTCTTGACCGAACTTGGTCGGCCTGATGGAAGCCACTACGTTTGTTCTTCCACAAGTTACTGCGTGCAGGAACGTGTTTCGTTTTGAGTGTACGTGGGGAAGATAAGTTGCTATGGTTATGAGTTGTTTTTCCTCTGTGAATTTGGAGAGATAAGTGGCTAGTTGAGTGAAAACTTCCTTGGCTTCTGCGGTTGGGACATCCTTGTCAAGGTATAATCCTGCTATGTCCGAGATTATGACAAGCTTTGAGTCGAAGCGGTTGACTGTTTCTTCCAGTTTTTCGAGGATCAGCGAGGTCATCTGGTAGGCGGTGAATGCTCTGGAAATGATGATTCGCTCTAGAACTTGTCTAGGATCTAGTTGATGCAGTTGTGCTAGGCTAGAGACTCGGTACAGTCTGAAAGTGTTTCCGCCGTCGATGAAGATTACGTTTGTTTCTAAGCCGCCTAGTTCGTGTGGCATCTGGGCTTTTACGGAGAGGAAGAGTGACAAAGGTAGAATCGTTGGCAGACCATATAGGGTAGCGAAGTCGCCTAGTGCGAAGCCTGGAAACAGTCTGTCAATGCTGGGTATGCCGAATGATAATAGTTTTTGAGAGAGCCTTGGCTTAACTAGCGTGTTCTGGGACAACGGTTTTTCTCCCCTGAGGTTTGAGGAATTGAGATGGCGTTTTCTTGCTTTTCAAGGTATCTTTCGAACGACACTTTGGAACCGTGGAGTGCTCAGTAAAAGTGAACCGTCACGCATGAAGATTAATGAGCATATTCAGTGAAAGTAGACTAGAGAGTGTGATCCGGTGACTCAGTATCTGATTGGAACAGGCGGCTGGGCCTATCTTAATGTTCCAAACAAGTTGCGGTCATACTCTCAGATTTTCAATTTCACTGAAGTGAACTGCACCTTTTACGAATACCCGGATGCGAGGAGTGTTGAAACATGGCGGAGGACGGTGCCTAAAGACTTTGTCTTCAGCGTGAGGTGCCATCAGGACCTCACTCACAGAATCGGATTAAGACCAGTCGAGGAAGCTTACAGAGTATTCAATCAGATGGTTAGCTATTGCAGAATTCTTGATGCTCATTTCTTGGTTTTGGAGACCCCGCCAAGTCACATATTCGATGAAAGCGGGATAGAATCTGCGAGGAAGTTCTTTGCAGCAGCAGACTGTGGGGAAGTGCGTCTTGCTTGGGAAGTAAGGTCTCCAATGACAAGCAAGGTAACAAGGCTCATGCAAGAGTTTAACATTGTTCACTCCGTTGATTTGTCGAGAGAAGAGCCGAGTTTTAAGTCGGATGTTGTCTATAGTAGGCTGTTTGGCAAGGGGAAACACAACATTTACCAGTTCACTGATGAGGAATTAGTTGAAATTGACGAAAAGTTAACCAAGTCAAACCCGAGGATTGCAGCCATTTCCTATCATGGCGTAAGAATGAACACCGACGCCATAAGGTTCAGGCAGTATAAAAGCACAGGAGTCTTCCCTTCTGTCACTTCTTTTGCGGGAATAGATTCTGCTAGACAAGTTATGAGCGAAGATGCCCAATTTCCCTCTTCTAAGGCGGAGTTGATTGAGGATCAAGGCTGGAAAGTAATCGACCTTGCTCCAAGCAAGAGAGTTCATCTGGCTGACTTGCTTTCCAAGATTCCAGACAGAAAGTATTACGATTTGGATGAGGTTGTCAGCGTGTTGGAGGTTGACTGATGGGCAGAGGAAAGATTCTTCTGGGCACATCAGGATGGAGCTACAAAGAATGGGAAGGACCATTTTACCAGAAAGGAGAAAAGAGAAAACTACGAGCATACTGTCGAGTCTTTAATGCAGCGGAGATAGATTCGACGTGGTATAGGTTTCCGTCTAAAGGGACAGTGATGGGGTGGCTTCGCTATTCTCCGTCTGAATTTGTTTTTGCCGCCAAGGTTCCAAAGATCATTACTCATGACAAGAGATTGGGTTTGAAAGGTGACGTCCAAGCGGATCTAAATGCTTTTTTCGATCTGATGCGACCTTTGCAGCTTGGCGGAAAACTTGGATGTCTCCTCATTCAGCTTCCTCCGAGTTACGATTTTAATCTTGGAAATTTGGAGTCATTTTTCCAAATGCTTGACCCTCAGTTTAGGTTCGCTGTTGAGTTTAGGAACCTGTCTTGGATTAGAGAGGAGACTTGGCAGCTACTGGAGAGGTTTAAAGTCGCACATGTGAATGTTGATGAGCCCTTGTTGCCTCCTGATGTCCATCTGACTACTGATTTCTCATACTTCCGATGGCACGGAAGGGGAGACAGTCCTTGGTTCGATTATCTGTATTCGAAAGAGGAGCTTGAGGGATGGGTGCCTAAGGTTGAAGTTGCAGCGAACGAAGTGAAGACAGTGTATGGTTTCTTCAACAACCATTTCCACGGCTACGCACCTGAGAATTGCCTTCACCTAATCAAAAGGCTTGGGCTTCTGTCAGAGCAGCAAGAGAAGGCTAAGCTGAGAATAGAATCGAAACAGACGGGTTTAGATGGATTTTTCGGGTCCTAGCCAACAGCTCTTCTAATCCCCTACATCTGATACTAAGCGACTCTTCATGAAGTCCACCGCCTATTCGGTAAATCCCTCTGACAATAATTCGTGACATCTGAATTTTGATCTATCTCGCGTGCTATTTTTCTCGCAGATAATCTCTTTTAATGTATTCAGTTGATGCTTTCGCATACACCCACAATATCCTTTGTTTGTTCCGGAGGATTGCGTGCGCTACGCATCTCTTGAGCCTGAGAACAAATCAAGAATACTGAACTTGTGGAAGGGTTTGTAGAAGCCTGATGCCTTTAACGCTTTTCTCAGTCCGGGACAACCAGTGAGAAGCGCGTGAGGATCAACCTGCAAAAACATACTGCAATTCCTACAATAAGCATCTCTTTTGTTCACATGTTGTCCACAGTTCTCGCAATTCTCTTGGCTGTGAAAGCAGAATGGCGAGACCTCGCAGACCTTTGGTTTTGTCTCGTGAATTAGGCAGGAGTATTTTCTGCCTTCCTCCTTTTTCAAGAAGGGGCACTGCGAAAAGAACTTCCCGTCAGGGGTTATCAAAAACCCTCCCAAACCCTCGAAGACCAGAACATGCTGCAATATGTCGCTCCTTCTTTCGCGTCTCCATCTTTCAATGTCTTCCCAGCACAGCCTCGTGTCGAGGTTGACTGCCCATTTTGTGCTTCTGCAACAGCGACCGCATCTTTCGCATACGAACGTGTCATAGATGATTTTCCATTCTTTCTTGTGCTTCTCTATGAGTTTGAACTCCTCAACATCTAATGGTCTTTCGGTCTCGAAGTAGACTCTCCTTGCCCATCGCCATTTTTCGTCTATTGGCTGTTTTGGCCTATTCGCCTGCCTTTGCAGTATGGAGGTCGAGTACAATTCTTTCACATTTTGGAAAGACGGGTTGGCGTCAAACACTCTTTTAGAGTGGTTCTCTGCTTCAGACCATCGCGAGATTCTCCCCAGCCAAACTGCATAGTGGTAATGTGCAATTGGACTGGTCGGATTCAAGTCAATGGCTTTCTTGAACTCAGCTTCCGCATCGACGGAAGAATTCTCTTCCGCTAATGCCATTCCTAGAAGAGTATGAAAATCGCTGTTGTTTGGTTCGAGTTTTATGGCTTGTTCAAGATGAGTGACAGCCCCTCGCGATCTATGGGAGTTCCCAAGCATTATTGCATACAGAGCATGTGTCTTTGCATCCTTCGGGTCAAGCCTGAGCGCTTGCTTGAAATGATATTCTGCCTTTTTCTTCTTTCCAAGTAGATATAAGCATCGGCCATAACTCTGTTGGGCGAGCGAAAAGTTCGGGTTTAGTCTTACCGCTTCTCGGACACGCTGTTCGGCCTCTTTCAATTGCCCCTTTTCTGCAAACGAATCTCCTATTATCGTTAAGGCAACACTTGCGTTGAAGTTTGCATACTCCTTACACTTTTCCTCAGCGGCTATTGCGGATGCCGCTTCGAACAAGGACAAGGCCTCTTTATGTAGCCCTTTCCTCTTTCCAAGTATGATTCCGAGTTCAATCAGGCAGCCTGCAACTTCGTCTGGATTCCGTCTTTTTGCGAGCTTGTAAGCCATTTGAACGGCTTTTGTCGTGTCACCTGGTTGCAGCAATTTTGCAATTTCCTTCTTCCAATCATTCGCGGACATAAACATCACATCAAACAATCAATGCAACGTGTATTGCAGTTTACGCAACGACTATCGACTGATTGAAGTTGTCAATAGTATTGTTCTATCTATCAGATCCCACGCGTTCAAGAACTGACTGTAGTCAGTGAGCGGGTTGTCAAGAATCGCGGTTACCCTCTCATCCCACACGTTCTTCCTATCATGCTTTTGAGCCCATTCTAAGATTTCGGCCTTATTCAATGACATCCCAGACTTTCTCTTAGTTCAATTGAGACTAAAAAACTTTTGACCGTCGGAGAAGTTGTCACATAGTTGGTCTAGCCTTCAACGGATCTTCGAACTTCCACCTGCTCAAAGGTTGCAGGACCCCGCTGGATAGAAAAGCTTAGTTCTCGTGAGCACTATGTGATATTGGCTAATGGGAGTCAATTAGTGAATAATCAGGTTGGTTGCATGACACCAGAGGAAGAAGCAAGAAAAGACATCGACGAGCTACTCAAGAAAGCAGGCTGGGTTCTTCAAGACTACAAACAGCTTAGTCTCGGGGCGGGCCTTGGGGTAGCTGTCCGTAATTTTCCTCTCACGACGGGCTTTGCTGATTATATGCTTTTCGTTGATAGAAAGGCTGTTGGGGCTGTTGAAGCAAAACCCAAAGGAACCACGCTGGGCGGGGTTTCTGTGCAGACAGCGAAGTATTTGCATGGTTTGCCGTCGAAGATTCCTCATGTTGGAGACCCTCTTCCTTTTGGGTATGAGAGCACGGGTTCTGAGACGTTTTTCAGGGATTTGAGGGATCCTGATTCTAGATCTCGCAGGGTTTTCGCCTTTCATAAGCCCGAGACTCTTCTGGAATGGATCGGACAGAGTGAGACGCTTAGGGCTCGGCTTAAGAGCATGCCTCCATTGGTGAAAGAAGGCCTGAGGAGTTGCCAAGTTGAAGCCATTGAAAACTTGGAGAGATCCTTTTCGCTTTCTCGGCCTAGGGCTCTGATTCAGATGGCCAGCGGTAGCGGCAAGACTTTTGCTGCTGTCACCTTCGCCTATCGCTTGGTCAAGTTCGCTGGGGCTAAGCGTATTTTGTTTTTGGTTGACCGCAATACTCTCGGGCGCCAGACGTTGCAGGAGTTCCAGCAGTTCAGGACTCCTGATGACGGGCGAAAGTTCACGGAGCTTTACAACGTTCAGAGGCTCACTTCTAACAAGATTGATCTTGTGAGTCGTGTTTGTATTACGACGATTCAGCGTCTTTTTTCGGTGCTGAAGGGTGAAGCTGATCTTGCCGATCCCACGATTGAGGAGAGCTCGGTTTTTGAGGTTGCGCCGAAGGATATGAAGCCTGTTGAAGTGGCTTATAACCGTGAGATCCCGATTGAGACGTTTGACTTCATCGTTACGGACGAGTGCCATCGGTCGATCTACAATCTGTGGCGTCAGGTGCTTGAGTATTTCGACGCTTTCATCGTTGGGTTGACGGCCACGCCTTCTAAGCAGACTCTTGGGTTTTTCGATCAGAACTTGGTGATGGAGTATGGTCATGAGCGGGCTGTTGCTGACGGGGTCAACGTTGGGTATGATGTTTACCGTATTGTTACGGAGATAACTCAGAAGGGAAGTAAGGTTGAGGCTGGCTACATCGTTGACAAGCGTGACAGGGCCACGAGGAAAGTGCGTTGGGAGCGGCTGGAGGATGAAATGGAGTATACTGCTCAGCAATTGGACAGGGACGTGGTGGCGAAGGACCAAATCAGAACAGTAGTTAAGACGTTTAGGGATAAACTTCCCGAGATTTTCCCCGGTAGAGGCGAGGTTCCTAAGACTTTGGTTTTTGCGAAGGATGATTCTCACGCTGAAGACATTGTCGAGATAGCCCGTGAGGAGTTTGACAAGGGGAATGATTTCTGCAAGAAGATAACCTACAAGACGACGGGGGAGAAGACCGAGGATCTTATCGCTAGTTTTCGCAACTCCTATTATCCGAGAATTGCCGTGACGGTTGACATGATTTCCACGGGCACTGACATTCGTCCACTGGAGTGCTTGCTGTTCATGCGGGACGTGAAGTCTAGTGTCTATTTTGAGCAGATGAAGGGGCGAGGGACCAGGACTGTTTCCTCCACGGATCTGAGGGGGGTTACGCCTGACGCTTTGAACAAGACTGTTTTTGTCATTGTTGACGCTGTCGGCGTTTGCGAGAGTGACAAGACTGATTCCCGCCCGCTTGAGCGTAAGAGGAGTGTTCCTTTCGAGAAGCTGGTCGAGCAGGTTGGCTTGGGCGTCCGAGACGTGGACACTTTGACTTCTTTGGCTGGACGGCTTTCAAGGCTCAACGTGGAGATAAATGACGAGGACAGAAGGGACATTGAGGCGACTGTTGGCAAGACGCTGAATCGAGTCATAAACGACCTGCTGGACGCTGTAGAACCTGATAAGCAGCTGGAAAAGGCCAAGGAATTATTCGGGACAGAGAAGCCAACGGCTGAGCAGTTAAGCAAGGCGGCGGAAGAACTGACAAAGGTTGCATGTAGCCCGTTTGATGACCCGAAGTTTAGGAACACGGTTGTTGAAGTCAAGAAGAGGAGTGAGCAAACGATTGACATCGTGAGCAAGGACGTGGTTGTTTATGCTGGACCAGATGAGAGGGCAAAAATGGAGCTTGCTCGGAAACGTGTTGACAGTTTCGGGGATTTCATCGAGAAGAACAAGGATGAGCTAATGGCTTTGCAGATCATCTACAGCAAGCCCTATGCTAGCAGGCTCTTGACCTACGATGCGATCAAGGAGCTTGCTGAGGCGATCAAGAAGCCGCCTTACAACCTTACTGCTGAGCTTCTGTGGATGGCCTATCAACAACTGGAAAAGTCGAAGGTAAAAGGTGCTGGGCCACAGAAGCTATTGGCAGACATTGTTTCGCTTGTACGATTTGCGACAGGAACAGTCAAGGTCTTGCAGCCTTTTTCTGACACAGTGAATCAGAGGTTTGATGATTGGCTAGCTCGGCAGGAGCAGCTAGGGAGAAAATTCACGCCTGAACAGACAGAATGGTTAAAGATGGTAAAAGACCACCTAGCAACATCATTGACCATTGGAATAGAGGATTTTGAGAACGTGCCCTTCAACCAGAAAGGCGGAGCCATAAAAGCAAGCAAACTCTTCGGACAAGAACTAAACGAGATCTTGGTAGAACTAAACAAGGTGCTAGTATAGTGATCGACAAGGTCGACAACCTGCATGAGCTACCCAAAGGTTGGGCGTGGACTAGTCTGGGAAAAATACTGGACTTTATCAAAGGCAAGAAACCAAAGAATCTAGGTCCGAAAAGTGAAGCGTTATCCATTCCCTACATCGACATTGAAGCATTCGAAGACAGAATTGTCAACAGATTTACCGATGGGATTGATTGTGCGCTATGCGATACGGATGATTTATTGGTTGTTTGGGACGGGGCAAGATGTGGATTGGTCGGAAGGGGGGCTTCTGGCGCAATCGGTTCAACACTAGGAAAACTCGTTCATTACGAAATGGATTCATCATATTTGTTCTATTTCCTTCAATCGATGTATGGACATATCAACAAAAGACCTCGAGGTGTTGGAATACCGCATGTTGAGCCAAACACATTCTGGAACATCAACATTCCAATTCCGCCTCATGGCGAGCAGAAGCGCATTGTTGCCATGTTGGAGGAGCTTTTTGCTCGTTTGGATGCTGGCGTTGGAGCATTGCGGAAGGTTAAGGCGCAGTTGAAGCGTTACCGTCAAGCAGTATTGAAATACGCTTTTGAAGGAAAACTGACTGAAAAATGGCGAAAAAACCACCGAGATCTTATTGAACCCGCCTCACAACTCGTAAACAGTATAATCAAAGGCAACCTGGCTGAATGGGAGAATGACCAACTATTACAAGTGAAGAAAAGTCGGCAAGACCAAAAGAATCATCTATTGGAGAAAAAATACAAACAACCTTTGTTACCAAGCACTTCCACACAAGCAGGGCTGCCAGAATACTGGGCTTGGGTCACGGCAGACCAGCTTTTTTGGAGCATAACAAGCGGCTCTCGTGGCTGGGCAAAATACTACTCAGAAGAAGGAGCCTTTTTTGTTAGGGTTGGCGACCTGAGCCATGACAACATTTCGATTGATTTGAAAAGCGCTCAACACGTTAACCCACCTGATGGTGCTGAATTGAGGCGCACTAGGGTTTCTTCTGGCGACATCCTTATCTCAATTACAGCCGACATCGGAAGAATTGCCTTGGTTCCCATAGGCATAAAAGAAGCCTACATTAATCAACATGTTGCATTGGCAAAAAGTGTATCATTGTTCAGCCATTCGCACCTTGCTTGGTTTCTTCTTAGCCCTATTGGTCAAAAACAACTTACGGGCTTACAATATGGAGCCACCAAGGCTGGACTAGGACTAGACGACATTAGAAGAGTGAATATACCACTCGCACCATTGGTTGAGCAATATGAAATTGTGGAAGAAATCGAAAGGCGCCTATCTGTTCTAACAGAAGCAGAAAAAGTGATAGAGCAAAACTTAAAAAGAGCCAACAGTCTGCGCCAGAGCATACTAGGAACTGCTTTTGAGGGCAGACTTGTTCCTCAGAACCCCGAGGATGAGCCTGCCGATAAACTGTTGGAGCGTATTCGAGAGGAGAGAGCAAAGTCTATGGGCGAAAAAAATACAAACAAAAGAAGGAAAAACAAGCTTAGACAGTTGGAGTTGTCCACTTATGTCAAATGAATCCGCTTCGCTAGTTCAGAAAGTCTGGAACTACTGCAACGTCCTAAGAGATGATGGTGTAAGCTACGGCGACTACGTAGAACAACTAACCTACCTGCTCTTCCTAAAAATGGCTGATGAACAAACTAAACCGCCCTTCAACAAACCCTCGACTATACCGCAAGGCTTGGACTGGCAAAGTCTACTTGAAAAAGACGGAGCCGCCTTAGAGATCCATTACCGCCACATTCTGGACACGTTAGGCAAAGAAAAAGGCTTGCTGGGCGTAATCTTCAGAAAATCTCAAAACAGAATCCAGGATCCAGCTAAGCTCAAACGTCTCCTTGAACTCATCAACCAAGAAACATGGATGGGTTTGGATATTGACGTTAAGGGCGAAATCTATGAAGGCTTACTCCAGAAGAACGCTGAAGACATCAAAGGCGGAGCAGGACAATACTTCACCCCTAGACCATTAATCAAGGCCATTGTAGATGTCATGCGCCCAGAACCTGGCATGACGATCAACGATCCAGCCTGCGGAACAGGCGGCTTCATAATAGCAGCCCACGATTACATATCCCAAAACTATCAACTGGACGTGGAACAAAAACGCTTTTTGAAAAGCGGAACGTTCAGCGGCAAAGACATCGTTGACTCTGTAGCTCGCTTGTGTGTAATGAACCTCTATCTTCACGGTATCGGCGGAGACCAAAGCCCAATAGAAGTCGGCGACTCCCTCATATCAGACCCTGGCACACGATACGACATAGTCGTGACTAACCCGCCCTTCGGCAGAAAAAGCAGCGTAACCCTAACAAACAGCGAAGGCAAAGCCGACAAAGAAGCCTTAACATACGAACGCCAAGACTTCTGGGCAACAACCAGCAACAAACAACTAAACTTCCTCCAACACGTCAAAACCCTACTCAAAATCAACGGCAAAGCAGCAATCGTGGTTCCAGACAACGTTCTATTCGAAGGCGGAGCCGGCGAAACAGTCAGAAAAAAGCTGCTCCATGAATGCGACGTCCACACTCTCTTGAGGCTTCCAACAGGAGTATTCTACGCCCAAGGAGTCAAAGCAAACGTCCTCTTCTTCGACCGCAAAGAAGCCAGCGAGAAACCATGGACCAAAACCCTCTGGATATACGACCTACGCACAAACAAACACTTCACACTAAAAACAAACCCGCTACGCTACGAAGACTTACAGGACTTCATAAAATGCTATAACACGCAAAACAGATTCGACAGAAAAGAGACAGAACGCTTCAAACCCTTCACCTACCCACAACTAATAGAGAGAGACAAGGCAAACCTCGACATTTTCTGGCTCAAAGACGAAAGCCTCGAAGACACCGAAAACCTGCCACCACCAGACGTCATCGCAAGAGAAATCACAGAGAACCTGCAATCAGCACTAGAACAATTCAACGCCATTCAGGACGAACTGGAAAAAGACCAAAAACAAGAATAATCACCAACTCAATGCTTTATTCATATTGGCTCAAGCCCCAAAGAAACGCTTGGATCCATATGGCTCATTTTACTCAAAAATGAGTAGTCGCGGCTCTGCTTGGGTTCCATTGTCATCTTTTTTCGAGACTTAGGAGGGGGTGGGCATCTTTTTGCGAAGCCGTTTAACTATTAAAAAGAGGGTAGTCGCTATTCGCTGAAATTTCCACCAATACGGACCACCCCTATCCCCCTAAGCCTCAAAATTCTTCCCCCAACTAGGACAATAAGCCCTCGGCTACCCTTTATTGTCAATCACCGCGCAAGAATTTCTAGGCCCTGGGCTTACGCGTTTCTCAGAAATTCTTCTCCCAACTAGAACTAGGAGCGCCTGTTTACCCGTCATAGTTCCACCCAAACCACATTTTTCTAGGCCAAGGATGCAATCCCTGTTCTTCCTTTGGCTACTGCGCGTTCATTCTCGTCTCTTTTCAGGAATGGACACTTGGACCTTGCCGCCAGTTTCCTTGAAGAAAGCTTCACGTTGTCTTCTCTTTTGCTTCCAGATGACGCTTTTTCTCACTTGTGAAAATCCGGAAGTGAGGTCTAGCATATCTTGTCACCATCTTTCCAAAGTATTCGTTGCCTTTGATTTTCCTAAGGGGGATATCTACGTGGGCGACAGGGGGGCCTTCGAAGAATCCGTCGGCTTTTAAGTACCCCTCTCGCGCTCTGTACCTGATTTTGTCGCGCACACCCCTTCGTCTACTCCTTTTCTCATGAATCTTCTCAGCAAAACCAACAGAAACCAGTGACTTGAGGTTACGATAAACCGTCCTCCTACGAAAAATTCTCTTCATTTTTCCTTTTCTGTCGGATACCGCGCACCTGCATATCTCCTTGACGGTAAGGCCTTTCTTGCTGCATAGAAGTAATCTTGAAAGTTCAGGCTTTTTTGATTCCATTAGTGCCAGTGGATGCTATGTGTAGCGAGTCTATTTTAACTCTTTGTACGTGGTGAAATTGAAGAAACAGGAAGAGACAAAATTTGTTGGAATAAGGGAACAAAAGGAAATAGTTGACAGAATCGACGAGATTGCACGGAAAGAAGGACTAGACAGGTCTGGTTATCTGAGACGGTTGATTCGACGATCGCTGGGGCTGTTGGAGGCCGAAAAAGGTTGACTGAGACGGCAGCAGTTAGACTTTTCGAAACAGCTTTGGCGAAGCTTAGAGCAAGGTTACGCAACAAAAGTAAGAGAGAAGAATGTCTTTCCTTTCAGAATGACAGTTGTCTGTCTAACTGTCAAGTCGTCTTTGCCAGAGAAGGGTTAAGGAACAGTTCATTCTACGGAGAGGATTTCATTTGAGTGGAAGGCCAAATGCCCATATGACTTTTCTTCCCTCACCACTTTTCATGGGTTTGATTAAGAAGATGGCGGCTCAAGAGATCGGGCAGAGCGCGGCGATCCTGGATTGCGTAAATGAAAGTCTGCATTCTGAGGGACACATTTCCGACGCTGTTTATGACAAGTTCAAGAAGGCCTATCGTAGAAAACTTTGTGATGTTGTCGAGGAAAGACAATCTAAATCCCAGCCATTAACTAAAGAACAGATGAACGAGGAAAAGAGCATTGCAGATCTACAAAAGCAATTTTCAAACATTCTAAAACAAGGTCTTGATACGCTTCCTGAGAAGTCAAAAGAATATTGGATTAAAAAAGCAGAGGAATACCGGGACAAGATCCCGAACGCGAAATTTGTTTTGGCCTGTGCGAATGGAGAACCCTTGAAAGAGTAATGAAAATTTGCAGGCTGAGGGCATGGGAAAAACTTCAGGGGCATAGGGCATGGCTAACGCCTACAGGCCTAAACCACACGTGGCCGAGAACCTAGATTGGTGTTTGAAACGTGTCAACGCTGTTCCCTATCGGGTTACCGCCCGCTGGCTCTTCTACAGACTTGTCCAGGAACGCGGCTTCCAGAAACGCCAGTATAAGGTGTTTTTGAAGTGGACAAGCAACGCCAGAAAACGCTTCTACAACGGCTGGGCTCCAGACGCGTTGGCAGACGACACGCGTCAAGCTCACGTGCGGGGCCATGGCTACGAGTCAGCAGGCGCATGGATGCACAGCTTCAAACGCGAGCGCTGTGTCTTCGACAAATATGCAGCCCAACAGAACATTGTGGAGTTATGGTTTGAAGCTGAAGCCATGTACAGCCAGTTTAACCATTACACAGGCGCCTATCACGTTACGCTCCGGCCATTCAAAGGCGACGCCAGCATAGATTATAAGTGGCGAATCGCCAGGGACATTGAAGCCTTAGCCCATTATGGAAAGCCCATTGTAATATTGTATTTCGGTGATCTGGACACTAAAGGCTTAGAGATTCCCAACAACGCCTTAAAGGATATCCGGGCCTGGTGTAGCGTTCCGTTTACCCTTATCAGGTGTGGCATAAACAAACAGCACATCAGCGAGTTCAGCTTAGTTGAGAACCCGGAGAAGCCTGGCGCCTATCAATGGGAAGCCCTAAACGAATCTCGAGCCCAACAATTGATTATAGGCAATTTAGAGCGGTTTTGGAGCCTTGGCGCCGTCCAGCGTGTTGAAGAGGAAGAGGAGCAAGCGACTCAATGCTGGGTCAGACTTATTGAAAACGCTTTGAGGGGCTAGGCATGGTTGAGGCTGAGGGTATGGATGGCTTCAACGGTGAAGGAGTTCGCGCCTCTTCACGGGGTAAAAGAGGCAAATCAGACGGGAAGTTCGCTCAAAGCGAGCCGCACCATCTCCCTATACAGCCTCAGCTCAGCTGTCCAGAATGCGGGAATAACGGCGAAAAAGCAAAGATCTATCACGCCGGCTGGAGATACCCGCGGAACGGCCTGGGACCAGATGTTCAGCGCTTTCTATGCATGTTTTGCGGATGCCGCTTCAGTCAGAGAAATTCAAACAAGTCAGACATGTCTCAACATGATCAGAAAGTTTCAAGGCAGATTTTAAAAAGCGGGCAAGCCATAGTTCTAGAGTGCCAAATAGGCGCGACAGAAAGAGGCGCGAAAAACTTGGCCGCAACAGAATCTAAGACTGTTGCGGGAGAAATCGATGATCAGACCATAAAAGGAAAAATCCTTGAGTACCTAGTACACCTGAACAACGAAGCCAAGAAACCGGACACACTTAAAGCACATCGCAAAGTTCTGACTCGACTGGCAAAACATGGCGCCAACCTCCTGGACCCTGAAAGCGTAAAACAAACAATTGCCAACGAGAAAGTACAGGACAGCACAAAAGCACATTACGTAGGCGTCTACACGGTCTTCGCGGACTACTGTAGATTAAGCTGGAAACCACCAGTGTACAAGTACACGCGCAAGCTTCCCTTCATTCCATGGAATCTGAAATCGACCAGTTGATCGCCGGCTTCAAGAAAAGAACTGCAACGTTTCTCCAAACCTTGAAAGAAACGGGAGCACGATGCGGCGAAGCATGGGCTCTGAAATGGACAGATCTAAATGGCAACATACTCACAATCAATGCTCCAGAAAAAGGCAGTTTACCCCGACAACACAAGATCTCCGAAAAACTTGTGTCAATGCTCCAGAGTTTGCCCAAAAAAGACCTGAGAATATTCGGACCTTACACGTGTCTCAGCAATTTCAGAAGCGGATACATGAAGAAAAGGAGAAGCATGTCTAGAAATCTTAGTGATCCAAAACTCAATCAGATAACCTTTCACACCTTCAGGCATTTCTACGCAACAATGCTCTATGCTAAAACGAAGAACATCATCTTGGTTCAACAGAAGCTAGGCCATAGATCAATCGAGAACACTCAGATCTACACGCAGCTGATAGTCTTTGAAAGCGACGAATACCACAGCGCGACAGCCACCAGAACTGATGAAGCCGAAAAACTCGTCCAAGCAGGCTTTGAATACGTCTGCACCACCACTGAAAACATCATGCTGTTCAGGAAGAGAAAATGAAAAAAAGGACTAGGTATTGAGGAAAACTACAGAGGTTTGAAGTAGTACCTCGGCCACTGTGGCCATTGTTGGGTCGCTGTGCAGGTTCCAAAGTCAAACTCCAATTCCATGCCTATCTTTATTTGCTCCAAGGCCACGCCCCTGATCATGCCAGGGATTCGAACTCCGTCTTCTAGTTGTACTATGCCCACGGCGTACGGAGCCATTGACTGGAATTGTGCCGGCGCCACTTGAATGATCGTGTAAGTCAGAAGCTTACCTTTCTGGGGGATCTCTTTCCACACGAACTCGTTTGAGAAGCACTCGTCGCATAATGGTCTTGGTGGAAGATGGACTTTCCCGCATTTCTTGCACTTTCCAGCCAGCAGTTTTCCTTGAAGCACATTCTTGTAGAATTGCTCAATAGTAAAAGCAGATTGTCCACTCATCTTCAATCTCTCCTGTAGATGTGAACGGTGGCAGTGGCGCCTGAGCCTCCAACGTTATGAGTCAGGCCAACCTCTGCATCCTTCACTTGTCTTTTGTCAGCGTTACCTGTCAATTGCAGATACATCTCATAAGCTTGGCCTGTTCCCGTGGCGCCGACTGGGTGCCCTTTGGCCTTAAGTCCGCCGCTAGTGTTTACTGGAATCCTTCCGCCAAGCTTTGTTTCCCCGTTCTCAATGAGTTCGCCACCCTCTCCCAACTCGCAGAAGCCCAAGTCTTCATACGCGATTATCTCAGCAATAGTGAAGCAGTCGTGCACTTCTGCGCAATCGATATCACTAGGCTTCAGTTCTGCCATGTCATAGGCTTTCTTTGCTGCAATCTTCGCTGCTTCCAACGAGGTGAGTGTTTCCCTCTCGTACAGACCTATAGTGTCGCTTGCCTGACCGCTCCCGACTATTTGGATGGGCAAGTCCGTGAACTTCCTAGCTAACTCGGGTTTTGTCAAGATTAGACAGCTTGCCCCATCCGTGATCAAGGAGCAGTCATAAAGCTTGAGTGGCCATGCAATGACCCGCGAGGATATAGCGTCCTCTAAGGTTATCTCCTTCTGAATTTGCGCCTTCGGGTTTAGGCTTCCATGATAATGATTCTTCACGGCAACCTTCGCCAACTGCTCTTCGGTCGTGCCATAATCATGCATGTGCGCAGTTGCCATCAAGGCGTACAGGCCTGGGAAAGTTATTCCGTGCCATTGCTCAAACGGGTAGTCAGAAGCCATTGCCAAGTACTCGGTAACCTCCGCCGTAGTTCTGTGCGTCATTTTCTCCACGCCCCCTACCATTACTACATCACACAACCCCGACAGAACAGCTTGGATGCCTACTCTCAAGGCTACGCCCGAGGAAGCGCACGCTGCCTCGGTTCTCGTAGAGGGTATGTGGGGCAATCCTGCCCAATCCGATAGGGTTGCGCCTGTGTGTCCTTGATGTTCGTAGGATTCGCCCATGTGTCCCACAAAAAGGGCTTGAATGTCATTCTTTGGGTTCAGCTTGGGGCAACGGTCGAATGCTTCTTTGACTGCTTCGGCGAATATTTCCCTCCCATACAGCCCTTCTCGTTTTCCGAATCTTGAAAGCCCCGCAGAGACTATTGACACTAGTGGTTTGCCTTTCAAACTGGTCTCCAACCTTGAGACTTTTACTGTAGGCTGAGCGGTTGATTTAAGCGTTTTTCTGACTGCAAACAGAAAAAACGCCTTATGTTCAATGGTGTTTTTTCGCCAAAGCTCCTCTTAGTCTGGCCAAGTACTTGGATACGAGAAGCCTTTCGGAGGTCAGCATTTTGAACACGCCATAGGGAATTAGCAGGAAGATCGCGAATGTTATGATCAGCCATTCCCATCTGTTCGCATTAAAGGATGGCATTGGCGGCACTATGACCACATCTCTGACAACCAAGTATTTCACATTGTCGGCAAGATTGAACTCTTCCTGTACTGAACTCAGTATCACTGACACTGTGGTATTTGTGTCGTTGACAAAAACCATGCCATAAGGTTTTCTGATGTACAAATCAACAATTTTGACTGCCTTGGGCGCTAGGGAGATGCTTGAATCTACCAACGTATAGTGCTGCATCTTGATTAAAATGTGGAAAGTTTCGTTGAAATCCCCGGGGTTCTGAATGTATGCCTTTACATGAACTGCGCTTCCACCATCTGCATCTGTGATGTTGTACACAGCATTCGTGATGGATACGTCATGCAGTTTCACTTCTTTGCGAATGCATGGCCTCAGTGTAGGATCGCCATTCAAGGTTAGACCATAATAAACAAACTGGTAGCTCACGTTTCCTAGATGTTGACCCTGCAATCCATCTTCTCGCAGAAACAATTCTTGGAAAGATGCGCCTATGGTTTCTCCTTCAGATAGTGCAGCAAAAAAGTCTCTGAAAGAGAAGGAATACATCGTGTCTGTGCAACCAATCGACAAAAGACCATAGGTGTCACCAAAGATCACCGTGCCGCCTAGATAGTCTTTTTCTGTAAATCTCGCGCCAGAACAGACAAACATGATGTAAAACAAGACACGCGGGTCAATTGAGCGGTAGTTATACGGATACACGACGCCCTCGTTTACTGACCCGTTGGTTTCAAAAGTGTGGAAATCAAAGTCTCCATGGCTCATTAAGTATAACCACTCATAACCAAAAGGATCCCGAAGTCGGCTCATATAATCTTCTGCGGAGGTGACATCTGGATCTGTCACAAGAGTAACGTCTGAACAGACTTTACTCAGCGAGGAATTCGCGTCCCCTGCCCAGCCAATGCCGTCATAGTCGACGTATGCCAGTGCACGCCACCAAGGCAATACTCTCAAATCTGTTCTGATGAGATGGTTCTTTGTAAAGTATTGATTCAACAATGTCCCTTCGTCTCCAGGAAGCATATTAGCCTTCAGTCGTCCAACCCATATTTCGGGTACCACATCTCCACCGTGTTTTTCGTAGACGCCGTCACCGTTCAAATCTGTCCAAACGCCGTTCAAGTCCCGGTAGTACATATCTGTTGGAAAAATTTTGCCAGAGATTTCGACCCAAGCGGTAGGAATGTCTCCTACTAATACAGCGCCAACCAAATCTTGATTGAGTGCCTGCTGAAGTAGGCTTCTTATCCCTTGGGGCATCGGATCTGCTAGTTCACCGGTTCTGACGATTCTCACAGAAAACCCATCAGATTGAATATCTCCTCCGTACTGATCCAGCGATAGTTCTATTTGTGGATAGATAGAGGAGTTGACTACGATCATAACGAGGGGCTTGTCAGGCTTGTCTGTCACTCGTGCGGAAACTGGAAATAACAAATCCATGAACGGAATCAGCGCTAACAATAGCACAGGTACTACTAGAATGGCAGACTTCCTCAACATATCAATAAAATCTATCTTGTGCGCTGGAGTTAAGCTTTTGTGAGAACACGCTTTATTCATCCAGACATAGTTGACAGAAATGAGAAGCGAACGAACCTTGTTCTTCCAAAAGCATTTGCCGGGTGTTTTGAAATAGATACAAGAAAAGTGGAGCTTGAGCCTCCTAATGAAGCCAACTAGAACCTATTTAGGACCAAACGTCTTCTTGACCCATGCCCTCGTTTTTTCCATGTCCTCTCTGAAACGCTCGAGTTCTTCTGCGGTTCGCTTCGGCGGCACTGGTTCTTCTGCTGGGGTCGCATAAACGTCCAGAAGGTCTCCTTTTGGGTTCTTGGCAATGAGTATGTTCACTTTGAGACCGATGTTGACTTTTTCAGGGTCAATCTCCCTCATGGTCATTGGAAGGCAAGTGTTTGTTCCATCGATTCTGACCATTGCCCCGACTAGAGGTTGCAGATGTGCCATCGAAGGCCATGCTATGGCCATGATTGTGTGAGCGTGCACGACGCCTTTCTTGGGTAGCTCGGTCCACTCGGTTTCTTTCAGTCTGCATTCTGGGTTGAAGCAGTGTGCGCGTGGTGGGCAGTAGACTAGTCCGCATTTCGGGCATTTTGTTCCGTAGAGTTTTCCCTCTAGCAAGCCGATGAAGAACTTCGAGACCTTGCCATAGCTGTGATGGAACATGCTGCCATGTGGGCGATGGACTACAAGGAACTTCTCAGGCTTTAGCTCATTCAGTGTTGGTCCGTCGTTCATTTCTATGATTTTCCAGCCTTCAGGTCTCCAGCCGCCCTTGCGCTCCCATTCGTCCCACGATTTCTCGTCGATCTTGGTTTCCTTCAGAATCTTTTCTGGTCCGGGTTGCTTCATCGTTTTACACCTCCAACACTACTGCGCCAGCTTGGCATCCTGTGCCCCCGTGTCCGTGGATGAACGCCTTCTTTGGTTTGCTCAGTTGCCTTCCAGGCGCACCCCACTTCTTGGCGATCTGGTTGCTCAGTTGCCAGTAGCTGTCCACCACTTGGGCGATTGACGTTGAGCCTACAGCGTGGCCTTGAGCCGTTAGGGCGCCGCTGAGTTGACATGGAAGCTCCCCACTGCGTTGAATTACGCCATCTCTGAGTAGTTGTTTTCCTTCGCCGCGCTTGCAGAAGTCAAAGTCCTCAAGCCCGGCTAAGACGACGCCTGCGTAGGGGTCGAAGATCTCGACAAAGCTGATTTCTTTTCTCGGGTTCTTGACGCCCGCGTCCTTGTATGCCATTCTCGCGGAGACTCTTAATGCGCCAAAGTTGCAGAGGTCAGGGTACGGCGACATGGGTTTCGGAACGCTCTTGGGCCAGATCTTCTCATCTTCTGGGTACAAGCCTTTCCACGCTGGGTTGTCAGGTCTGTCTCCCGCTCTCATGGTGTCTGAGCCAAAGCCCACGCCTGTCAGCCAAATTGGGTTGTCAGTCAGTTTCTTTGTCAGTTTCTCGTTTGCCAAGAGCATGGCAGAGGCGCCTTCGCTTGTCATTGCACATTCGTAGAGTCTGTAGGGCCACGAGATTAAGCGGGACTTGTATACGTCGTCAACGGTGATCTTGTTGAATCCGTTCTGAGCCGGCCATTGCGCATACGGGTTTTCAAGTGAGTTGTTATGAGCTAGGACTGCAACTTCCGCTAGGTCTTCTTCGGTGTCTCCGTAGACTTGCATTCGACGGGCTTCCATAGTTGCGTAGAAAGCGTTGTAGGTGAAGCCAGAGACGAAATCCCAGTCTGTGTCTCCTGCGATCGCTATGGCCTCGTTCACTTTCTGGATTGGCATTTCGTTCATTTTCTCCCATCCGACTACGAGAACGGCTGGAAACATGCCTGATCGAATCCACAGAGCCGCGTTTATTATGGCGTCTATAGGTGTGGCTCCGCCTGATTCAACACGGTATGATGGAACACCGCTCAGTCCCAGGTAGTCGTTTATTATCCAATGCATGCATTGTTGTTGCTCTAGGATATCGCTGAAATAGGAATAGCAACACGCATAGCCTTTCTTAATGAAGTCTCCGAGTTCCAGTTCTGGAACGTCATCGAGTATCATTTTTACGGCTTCTGCACACATCTCTTCCTGTAACGTATGTCGCGGATTGTCAAACCTTGATATGCTGCCAGCGACTATTCCGACTTTTTTCAATTTAACACCTCATCATTTGAGTGATTTAGTTAGTGCATTCCAACAAATATATGACACTTACGGAGAACATCTTTCAAATCTCACATGCTTACAACAACTGTCTTAGAACTAGTCGAACTCGCCTACTGAAAGATCTATTGATTATCTTTTTGCCTTTCCTTATCCCAGAGCTTGAACGCCTGTTCTGCAACTTGAGGCCTTAAGATGAATATGTCTTCGGGTCGCTTGACATA
>Ga0315279_10002577_pt1 | contig 26802 bp, 33 predicted proteins | sample YL17G06_20_MG_FD_203694 | JGI IMG/M metagenome (GOLD analysis project Ga0315279, IMG submission 203694) | Sediment microbial communities from Yellowstone Lake, YNP, Wyoming, USA - YL17G06_20 | ecosystem: Environmental > Aquatic > Freshwater > Lake > Sediment | place: USA: Wyoming | collected... | reverse complement strand
GCAACATGAGATGTTTATCTATTCTCCCTATGAGGGCTCGAGCGGCCCCTTCCATTATCTGGGGGGAGCTCGATCCAGTTGCGATAATCTTGGTATTGGTCTTGCGGTCGAAATGCCCTTTGAGGATTTGGCCCCAATCGGCAAGCGAATAGACCTCATCGATGAAAATGTACACGCGATCAGTCAGGCCGTTGAGTGATTCCTTCAGGACGGTCTCAGTATACATCCTGAGTATGTCTTCAAATGGACGCTTCAATTCCGATGTCAAATATGGATAGTCGAAGCTGACGAAGAGAATGCGCTTCGGATCAATCCCCTTCTCCTGAATCAGCTCCTCGATCATCTGATACATTACGGTCGTCTTCCCAGCTCTTCTGGGTCCAGGGATGATCAGTATTCTTTCGCCGTCCAATTTCTGCATCAAAACGAAGAAATCTCTGCGGCGGAATTCTTGCAGCAATGATTCTGGGACATGACCCGTACTCCACCATCCATTTTGGGAGATTAGCGCCCTTCTTACTCCGTCTTGCGCTGCATCCTCCAACTTTGTCATGATGCATCATAATACATATGTTCTATATGAATCTGATGTACCATAGTGCATCATACTCGTGAAAGAGGTAGCGTTATGATCTAAATCCATTCAACATTGGATTTGGGCTTATGCCTTGTTGGAAGCATCTTCATTCCAATTGGCCGCGGATTCGCTCGAGGACTTTCTCCTTTGCCTCCTCATCGAACGAATTCACAACGAATGTCCCGCGCCATGACTCGACGAACCGCTTGTCAGAGATGTCAGGGAGGATGCTCTCAATAATGTTGGTCCTGAATATCGACGGACTCGGCAGTATTTCCTCAATCCTATCGTCTAGACCATCTGGAATGTCGTTCTCCCACACCAACGCGGCGATGTCTCGGACATCGCTTGGTCTCCCGGAGACAACTTTCAGAATGAAGTAATCGATGTAATTGGGAACATACAACTCAACGTCGGTTGGGCCGATTCTCAGTTTGACGCTCGTCCTGTTCTTCACGAACTCGTCGTCGATCAAGATGACCTGTTCGCTCGTCCTCCCGCGTACCTCCCCCTCCATGAAATCGATCGCCACAGGAGCTGATTTGCTACCCACCTTGAGGAAATCGATTAGCCTCAGGAAACCGTATGTCTCATGCTTTTCGAGCGTCTCGGTCTTCAGACCGCCGCCGAACCAACCCGGTATGCGGTCTATCTCCCACCCTTCTCCTTTCGGCAGGACGAAATCTCAGTCCCTGGTGTATCTCGCGAAGGGGACGAAGGCTCGCAGTGCGTATCCACCGATCATCGTCAAAGGCGGTCGGGTGAAGCTATCCGAATCCTTGGCGACCTTGCGGATAAGCCCTGCCATGAGCTCCTCCCTCTTGCGCATGACATCAATCTGCCTGGCCAACCCCAACCACCTTCTCCAGGGCATCATCGATGTTTCTTCTCACGTAGTCGTCGGCGATCCTTCGGGGAGTACCACCGGCAATCCTGGCCCAGGCGTAAGCGAGGATGGATCGAATCCTCACATCGCTGTGCGGCAACCTCTCCCAGTAGTAACGGCGCTCCACCTCACCAATCTTTATCCTGTCCCTGTTGACATTCATTGCCGCGAACGCATCCACGAAGGCGTAGCTCTTCAGGCAATTCACGATAGCTTGCTCCATGTTCTCAATGTGCAATCCGTTGATCGAGACATACTTCAGTTGCTCATCAGTGTACATTGATTGTATGCGCCATCCCTTCCCCGAGGCGAAAATCTCCAATGCTTTGGCATATGATCTGTCATTGACCTTCACGACGTAGACGTCTCTGTGGACGAAGTCATGATTCCAATATGAAGCGGCGGTCTGGTTTGCCAATACTTTGAAGTTCCTGTCTCTGCGCAGAAAGTCCTGTACGCTCCTAGTTCTTGCCGGAACCCAATACCAACCCCAGGACACTCTTTCTATCTTTCCTATCTTTGCCAATTTATTCAGGTATTCCTTAGCATGCGGTTCGTTGATGCCATCGACTTTGACCAAGCTTCCTGGCCAGTTCTTTCTCAGCCTGCTATTGAAGTCAGTTAGGTATTGCTCCATCTTATTCACCTTTAATAGAGATTTGGCAATTAATAAAGGTTTGCAAGAATTCACCTTTAATAATGTTTTGGCAAAACAAAGGTTTTCCGAGATGCTCTGGTCTAATTTCGAGCATGCTCTGATTAAGGTTGCAATCAGTCTGCGTGCATCCAGTTTATCCATAGTTGGGCAAGTGACTGGCCATGCATGGATAATTGCCATGTCTTTGTCGATGAGTCGGGAGATTTTGGGTTTTCGGGAAAATCTTCGAAGTATGTGGTCCTGGCGGCAATATTTTCTGAAAATGTCCGCAGATTGGAACGCATTCCACGTCGGATTCGAGCAGGGAATCTTAAGAGCCACGCATTGCGCAGTGATGTTGAGCTGAAATTCAACTCTGCTTTCCCTCAGACCAGAAGGAGGTTATTGGAGTCTGTCACCGAATTACCCTGCATATACATCGGTTCGATAGTGCTTGATAAGACAGCAGTGAATGATTTCTTTGCAGAGCACAGAGGATTGTTATATCTGACCATGTGCAGCCAGCTTGCGAGGGAGATCATGAGGTTCGAGAGAATCCGGAAGACGATCAACATCACATTCGATCGGGCACCGTTCCATAGGCGAGTCACGCATTGCTTCAAGGAACACATTTCGAACGCTATAGATGAGGAATGCAGAAGACTGCGCTTCATTCCTCCCAGCATTATTCTCCAAATGAACTCCCCTGGAACCTGCCAAGGATTGATCGTCGCAGATTTCATTGCCGGAGCACTTCACAAGAAATATTCTGGAGGAGATTCGACTTATTACAGAACCATCAAAGATGTGATATGCTTCGAGACGTACTGGAATCAGAAGGAAAAATATATGCAGCCCCCGATCGGGATTTTGCCCTCAAGCGTCACATGGCGCAAGTGACCGTTGGCAAAGCGGTCATTACCGATCGGGACTTACCTGCAGTTCATAAACACCGCACAACTGTCAAATATAACTTTCGGGCGGAATCAGCATCCTGACTCCGCGTCCGTGCATTCGCCTGACAAGGAGCATTGTTGAGAACTATATGTTGGATGCTACTTGATTGATTCATACCAAACAATCATCTGAATCTTAATCTATAAAGGCAAGACAAGGCGACGGCAGCTGCATTCTCATTCGCCCAACTTTATATCGCCCGATAAGACTTGCTTTATGATATTCTGGAAATCTCCGAGAGCCTCCCCTCCACCATCTTCTCTATCGGATCATATGCCGGCAATTCCCTCAGGAGATGCCTTAGGTCCCTTGTCCAGTTGTCTTTGCATTTTCGCGCATTTCCAATAGTTTTCCCAATGTCAAACTTCTCGCCATAGTAGGAATATTTCTTGATAAGGACTTGATTGTCGACACTGATCCCCTTCTCGAACAAGAACCATACGTCATACAGATCTCTAGCCGCAGATCGATTGCCGAGCGCATGGAGCTTCTCCGCAAGGATCTCTTCCAAGCTCATTATCTTGAGTTCGACAGCCCCGATGCCATACGAATCGATTATCGGCCGGCGGACGGGTTTCTCAACGATGTTCCCACGGAAGCTGAAGTCGAACCGGATCCTCTGCGCATGAGCCAATGGGCCTTTGAATCTAGCGGACGCTTTCAATCCGGCCGCAGTCTCCTCCTCTTCGACTACATCGAACCGGAATGCATCGGCGTTGATCCCTTCCAGTGCTTTGCGAAGCATTCCCACGCATTCCGCCTTTTCTGCTCCGTGTGCAGAGAAGTCGAGATCCTCTGAAAATCGTGCCTCTTTGAAGTACGCCTTCCTTATGGCCGTACCTCCTTTGAACACAACATGCCCTGCCAATTGCGAATCGGATATCCCCCTCAACGCCAAGGACAGCGCAATGTCTTTTTCTACGATTGCCTGCGGTACGCCCTCCTTGACTGCCGTCCTCTTCAATTCGCTCGAGCCGATGATCAGTGTTCTCTCCATTCGAGGAGCTCCTTCTTGGGGACATTCAGGATGAGCCCCCATTTGGCCGATCTTCCTAACTCCCTTTTGGGGGCGGAAGGATCGAGCCAGCGCCATCCAATTAATGTTCCGGGCTTTAACCTGCGCATTCCAAGTAGTTCGGATAGGTAGCCGACCCTCCTCCTTGCCGCATCGCTTGAGTCTGACGCAATCGTTTCAATCTTCACCCAATCCAACTTCTTCCTCGCGTTCCACAATGCCTTGCTTGCTTCCTTGACGCCCCCGCTCTTCTCGGGAAGCGACAGGCAGTCCATCATGAGCTGCTCTATCGTAGCGACCCTTACCCTCCTTCCGCCAATCTCCTCCTCCTGCCACTCTCCCAGGCGACGCACCTGGGTGAATTCAAAGCGGGTTTGAAGCGCTTCTATGACACGCTGCCGTGAAAGGGTCACCACCTGCACGGTGATCGGGATCTGCTCCGTGAGCCCATAGTGGTTCAATGCCGACCAGAAGCCGATGTAGTACTCCTTTCCCGCCATTAACTTCGGGGTCGCCGCCAAGGCATCCTCGGTCCATACTCCATTCCTGCCGGCTCTCATGGGCGCGAAGAGATATACGCCGCGCTTAAGGCGAATGAGGCGTTTTTTCCTTACTAGTCTGGAGGCCAGTTTCCAAGCCTGTTCCTGGGAGAGTTGCAATCTCCCTTCCAAATCCGCCAGCGTGAGCACTCCGCTCTCTGACTCTTCCAGGGCGAAAAGCGCCTCTATCTCCATGTTCCCAAGCCTAATATTGTGCATATAATAACTGCCCTCTAAGGGCAGTAATTGGCAACAAAGTATTTAATGTATGCGAAGGAATACTCATGCCTTCATGGGAGCATCCTAAAGCGATTCTCCTCGAAAGATATTTCTTCGATGATAATCTAAATATCCTTTCCCAATATGGGCAATACTTCCAGATAATTCTTTATTTGAAAATTCATCTCCTGGATCGATATGGACACATATTCTGCGATCATAATCAATTGTTAGGTTACCCCTGTCAAACTCCACATGATGATTCGGACATAATGCGATAATGTTATCCTTTTTATCCAGATCACCAATGTCTTTACATTGCTTGATATGTCCTCCTTCAACCAGAAGATTTCCTTCACTATCAGTCTTTCTCCATCCGCAAATTACGCATCTCGATCCACTAAGCTTAATTGCGATTGTGCTCTCATCGCGATTCCTATACATGATAAGCCTTCCAGTGAGAGCTCTTATCGATGCTTTGATCAATAGTGACATATAGGATTTGCCATAGGTTTGAGTCCTTACTCGCTCGGTTTATCTCGCTATGATATGTACTCTTATACGTCTGTTTGAGGATATCTGATAACTTCTCTGCAGTTCTATCAAAAAGTGCTTTTGGATCCTCATGCCAGCCTATCTCATGATTGGCTTCATCATAATAAATATCCGCGCGGAAGGAGGCGAGCCATGGCAACAAGAACTGCTTTGGTAGATCCCATTTTAAATCTTTTCCGTCGAATATTGATTGTTTCGGAGGGTTGTTCTTAGTTATTATATTTAAGTTGGTAAGCCCCCTTGTTGAACTCTCATGAAAAGTTGACAATATATGTTCTTGAAGTTCGATAATGTCATTAACAAGCGGATAGAATAAATCGTGCTTGGACGGATCATTGATCCAGTCATTGAATACAGACGTCTTGCTGGTCGCTGATTTATTTGGCTGTTTCGTATGTCTGTTAAAACAACCTTGGTACTCCTTTGCATTAAAGAGATTAATCAGAGAAATCAGATCGATCCCGGTTATACCTTTTCCATTAGGCACTTCCCGGTTTTCATACCATATTATGTGCTTTTCATATTCTTCCTTCATTAAGCGTTTGATAGGAATGAATAATCCTTTCTTCTCCGCAATGGAATATTCCTTTACATTCGATGCTGTATTTTTGCTTGCAGCTATTTGAGCTAATTTATCCAGAGAGAAATCATGTTGAATTACCTCGACCTTTATGGTCACATCGGGAAGACAGATAATGTTCCGGGTGTCCAAAATAGCTAATTGAGTGTGACCCCCATTCACTATACCCGTGCCAGGATTGAATGTAAGCTTAACTTCATGTCTTGTTTCGATTACTTCCACGTTTGATGCGATGACATTGATACCTCCATTTTGCAGGAAGAAATCCCTTGGGAAATTCTTGAGCGTGTCTACCATGTCTTTGTAGGGAAGAGATTTCGCGGAAGGCAATCGAACATTTGCATCAAGGGGCAATGTTAAGAAAGTATCGCCACCGATATAAAAAGTATAAATCGGATAGCCATCGATTACCGTTTTGGTAAATGCCTTATACGGAAGTGTAACTCTAGCCGGAGTGTCCCTTCCTCCAATCGGCATTTCATCACCCTATTCCGTGTCAGTTGCATATGAATATAAAATCATTTGCAGTTATTTCATCAAGCTGATTCACATCACATTCTATAACAAATGTCTTCATCCAGGTGATTTGTTATGATGAAATCCCTCTTCCGCCTCCCTCATTCGTCTTGCCTGATTTCCATCCTGTACGACCTTCGATAGAAATGCTATTCGGAGGATTCAAGATCTTGCGATCGGGATCGCAAACGGATTTGAAAATGCAGTATTGATCAGGACCGAATGCTAGCCGATCTTGAGGTATCATGCTTTCTAATTTCTTCTTTGGAATTGCCCCTTCAGGAGGGCATTTCCTCGAACCGTTCTTACAGGCATTCTTCCCGAGCTTGAAAATCAAGTAATCAATGGAAGCTGGCGTGGGGGGTCTGTGATTATTCGGTATCTTCCCCCATTCCTCCCATACTCGTCTCCATGCCTGTCGGCAAGTATCTTCCACAAGAGAATATTGGTAGCAGAATACATCCAGATAGCTTGCAAGAAGAGGAATTCTGAATTGAGCAATCCCTGTTCTTAGAGCAACTCTCATCGTATTTTTATCGCTCATGACATCTAGCCTATCAATATTTTTTGAATATTTCCAGACTCCCAGATCCGCCATGTCTCGCAGCAACATGTGTACTTTCTTGGTGGAAAATCCGTACCCTTCATCCTTCGTCAGAGCTTTCTCGATCTCAATAACATCGTTGTCGTGAGCTGAATTGATATTAAATGCCGAAGAGCCGTATTCGTTGACGAGTAATTGGGCAGAGTTCAACATCCAAGGCTTTCTCTTATCTCTTTGAGCTTCCGCTCCGATGAAATTCAGAAATTCATCAATGAGCAGATCATTGTCTGCAACTTTCTTTGGATCGAAACAGTCGGGGTGTCTCTTGAAAAATTCGAATGGATTACCTTTAGCATTAATGTCAATGTTGAAATCCTGGATGGCAGTGAAGAATCTAACATTGGCTATCTGTTCCTTCGTCAGATCGAGTGTATCAAGCTGAACTTTCACCGTATTCTTACTATATATTTCTTCGAGGACTTTTGCCACCGACATGCACTGGCCAGAAAAGTCTATCTTGGGTGAAAGTATCTCTTTATGGTTCTTCTCCCAGTATTTATGGAATTCAGAGATGTACTCACCGGAGATTGTGCTATTTTGCTGATAGAAGAATCTATTGATTTCACTTAGTATCCTTGCAGCAATTTCAAATTCATTCTTTCCGACCAAATCCTCAGTTCTGATCTCGAGATTGCATATTCTCGCAAGTTTACAAATGAACTCACTGAATTCGGACATCCATTTCCCCTCCATGGCTTAATCGACACTGAAATCTTCTATTTTCATTAGCTTTTTCCTTCCGGATTTTATTCCAACTCGCTTACCAATATCGTGAAATCTCTTGATTGAAAGATCGAGATAGTCTTGGACATTGTCGATACCGACAAATTCCCGATCGTGCAGATATGAAGCAAGGCCAGTCGTTGAACTTCCAGTGAATGGATCCAGAACCACATCACCTTCGGAAGTGCTGGCAAGAACGATTCTAATCAAGAGTTCGAGCGGTTTCTGCGTAGGATGTTTTCCGAATTTCTTTTCCCAAGGTTTAGGAGCAGAAATTCCCCATACCGATCTCATCTGCTTGCCTGGTTTTTTGATGGGATCGTCTCCCCAATCCTCGTTTTTCATCGATTGATAATTGAATTTGTGCTTCGCCTTCTCGCTCTTTCTAGCCCAAATCAGAGTCTCGTGGCTTGCAGCGAAGAACCTTGTGCTAAGATTTGGGGGAGCGTTAGGCTTGTACCAGCAAATGTCATTGAGTATGTGATAGCCAAGGGATTGCAGAGCATACCCGCATACATAGATGGAATGATAAGTGCCGCTTACCCAGATCGTCCCATTCTTCTTGAGGACTCGCTTGCATTTCGAGATCCATTCCTTATGGAAGGCATAATCAAGTTCGATTCCTTTGCTGACATCCCAATCTCCTTTCTTTACCGGGGCTCTCCTTCCGGAATGGCAAGTGAACCCTCCATTTGAGAGATTATAGGGAGGATCTGCGAAAATCATGTCGACTGATTCTTCCTCCAATCTGTCCAATAGCACAAGGCTATCGGCCAGATATAACTTGAAACCGGGTTCAGTGAAATAGGGTTTCATTTTTATTGTCATGAAGCGATCTATCTCCCAGATTTAAGAATGATCCATCATTTTATGTAGGACAGGGATAAACGAACCCTTTGAATTCTTAGTGGATAATGGATAAAACCTTCTTTGACTCAATACATGGATATGAAAAGGAAGGATCAGTCTTTCGGCTAAAAATGTACCTAATTAGACCAAGAGAAATCGAAGTGATACCAGCAATCAAGTCGAACATTAGACTAGCCCGAAGGGGGAAAGGTAAGAGAATTCCCTTCGCTTTTCTTATTCGGTCCAACAGATGATCTTCATGGCTTCATTGAAGCGATTGAAGAACCTGAGCAGACGCTTCTACTTTAAATGCGAGGAAGCTTCCTTGAAAGTCTACTTATGACGGAGTTAGGCATCAGTTCACGTTTATGGGAGTTGTAGCTATAGTTGAACAGGATATTCCGAACTGAAGGTTCAGATCGGTCTTGCTCAAGTGCTTCTCTCCTTCTTTGGTCGATTTCCTTCTTAGTAACCCTAACTAGGCGTAGAATCAATTCCCTACAGATTATTTTCAGTTCTCTGTCGATGTTACCATCCCGAAGCTCTCTATGAAATCGCTCCAAGAATTCTCTATTCTTCTGTATCGGGGTTCGCGAAAGATTGAGTCTATACCTTGCCATGAAAATCTCAGCGAACATGGCGAGCAAGATGAAATCTCCATGTTCAGTCACCGATCGCCTGAAGCTATTGTTCTGTTCGATAATTCTTCGATCATAAATCTCATATGGAATAAGTAATGCCGCAGCGGGCACATTCGGGAAAAAGATCTTATCATAGAAGCCCTGTGGATTTTCATTATCCTTGACAAATAATAACTTCTTTTTATTCTTTGCCTCAGCTGGCGATTTGAGCCAAAAAGAGAGAGCATATTGTGCCAACTTCTCATTACTAGCCAGGTTATGAGTTCGGCGGCCGTATTGTCCTCGTTTTCGTTCATATTTATATCCCAAGCAGTCGATTTCGTGTTGAAGACGCTTCTGCACAGCATCGTTGGACCGTAGATCTCGATTCAATATTGGATTTTGCTTGTTGGAATACTCCGCAATTTTCTCGTCAAGAGCACGAGCATCGGGTCCCGGCGTAGGTTGTGCATTTAGGTCGATGAATCGCACAAAGACATAAGCATCTGAAAGAGCTACTCTGGGTCCATTGTCTCCGGGGCGACTTCTCGCGAAATCATAGAGCGTTTCGATCGTTTGAAGGCCATTGACGACCTGTAAGCCGTGAATCTTCAATTGTCCGGGATCAGCTGAAATATCTTTTCCTAAAATAGTGATTCCGTTATGGTAGAGATGGAAGAGTTTCTTCTCTTGATCATCCTGAAGGGTGCTCATCATTCCTCTCCAGACTGATGTGTGACCGAGCATAAAACGGAAATTTGAGTGGTATATGGCAATATTGTACTTCTCTCGAAGATCTGTGAGAGCATGCGCTGGAACCAATGCAATGAATAGGCCAGAATGCGTTCTTTCTGGACCGAAGGCCCAATCACTAGTCGGTATCTGAGCCACCCCGATCGGCTTCTCGAAGTTTCTATCCATCATTTCGTTTAGACCACTAAGATCAAGAGGGATTACATTATGCTTTGAAAAGGTGATACGATCTGAATTGAACCTATTAATGAAAGATCTTACTTCAGTATCGAAAGAGGTTTTTCGATCCCCAAATACGATAGGGAAAAAATCTATATTTTTCCTGGATCTACGAGCTTCTTCATACAACTGAATTGCTCGTTGAAGTCTTTCGCTAGGGTGCGGCGGTCGATCGAGTATCTTATCAAGGGCTCTTTGTAGATCTACGACAGCTTCCCCATCAAATTTCTCTACTCGCAACTCTTCTTCTCCGTCTGTGTCGGTATAATTCTCCACATTCTGCTCAAGCAGTATGTCTGAGAACTTCACTTGAGCGATGCATAGGCGTTGTCCGTCAGAGTGTTCCCAAATGGCATCTATTTGAGCGTCGCCAGATCCACCTCGACTTGCTATCTGAAAAGCGGTATCATCATTCAGTTTTGGGTCGATCTGACGGATCGCCCAATGGACCATGGCCTTGTGAGTTTCTCGAGGATAATAATTTCTAAGACGTTCCGCTTCTCTCTGAAGATGAAGAATGAGGTACGACCGAGACAACATCGGGTGCGAGACTGGATCTGGAAGATATTAGACTTTCGGTATCGAGTGGATCAATGCCCAATTGGCAGCTGGAGAACGCTATATCTCTAATGGCAACTATTATTGAGCAATATTCGATTCGTCCTCTTTTAAGGAAGATATATTGGGGGCGTGGTTCGAAATGAAGGACGTCATTGGAAAAGCGTCAAATCAAAGAGGGACCCAAAAAGTGTATGATTCCGCCTTTCAGGAAAACCTAAGTGCATGGGTGCTCATTGATATAGAATAGTTTCTGGGCATGACTCATATGGCTGCATATGCCAACGTATTTGACATGTTCTCCTATCAATTGATCAGAGAACCGAGTATCGAATTGAAATCATTATCCTCAGAATCCCGTAAGGGCATTTCATTTCCAATGAAAAGATGATATCCCTTGATCCTATTCAGACGACCTGCTTCTGTCATTTTCTGAATATCATTGCCCAGTCGGGTCAATTTCGCCTTCATTGTAGATTTTTCCTTCATCATATCATCGGTCAAATCGAGTATCTGGATGAAAGTGACCTCTGGTAAAATCGATACGAAGCCGCGCATCTTAGAGTCGTATCGACATTTGGAGCAGAGTGATGCTGCAAGCACCTTTCCGCAGACCTTCATCGAGTTGATCCCACTTTCTTCTATCTCGATTATTATCTTGACAGCCTGCTCCTTCACACCTTTTTCAAGGATTATGGCATCAACATCGCAATACTCCCTCCTATTCTTCTCCTTCTCATCGCCTTCGCCATAGAAGGGGATCGTATGGAGTCTAGTTGATCCTTTATCCCGCTCGCAAGCTGAATCCAACACTAGTTGGTATTTGTCCCTATCCGCATTTTTCATTATTTCAGTTAGCAATTCCCCAATCCGTTCATGGTACGGATGTCCAACATGCTTTTCAGATTGCGGCATCATTTTCTCACCTATTCATGAAATGTCCAATTCAACATCAATTTGGGCTTGCAGATCTGAGTATCCGTTGGGACGACCTTCGCGATACTTTCTAATAACGGACAAGGCAAGATTCTTCTGGTCATAGAAAAGTCGATCGATGGATATAGTCGCTATCGGATGGAATTCCCATTTGCTAACATCTAGAATACTGGATATCTTCTTTGCATCTTCCTTATCATTCTCCACATATGCGCAGAAGACATAACAGTGAGGAATGCGGCGAAGTTCCTTCATATCCACCTGTTCCCCAAGTTCTGGATCCCAATAGAATTGGCGTTTCCTAATGTCGAAACTCATAGTATTCCTGTCTTTTTTCTGCGTCCATCCTTGCCGAAATGCGGAGGTCTTAACTTCGAGCCTCTTTCCACGATAGCATATGTCGAATGACCTCCAGACATCACGAGGATTGTCAATCTTATCGAGAGCACGGCTGACGAGATATTCTCCGAGTACAGATCGAGTGACGTTGCACATTATGTCAGAATAAGCCCAAGACCAGAACTCTCCTAAAGTTGCAGGATCTCCCTTGATTGATGTTCCTTTAATTTCAACATCGCAATTCAATTTCGGAATCTTGACCATTGGCTGATCACTGCAATTCTCTTGTAACACAATCAATTCCTCCAATAAATGGGGTACGCCTATTCGAGATTAAAAAGTAAGAGGATTATATGATGAACAAATTGAAGATGTTCTCATTGCCTCGAGAGCATCCGAGCTGGCCCTTATTGCGGATAAGAATCAGAAAATCCTAGTGATATGATAGATCGACATTTCTGATTCATATATATACTATGAATCCAATAATGGTTGGATGGGTCAGCGAGGAAAGGAGAGTCTGGTGTTACTGAGCGGCGGCATTGATTCGGCAGCGTGTACGAAATATTATCTTGATTCAGGCTATGAAGTCCATTCTATATTTATCGACTATGGTCAATTACCAGCGAATAGAGAGTTCGGTAGTGCAGAGAAGATAGCCTCCTATTATGGAATCGATCTTATCAGATTGACATTCAATTCTAAACAGAAATATGGAGCTGGGGAAATTGAATTTAGGAACGCCTTCCTGATTTTCTCTTCATTGTTGTCATGCCCTTCATTCAAAGGATTGGTATCAATGGGGATACATGCTGGAACCCGATACTATGATTGTTCTGAGGCTTTTGTTCTTGATATCAATAGGATACTCTCGACGTATTCGGATGGCGAAATCACCTTTGACGCCCCCTTCTTGAAATGGACGAAAGCCCAGATAGTCGAGTTCTGTAAGAAACGAGATGTGCCATTGAATTTGACTTATAGTTGCGAAGAAGGTGGAGATATTCCTTGCGGAAAATGCCTATCATGCATAGATCGGAGGACGTCTGGTGTTTGCTAGAAAAATGATTTTGAAGCTAAATGGTCTTGACGTCGGAACAACACCAATGCTTGTTCCATCATTTTCCAGCTGCGCGGATATCGACGTCTGGAATGTGATAAGATCAACAAGGAAATTCATTCGAAACCAGATTCTAATCAGCGCATATGATATTCGATACCAAAAAGGAACGATACCGTCTTTGAAGAACGCGGAATTGATATTCCTTGACAGTGGTGGCTACGAATGTGGAAAGGAGGATCTAAGATCATCCTTTTCAAGGAAGGCAAATGTTCAGGAGTGGAATAAGGAAATCTTTAGCAAGATCGTTAAAAAATGGCCAAGATTTCCACAGAACCCTCCGACAATCATCGTAAGCTTCGATCACCCATCATTGAGGGAATCGCTGGACAATCAGATACGGAATGCTAAGGAATTCTTCGGCGAACACGATGGAGTATTGCACGAATTCTTGATCAAGCCCGAGACAAAACGATCAAAAACACTGAACATCAAAATGATAATTTCCAGATTATCAAGAATGAAGAATTTCGATATCCTGGGCTTCGCAGAAAAGGAATTAGGAAATTCGGTTCTAGATAGAATGATTTCAATTTCGAGAATTAGATCTGCTATGGATAAGAAAGGAATTGATATCCCTCTTCATATCTTTGGAAGCCTTGATCCAGTTACGACCCCGCTATACTATTTCTCTGGTGCTGATATCTTCGATGGTCTTTCCTGGCTTCGTTTTTCCTTTTACGAAGGAGATGCTTTCTATAGAGACAGTCTCGGACCCAAAATCGAAGGAATAGATCTGTCGGGTGAACGTATCTGGGCATGCACGATCTTCAGGAATCTGAATTATCTAATCGAGCTGAGAAACAAGATGGAGCGATTTCAGAAGACAATGGATTTTGATCTCTTTGATTCAAATGCAAGATTCTTCAAGGACAGCTATGCAAGATTGCAGAGGAGAATGGGGGAATAATCTGATGGGTGGTTCCGGTGGCTCCTACGGTGGAGGATATTCTCCAAGGCGCTATGAAGAGATAATGAGGGAATCGATCGATGCTACGAGGATTGCAGAATTCAATAATGAAGTCAACACTGGAATGAGTGAGCTTCTCTCAGATTACAATGATAGAGATTCCGCGAAAGTCTCAGAACATCTCGATAGAATCAAGAGCATAATCGAAGAAGATATGGGTGGTACCATTGGAATGAGCTTCGGAGGATCGGTAAAAAAGCATACCTATGTGGATGGTCTGAGTGATATTGATGTAATTGTTACGGTGGATAGATCAGAATTGATTGATCTCTCTCCAAAAGAGATCCTTGCACACATTCATTCAAAATTGAATAACCGGCTCAATGATGTTGAGAGAATGAAAGTTGGGGATCTTGCCGTGACTATTAGATTCACCGACGGAATGGAAATTCAGTTATTGCCAGCCATTCAGACTCAAACTGGCCTTAAGATTGCAGATATGGGTTCAGATAAATGGTCAGAAATAATCAAACCTGAGAGATTCGCATCGAAATTGACTGAGGTTAATCAATCGTGTGGAGGCAGGGTCATACCAGTGATCAAACTCATCAAAGGATTAATCGCCGGTTTTCCCAATAATCGACAACTAACTGGATATCATATTGAATCAATGGCGATTGAAGTATTCGAGAATTACCCCAGTTCTCTTCCAAGAGCACCAAAACAGATGCTCGAATACTTCCTCAACAACGCAAGCAAACTTGTCAAGAAACCGATAAAGGACAAGACGGGGCAGTCCAGGCATGTTGACGATTATCTAGGGGATTCTGATTCGATTCAGAGACAGGAGATTTCCTACACCATTGATAGGGTTCTCAATAGAATGATGAATGCAAATCAAACAGCTTCTGCAGAAGATTGGTTGAGAATTGTTGAGGGAGATTGAATGCATAATCCAATCGCTGCAGAATATCAAATGGTGAAGGAATTCGTCATTTCAATGGGATATGAAAAAGAGATTCGCTGGCAAGAGACAATTTCTTTCGATGACGTAGATGAGTCATCTTTCCTACGAGAATTAGCTTGGGTGATTCTATCTTCGGGGATGAGAGAAAAGATTGTTCGAAATATTTTTCCGGAAATATCTGAGATCTTTTTTTTCTGGAAGAACACGCACCTGATATTGTCTTATAAAGAGAAATGTCTTTCTCAGGCTATCAAGATATTCAACAATAAGTCGAAAATATCCGCAATAATAGCTGCAGCACAACGAATCAATGAAATAGGTTTTCCTGATCTAAAGAAGAGAATCGAGAATAATCCGCTGGCAACTCTTCGACAATTCCCGTTCATCGGCCCTGTGACTTCATATCATCTTGCCAAGAACATCGGCGTTCCAATTGCCAAGCCGGATCGCCATCTTGTTAGAATAGCGAATCTAAATGGTTTTGCGAACGTCCAGGATTTCTGCATGAGGATTTCTGACATATCTGGTGATTGCATATCCGTGGTCGATATAATTTTCTGGCGATTTGCAGCATCCTGCCCTGATTACTTGATTAGACTTTCACCTTATCAGGAGTCAGTTGATATGGATTGCAATTCAAGATTAATGGGATGCATCTTATGACAGACACGCTGGTTGATCGCAATATTCAGATTGCTGGAAGCATAGATGAGAAAGCCAATAATGAAGCCATCATCTTCTCTCATAGGATTGTAAAGTCAATAGCAAAGAGATTACTTGATGAGGGCGCAACTCTGGTCAGCATGGTAGACGAAGAACCGCGAGTATGTAGAAACAGACGTACAAGCCCTGCTAGAATCTTCTATTGGGATGTAATTGAGACCGCTCATCAGTATCTCGAAGAGCATCAGAATGAAATCGGAGAGAGAATCCTATTGCGTATTGTCTGCACGGATCAATCTCTCGATCGCATTCCTTATCACAGAAAGAGAGTCTGGGAGAGTCTTCTTGATTCAAAGAATATTGATCTGCACAACATGCCTCCAGGCTGGACTTCAAGTTACCTAATTCGAGAAAGACAGGAGGAACTCTCTGATGCACTTGTAATCCTAGGGGGCAGCCAGGGAATTGAGCAATTAGTTGATCTCTACATCTCTCATGGCAAATCCGTATTGCCTCTGGACGTTCCTCTTGGTTCAGATGTTGAGAGAAGAAACGGGGTTGCCTCGAAAATCTTTAGAGAAGCCGTGAGCCATCCCCTTAGGTTTTTCCCAAATGCGCCACGAAATATGTCATCCAATATTCAGGCTTTGACCTACTCTCGTTGGAAGAATAGACCTGATGGTTACTCAGAACAAATAGTCAATTTTCTTTGCAGATACGTGAAGCCACAGATTTTCTATGTAAGACTGCTGAATAGTAAATCGAAGAAATTTGCATCCGTGGAGCTCTTTTTCCGAAATGTCGTCGATCCTGTCGTGGAATCAAAGGGGTACAGATTCGCAGAAATTGGAAATGCTCTTCTCAGAAAGCCTTTGTTGGATTTGGAGATATTTTCCAAATTGAACAAATCTAGCATCCTAATTGTTGATCTGACTGGAATGCGCCCTAATTGCCTTGTTGAATTAGGATACGGAATGGGGATTGGCAGAAAATTCATAATTACTGCTAGGTATACAACGAAAATGCCATTTGATATTGATAAGATTCCAACCTTTTTCTGGAATATGAGAAAGAATGTTAATAATTCGAAGCAAGAATTTATTGAACATTGGCGAATCAATGCAGGAAAACAATCCATTACAGATCTATGAGAAATCGTCCAAAGATCTCTTGAAGTATATCCGCTTTGAAGCTTTCCGGCATTCCTCCGTTTCATTTCAATTGTGCCCTCATTACCTTGGAAGCGCCACGAAGTCAATGCATCAAAGAAAGCCAATTCTGCGGATGCTGCATATCCTTTTTGATCGGGTTCTGTGACCTATCCTCCGATGACTTCTTCTTCATCACCAACAAGGCAAATTTGACATCCCGGAATTCCGGTTCAAATTCCCCAGTCAGATTCGAGATGTCGAAGAGAGGCTCGCTGTAGAGGAATACGAGGAGATACCGATCCGTAAGCTCCTTTTCCAGGTTCAGCTTGAGTAAATCGTTCCTCATGTGGGAGTAGAATCTATCCTTATCCTTTAGACCTAAACCTCTGGGATACTCCAGTTCAATCCCGATTCTCCCAGAACCCGGCATCTTGAGGACGATGTCGATTCTTCCTGGCTTGCCCTTCCCTGATTTCAATCTCAGTCCATCCGGCCTCGAATATCTCTCGGCGGTCGGATGCTCAGGGATCAATTCACATTCCATGTGCATTTCTTCCATCGTCCTCGAGATATCCGCGAGGAAATAGCCGCGGATCTCATCCTCGCTTCTAAAAGAATAATTGCGGGAGAACTGTATCAGTCTCTGGATGGTTGTCTTGACGATTGTATTTAAATCGTTCATGACTTCAATCCCTTTGAAGCAGGATCATTCTTTGATTCTTGAATGATCCCGTCCTCTCCCAACCTCACGGTGTTCCACCCGAAGCACCGCTTCGCGATCGACTCCTCTATCGTCCTTATCTGGTCGTTCCTCCCCCCAATGTACAGCAGCGATACCATCCTGACGCCCCCGCTCGAGTTCATCCCCTCGAACGCGACGTAGTCGACCGGGTGCAGCAGCGTCCGCACGTCCCTCGCGTCGATCTTCTTGCACGCGAACGCCGGCGCCGCGTTCCTCAGCAGCTGCGGGAGCACCCTCCTCTCCACTCTCTCCTTCGCCTTCTTCTTCAGCGCGGAGGCTTTCTCCTCCAGCGATGCGATCTTCTCCCCCAGCCCGTCCCTGTGATCATCAAGCTTATCCAGCCAGTCCTTCTCGTACTTCTCCTCGAGCGTCAGGCGCAGGTCGCTCAGCCTGTGAACCTCGCCGCACTCCGGGCACACGCTGAATATGCGCCTGCTCTCGTGCAGGTAGAGCGCGAAGCTATCCATCGCCGCACCTCTCCAGCCTCACGTCGCCGTCCTCGACGGCGGCCTTGATCTCCTTCTGCACGTCCTTCAGCCTGGCATTCCCGGTCTTCACATCGATGAAGTCGATCTCTCCGACGGCCCCCTTCGTGAGCCCAATGAAGGCGATGTAGTCGATCGGGTCGAAGAGCGGCCTGCAGTCCCTCGGCTCGTACGGGAAACCTTTGAGGGCGGGGAGGACCTTCTCCATCGTCTTGCCTATCTTGATCTCGACGCTCTTCTTCTCGAACCCCGTGGTGAGCTTCTTCCTCAGGCTCGATAGGTCCTCCTTGAGGCCGAAGATCTCCTCCCTGCGGCCGTCGACGTATGCCTTCGCGCACTCGGGAATCTCCCCGCCGCAGAAAATAATGCTGTCAGTAAGCCGGTATGCGTGCCCGCATGGGGCCTCCGCCCTGATGCTCCTGTCTGACGAAATGCTCTTCAAAAGAGATGACTGCTCATTGCTCTTCATCTGACATCCTCCATTTCCATATCCCGATGCAGATCTGCGGATTTAAGCTGATTCTCCGCCTCGCGGCGCATCCCGCCGGTCAGGATGCCGAACCTCTCCTCGATCCTTTCCTTCAGGAAGAGGCAGCAGCCGATGTAATCCTCGACCGTCCCGCCGAACGGGTCCTCCGTCTCAATCATCAGCAGAGGGAACCGCTTACCTTGGAACGACGGGTTCCTCAGGATCCCTGCGCCGAGCTCGTTGAACCTCCCGCTGTCGAGCAGGACGATCTTGTCGCCTTCTTTGAAGGCTATGCCCTCAATGCCCTTCGGCCTGTGATCCGAAAGCCCGTCGACTCCTCCCATCACTTCACACACCGCGGACTCCCTAAGCTGCCTTACATCGTCGCTATCACCATAGAAGGGCTCAATCCCGAACGAATCCGCCCTAACCCCGTCGATACCCCTCTCGAGAGCTACCTGATTGAATATCGCGGCCGCCATGGGACTCCTGCAGGTATTCCCGATGCAGACGAAGTACACGGTCGGCATGTTCAGACCCTCGACGATATCTTATCCCAGATCTCCCGGAGCTCGTCCTGGTAGCTCCTGGGGAAACCATGCCAGTTGGCAGCATCCAGGATGATCCCTAGGTACTCCTTCGTCGGAAGGCAGGCCTTCTTGTCGACGACCTCGTAGGTCCAGACCGGGTGCTTCTCCACCCCGTCCTTGAGCTTGACACTGGTCTCGAACCTCCTGTAGGCCTTGGGATGCCCCTCATAATGATCCAGAGCTTTCAGCCCCTCGTCCGTGATCCTGTACAGCAGTCCCCAGACGACACTGCCATCCTTCTTGACAATGTCTGCGCACCCGCCTCCCCATGCGGGGGATTTGAAGGTGAAGTCCAGCTTGTAGCCTTCCAGATACGCGGGACCGACGAGCTCGTTGTACTTGCACCTCCAGTTCATCTGCTCGGTGCTGAGGTTCGACCCGTAGGCGAAGTATAGGTGCGTCATCCCCTCTCCTCCTTAGGAATCACCCTGAAGCTGTCGTGGCCCTCGATCAGCGCCAAGACCCCGTGATTGTCCCAGTCCACCCAAACCTTCTTCCTCCCGAGGAGGAAGGAGAGAGATGGGTCTCCTGCGACGTCGTCCTCGCTCACCTCGCTTATCCGCACGATCCTCCCGTACGACCCCGGGCGGAGCCCTGACGGGTCGTCCGTGTGGATCAGCCGCACCCTGTCGCCTTCCTTCATGATACCATTTCCTCCATTGTCCGCGCTGAGGCTTCCCTGCCTCTACGAGTACATCGGGTCGAACCTGCCCGATGCCTGCTTGCCGCCGGTCTGGAGGATCAGCTTCTCGAGCTTGTCGAACTCGTCGCCCGCTGTCCAAGGTTGATGGCAGATATCGCACTCCTTGTCGTCGTCATCGCCCTTCGGGGCTGGGGCGGCCTCTGCTATCGAGCCAAAGACCGTGGATGCTCCGAAGGTGCCCAGCGTCCTCTCCGTCATCTTGATGGTCTTGGCCATGCCGCAGGCGTACGCCCAGGCGGCTATCGCCCTCTCCCTATCGCTCTTGAACATCTGGCCCGTCCCGGAGACGAACCTGACCGCCGTGCTCTTCACGGCGCCCTTGTGCACGATCTCGATGACCGTAGGCCCACCGTCGCTCTCGTTCGGCCTCGCCTTCTCCTCCGTCTGCTCCTTCTTCGGAGCTCCCTCGCCTTTTGATTTCCCTTTCATCTTTCTCTTCACCATTCTGCTTCCGTTCTATGATGCAATATTACGCTCTCAGATGATATCAAAAACATCTCGGATGGTATGAGAATTCGGCTTACCGAATAAGTGATCCTCATCACACCATCCTGAGGATGGAGGGGATAAGACTCTCAAATCCCATTCCCTCCAGTACGCCTACCTGTACGCCGGGTCGAAGTCCTTCCACAGTCCGCGGACCTCATCCCATTGCTCCACGCGCTCTATGATGTCGAGTTCGAGCTCCTCTTCCTCGTCCTCATCCTCCTCTCCGTCCTCGGGCTCCGGCTCTGAGGGTTCTTCCTCATCCTTGTCGACAAGCTCGAGGGGGAAGTGCGACGGGACACTTAGGTGTTCCAAGGGGTTGACGCCTTTCGGGTCTACCTTCTCGTAGGTCCAGGGGGTGTCGTCGATCGGGGTCTGGACGCAGCCATCCTCGCCTTCCTCGTCGCCGTCCTCAACTAGCTCATCCTCGCCCCGCTTTAGATCGGCCACAGGATACTCGCGTACTTTCAGATACCTCGAGACGTCGCGGATCCCCTCTGCCCCAAAGACCCTCTCGACCGCGCTGAGTATCTCCACGGCCCCTTCCCTGTAGGACATCAGCGAGAACTCCCTATCCCTCATGGATAGATCACGAGCCCTGATCATCGCGAGGAACTTCGCCTCGATCCGCTCATGGCTGCCCATGTAGACCTTCCTTAGGAAGTTCAACCGGCCTCCCTCGCGCTCGTTCGACCTCGCCTTCCTTCCGTTGCTATCGTTTCTGTCTGACTTCCGATCCATCGACATTTCGCCTCTCGCAACAGGAGATATTGCCGTCGAAGGAGTAGCGGTTTTCCGCGAACGGTATGAAAAAACGGCTTACGGAATATCAAGTCACGTAAGGTCGTGCGATGAACGCATCAAATCTAGTCATGGCGTGTCTATGAGCGTTAAATCCAACTCTCCCAGTCACCGAGGTAGTCTCACTGCAATGAACGGGTCTATGAACTCGAAGATCAAAAGATGACGATGTGGAATCATGCGTCCAAGCACCCTCTCTTCAATCGGATTAATAAATCCGAAGCACGCTCTGAGAAGAACAGGGTGGCGACGATTGAGGGTCCTGCTTGACACGAACATCCTGATCTTCCGAGAGGACGATCATGAAATCCCAGATACCGTCCAGGGATTGATGAGCGCACTGGGTCGATTGAAGGCCGATGTGCTGGTCCATCCAGCCTCAAAGGTGGACATCAACAAGGACGGAATGGAAACCCGAAGAAGGAAGATGCTGTCGAAGCTAGGCGCGTACCAAAATCTGGAGAAATCGCCCGACCCGCGAGGGGATTCGAAGTTTCTCATGAAGCTGTATGGCGTGGAAACGATCGACCGGGTCAAACCGGACGATCTTATCATCTATTCCATTTACAGAAATGCGGCGGATTTCCTCATCACGGAAGACATGGGGATCCACAAGAAGGCTAACCGCCTGGGCGTTTCAGATCGCATTCTCACGGTGACTGAGTTCCTCGTTTTCGTCCAGGGCCTCCTCCCATCGGAGAAGATCGTCAAGCCTCCGGCGATAATGGAGGAAGCAGCCCATAATCTCGACCTCGAAGATCCGATCTTCGCGCAATTGAGGGAGGATTACCCGGAATTCAATGACTGGTTCGTCAGGATATCGAGGGAGGGCCGGAAATGCTGGATCAGCCGGATGGAGGACGGCAACCTGGGTGCCCTCCTCATCTGGAAGATCGAGGATGATATAATTGACCCAAGGATAGTGCTGCCCAAGAAGCGAAGGCTAAAGGTGTGCACGTTCAAGGTCATACAGAAGGGGCAGAAGATCGGGGAGTTGTTCATCCGGATGAGTATCGACTATGCATGTCAGAACGGGATCGAAGAGATCTTCCTTACCCATTTCATCAGAGATCCGAATGATTCTCTATCACAGCTCCTTCTGGAATTCGGCTTTGCAGTCGAAGGGAAGAACTCACGGGGTGAGGATGTCTTCGTCAAGAGACTTCTGACGGATCCATCGGCCAGATCCTCGCTATCTCCTTGGGAGATCGACAGCCGCTATTTCCCGAGCTTCTATGATGGAGCAAAGGTCGCCAAGTTCATCGTTCCCATCAGGCCAGAATATCATGACAGATTGTTCATGAGCCAAGAAAGAAGACAGACCTTCCTCGAGGAATATTCTGGAAAGTTCATCGTTGAGGGGAACACCATAAAGAAAGCCTATCTCTCCAACTCGAGGACCAAAGGGATTGGGAAGGGGGACATCGTCCTATTCTATCGATCCAGAGACGTTTCGATGGTCACCGACCTCGGGATTGTCGAATCCGCTCATCGATTTGAACAGAATCATGCAGGCGACATCCTTGGGATGGTTGCCAAGCGAACGGTCTATTCCTATGCTGAGATTGCAGAGATATCTAAGAAACAGACCCTTGTACTCATCTTCAGGAATCATTTTCACCTCCCTCACCCAATTCCTCTTATGGTGCTAATCGATTCAGGTGTCGTCAAGGGTGCGCCTCAGACCATAATGAAAATTACCGGGGATGGGTATGATGAGATCCGAAGGAGAGGGGGCATCGACGAGCGTTATACTGTCCATTAAGCCCAGGCACGCTCAGGCGATAATGAACGGGACAAAGCGGTTTGAATTCAGGCGCCGGATCTTCCGAAACGAGAAGGTCGATACGGCGTACATCTACGCTACCTCCCCCGTCAGAAAGATAGTCGGGAGGATTGTGATTGCCAGGATCATTGAAACGGATCTCCCCCACCTATGGCGGCTTTCAAGCGAATATTCCGGCCTCCACGAGGAGGAATTCCTCTCCTATTTTCACGGACTGGACAAGGGATTTGCCATCGAGATCGAGGATGTCGAGGAGTTCGACGAGCCGGTCGATCCAAAGGAACTGCTCCCCAATTTCGTGCCTCCTCAGTCATTCTGCTATTCATCAACGGTATTCCGAGAATGAAACTCGCCGCAATGATCGATACCGCAATGCATGATGTTGGGGGAAGTCCGGATTCTGCAGGATCTTTCCATGCTCAAAATGTTTCTGGAGTATTGCCATGAGAAAAATGGCTCTTATCTCCTAAAAAATTCATCGTGATGTCCACAGTCTAATAGCCAGATTGTTTTTCCTTTAACTCTCCAAAAAAGCACCCAATGATTCTTTACATGAACATGTCGCGTGTCCATAGGAATTTTTGATCTTTTCCCCATTCCGAGAGGAAATTTACATACGGCTTTTATCGTTTCATCGAATGCTCGTTCTAAGTCAGGATTTCGATGAAACAATTTCTTTAATTTAGACTTAAAGTGTGGTTCGATTTCTATCTTATACGCAGGGTTTGATGGAGAATTGCCTTCCACTTAGTCAACCTCCATCACTGTTTATGAGAAAAGATAGGATCTTACTTCATCGATGCTATCGAAAGCAAGATACTCGGTGGAACTCGTAGCTTTCTCAAGTCTCTTTATTCCATCTGGAGATAACTCTTCAGATCCTTCGCATTGTTCTTCGGCGAGTCTTTCCCAATCTATCTTTTCTCCCTTCTTCGCATATACGAAAGGAGAAGTGCTCTTCGCCCTCTCAATAAGAACCTCGGTTTTTAGAAAGCCGTATTCAGAAATCACTTTTGCAACTGCGAGTTCGATTACATCCGGCATCGGTTCTTCTTCCCACCCTTCAACATAACCGATGGTTCGGCCGCTGCCCTTCTCAAAAATTGCTTCCCTTATCTGCAGATGATCTTTTTCAGGATCAAGATGCTTCAGTATCTCACGAAGATTCGGAGAATACATGCCATACTGATCATATTGATAATTCAGATTGAAGCACCTCTCTCCGGTATCGATCACGCATTGGCGCTCAAAAAGATAGAATAGTTTCTGAATTCTCGTGGTCGTAAGAAAGACTCCACGCTTCGCAAGAGTGCGAATAACGTCTTTGATTAAATCTACATTAGCAATGCTACAATCGGTCTCTTTGTCGTCGTGCATTTGAAATACCCCTTCTCTCCGACAGCCAGTCATATTTTCCAGAGATTAAGCCGTCGTTATTCCTATTCTCATATTTCCTATCTATAATTATGGTAATTTCGAAGCTTAATAATTATAGGTTCGAATTATACTAATCAGCATTAAATTATCATTAATTATTAACCTCTTTATCCCCTAGTTCTACGATGCTGCAACTGTGCGGAAATGCCCGCAAACACATAAATACTTTGTTGCCACTTACTACCCTTAGAGGGCAGTTTCGGTATGCAAAAAATAAGATTGGGCAACATGGAACTAGACGCGCTTTTCGCTCTTGAGGAGTCGGAGGCAGGAGTCCTGACGCTGTCGGATCTAGCTCGGACAATGCACCTATCGCAAGAGCAGGCATGGAAACTGGCTTCCAGGCTGGTGAGAAAGAAGCGTCTGATCCGACTTAAGCGCGGCATCTACCTCTTTGCCCCAATGAAGGCGGGCAAAAAGGGGATTTGGACAGAAGACGCCTTTGCGACGGTTCCGAAGCTCATGGAGGGTAAGGAGTATTACATCAGCTTCTGGTCGGCTTTGAACCACTATGGGCTCACCGAGCAGATCCCGGTCACGGTGCAGGTCGTAACGACCTCGAGGCTGCGCACTCTCGACGCGCTTCAAACCCGCTTTGAATTCACGAAGGTCCGCCGCCTGGGAGAGTGGAGGGATGAGATGATCGGCGATAAGGCAGTCAAAGTCGCCACGATCGAGCAGCTCGTGCTGGACTGCCTGTCGCTTCCTGAAAAGAGCGGGGGGGTCAAAGAAGCGTCCAAGGCGCTTTGGACCGCGAGGAAGAGACTTGACTGGAAGAAGCTTGAAGCGCTCGCATCGAGCTCGAGCGACGCGGCAAGGAGGAGGCTCGGCTACCTGTCCGAACTACTTGGAATGCGCAAGTTGAAGCCGGGAGAAATAGTTGGCTGGCGCTGGCTCGATCCTTCCGCTCCCAAGAGGGCTTTGAATAGATCGGTCAAATGGGGTCTGCTTCTGAACATACCGGAAAAGGAGCTCCTCGAATGGAGGGATCTCCGATGATCAAACCGAGGGAATTGAAGAAGGCGGCGGTCAAGGAGGGCATTCCGCAGGCAGTTATGGAAAAAGATATCGCGCTCTCCGCTGCCTTGAAAGTGATATCCGAATCCGATTTGACAAAGCATCTGGTTTTCAAGGGTGGCACTGCAATAAAGAAAGTTTACTTCAAGGAGGCGAGGTTTTCCGAGGATCTTGACTTCTCTGTGTTTGCGACGGAGAAGGGGAGATGCGTCGACATGCTCCGAGACGCGCTGGAAGGGACGGGTGTTGAGGGCATCGAGTTCGAGAAGATCGAGGAAGAGGAGACCTCCGCCGGATTGAAGGCATCGGTCAGGTTCATCGGCCCATTGGCTCATCCGCAGAGAATCCGGTTTGACCTTAGCTTTCGCGACAACCTGGTTGAAGAGCCCATTCGAAGGCGGATCATCGACACGTACGGCTTCGGTCCAGCCGAATCGCAGGTCATGAGCCTGGAGGAGATCCTCGCGGAGAAGTTGCACGCGCTCGGCAATCGATCCGCGGCAAGAGACCTGTACGATGTCTGGTTCCTTTTCGGGAAAGGGATCGAGATCGACGAAGAGGTCCTTGAAAAGAAATTCGCATACTATGGCGAGAAGTATGATGCGAAGAAGACGATTGAAAACGCACGCAAAAGCAAAGAAAACTGGACGAGAGATCTCAAGAATCTCATCAGGGAATTGCCCATGTACGATCCCCTAGAGAAAATGGTTGAAAGGAGACTGCTGGAGATTCCCCGAGTATTGTGATACCGCCGATCTTGAGCAATTATTAGTTCATTGAATTGGAAGACATCTTCCGTTGCAATTGCCAAACGTTTCAAAAATGAATGCTCCCATTTAAGCGGGAGCACTATCAGATATTGTCCTGCAATAGGACAGAAAGCATGTGTTGTTGTTCTGCCACAAGACAATATTTGGAGCGAAACGGGATATTTTACTATTATTTTAGCTTTAATGCAAATCACTCTAAAATCGATAATACAATGATTGGCAATCAACGATGAAACGGTTAGACGGATGCCTTCATCGCATCTCGTCGACGATTTCATCCCTGGCCTTCTCGAAGTCCACCAGCTCGCCGATAATCAATCCCCTGAGATCGGTCTCCCAGGACTTCCTCTTCTCGTCGATGCTCGCAATGAATCTCTCCAGCGAGAAACTCAGTTTGTAAATCCTCAGCTTCTTGCCGACCATGGGCAAATCAAGTACGACTCCGCGTCTCATGAGGAACCATAGGTCGAAGACGTCCCTCGCCTTGTTCCTCGTCATGATCGCCCTGACCTTCTCCGCCGCAATCTCCCTCTCGCTCATCGCATAGACCTGAAAAGAGGAGATCTCCCTGGATAATGGCATCACCATCTCTCGCCTCAGCTCCTCCAGCACCCTCTCCCTTT
>Ga0315279_10002576_pt1 | contig 26811 bp, 27 predicted proteins | sample YL17G06_20_MG_FD_203694 | JGI IMG/M metagenome (GOLD analysis project Ga0315279, IMG submission 203694) | Sediment microbial communities from Yellowstone Lake, YNP, Wyoming, USA - YL17G06_20 | ecosystem: Environmental > Aquatic > Freshwater > Lake > Sediment | place: USA: Wyoming | collected... | reverse complement strand
TGAGGGGAAACTTTCATGTCCGGTTCGGTGAGAGGGGCGATGAAACACGCCGACCGCAAGGTCGGAAGGTGCGCCTTGCCCCTACTCTACGGAGTGGCAACTTTTTGTACGTCGCCCTGCGGCAACTGCTCGACCTGTGGAAGCAAGTGTCTAGCCTCTTGAGCGAGTTGGGTTCCGCTTTTCTTGCGCCCACTTCCGATGCCGCGCCGTACCCAACGCAACTGCACGGCATTGAGATCAACCCGTATGCCTACGAACTGGCGCAGGCTACCATCTGGATTGGCTACATTCAGTGGATGCGCGAGAACGGCTTTGGCTTTCCGAGCGAGCCGATTCTCAGGCCGATGGAAACGATCAAGCAGATGGACGCCATCTTGGCCTACGATGTAAACGGCCAACCCGTTGAACCCGACTGGCCGCAAGCCGATGTCATCATTGGCAACCCACCGTTTTTGGGCGACCGGAAGATGCGAGGAGAACGGTGACAAATATGTAGACGACCTACGAAACCTATATGCTGGTCGTCTCGCTGGCGGGAGTGACCTTGTATGTTACTGGTTTGAGAAGGCCAGAGCAATGCTTGAGGCTGGGAAGCTACAGCGTGCGGGACTGCTGGCCACGCAAGGTATTCGTGGTAGCGCTAATCGAACCGTGCTGGATCGTATCAAGCAAACAGGGGACATCTTCTGGGCACAGTCAGATCGAGACTGGGTACTCGATGGTGCGACTGTGCATGTATCCATGATAGGATTCGATAATGGCAGCGAAACTCGACGAGTACTTGATGGGCAAGAAGTGAATGTCATCAACTCCGATATCACAAGTACGGTCGATCTCACATCTGCAAAGCAACTACCGGAGAATCACCGTTTGAGTTTCATTGGCACTCAGAAATCAGGCCCATTCGATCTCACTGACTCACAGGCCAGGGAGATGCTCTCCATCGGCGGCAATCCCAATGGTTGTGCCAATGGCGAAGTCGTCAAGCCTTGGATAAACGCAACAGATATTACACAAGAACCAAGGCACATGTGGATTATTGATTTTGATGACATGCCGCTTGAGCAAGCCGCCCAATATGAAAAACCGTTTGAATACGTTCGCCAGCACGTAAAACCCATTCGTGACAAGGTGCGTAGAGCCAGTCATCGCAAGAGATGGTGGCAATTTGGCGATACTCGACCGGGAATGCGAAAAGCCATCTCGCAGTTATCCAGATATATCGTCACTCCGATGGTTTCCAAACATCGTGTGTTTACGTGGATGTCTGTTGACGTTGTGCCAGAAAACTTGTAGTTGTAATCACACGAGATGACGATTGCTTTTTCGGTGTACTGTCTTCAAGACCACATGAATTGTGGGCGCGGCGAAAAGGCACACAATTGCGCGAAGCAGAGAGTGGTGGACGCTACACACCGACAACGACGTTTGAAACCTTCCCGTTCCCGTGGCCGCCTGGCAAAGAACCCAAACGCGAATCGCGCGTCAAGGCCATCGCCCAGGCTGCCCGCGAACTGGTACAGCAACGCGATGCGGGGCTCAATCCATCCGGCGCAAGCGAAGCCGAGTTGAAGAAGCGCACCTTGACCAATCTCTACAACCAGGGTCCCACCTGGCTTGAACTGGCACATCGCAAACTGGACGAGGCCGTGTTCGACGCCTACGGTTGGCCGCGCGACCCTTCGGCAGGCTCAGGGCAAGCTTTGAGCGATGAAGACATCTTGGCGCGTTTACTTGCGCTCAACTTGGAGCGGGCCAAGGGGCAAAAGCCATAACTGTAAGAGTCTCGGACAAGCGCGGGAATTCCCGCGCTTTTTTGTTTGCGACGACGCTATCGAATTGACAAACGGTGTAGCAGGTATATAATTTCCGTGGCCAAGCGATTTATCGGTTCCTGCACAGTTGGGTTGTTGCCGGGCACCTTCTCCTGTTCGATTCTCCGATTACTGGATTGGTAGCGTATCTCTTCTGGGTTTGGCTCGGTTATCCAAGTAGGGTCTATCCTGTTTCTGTCACACGAGGGACAACCATCCACTGAGACACAGCACAAAACTTGGTAACTAGCTGTCCTACCGCGATGGCGCTATCGAAAGTCTTGTGGTGAGGCTTATTATACAGAATGGAGGTGAAGGATGAGACAGGTCGTAAAGTTGCATTGTAGGGGCAAAGCAGGTCTATTTGGCTTGCTTCTGGCGGCGACTCTTTTGCTTGCTGGTTGTAGACAAAGTGTTTCACCAACGCCTCGACGGATCCTTTTCATCGGGGATAGTACAACGTTTTGGAATCAGGGGGTTAATGCGCATCTGGCGGCAATGGCGGCATCTGACGATCCTCCGTTAAAACTCGAAACAGATAGTGTCACTAAAGGGGGAACATCGCTGGCTAAACTCTGGGAAGATACCAATGCCGTCGAGACGATCCGCAACGGGCATTGGGATATCGTTGTCTTGCAAGATGATCTTATTAAAGGACCGCGAGACGCCTGGCCGCAACAAAGAGAAGATTTCTTGGTTGCCGTCCGCAAGTTTGACCAAGAAATTCGACAAACCGGGGCAAAGACGGCGCTGTTTATGCCTTGGGTCTATACGATCTATACGATAAAGAATATCGCCATCCCTATGGAGGATTTGGAGGATTCAGCCAAAGCCTATAGGGAGATCGGAAAGGAACTTGATGCGAAGGTGATCCCGGTCGGCCTGGCCTGGCAGCAAGTCACATTCCAACAGCCGACACTCAACCTATATGATACGGATGGCGAACATCCCAATATCAAGGGTACGTTCCTGGACACTTGCATGCACTATATTGCGCTTTTTGGGGCATCAGTTCATTGCGCCCAGTATCAACCTGAGTCATTGATACCATCACCAGACACTATTTCATCCAAGGCGCTGGCACGCGATATGGAGCGCCTGCGCGAGACGTTTGTGATTCCTGCGGAGGAGAGGGCATTTCTTGAAAAGATTGCTCACGAGACCGTCGCCGCTCAAGCCGAAACGACACAGCGTTAACGCAGGATGATCTTTGAGCGCAATTAAGGTACTTTGAGTCGTATTGGTTCAAGTAAAACGCGGCTAAGTTATGGCCAGGGCGGCGGTCGCCCACCGTCCTGCCACTTCCCCCTCCGGGCCGTGCGTGAGACCCCTCGGCTTCGCTCAGGGCATGCTTTCGCGTCATCCGACTTTTCAATAGTCTGTGCGGGGGCAGTCGGGCCGCTTCGCGTGGCCGTCCTACCGCGATGGTGCTTGGATCAGTTTTGGCGAAGGTAGGCTAGTGGCTTGACCATTTAATTCTGCATAGTGCGTTGCCAGAACGCCCGGCGATGAATCGCCGGGCTAAGAGCACACGCCCGGTAAACCAGGCTTTTTGAACGTGTCCGCAAGTCGGCTTGAGCCGACGCGGCCTTGTAGCCCGGAGCTTGAGGGCGATGGCGAACCACTAGCCGTAGTTGATTGTGTCTTTCTGGGAAAGCGCAACGATGAAACCCGAACTTGTTGCCGACTATCAATGCCACATTGGTGAAAACCCATTGTGGCATCCAATGGAGCAGCGCCTCTACTGGACTGACATTACTCGCGGCAAGCTTTTTCGCTACGACCCCGCAACGGGCCACCATGAACAGTGCTACAGCGGCGCGCCGGTCGGCGGCTTTACCCTTCAAGCCGATGGTGCGCTCCTCTTATTCATGGAACGCGGCGCGATTGCCAAGTGGCGCGACGGCCAGCTCGATTACGTTGTAGAAGAGATTCCCGACGAGCTTGAAAATCGGTTCAACGATGTAATCGCCGACCCCGTCGGACGCGTCTTTTGCGGCACCGTGGCAATGCCGGTCGGGACACGCCCTGGCCGCCTCTATCGTCTCGACACAGATGGTTCATTGCATGTCCTCCTCGAAGGCATCAATGTCTCAAATGGCATGGGCTTTACGCTGGATCGCCAGCACCTGTATTACACTGACTCGAGTCCACGCCACATCTATCTTTTTGATTACAACGACAAGACCGGGACGCTGACCCATCAGCGTGTCTGGCTGCGCACGCCGGAAGGTGCGGGCGTGCCGGATGGCATGACGGTGGATGCGCAAGGCTACGTCTGGTCGGCGCGCTGGGACGACTCGGCGCTCTATCGTTACACGCCCGGCGGCGTCGAGGAGCAGCGTATAGAGTTCCCTGCCAAAAAAGTTTCCAGCGTCACATTTGGTGGCGATGATTTGAGCGACATTTACGTCACCACGGCGCTCTCGGATAGCAGCAAGGCCGAAGAAGGTGCGGGTGCCGGTGCACTCTTCCGACTACGGCTTGGTATACGCGGTCTACCCGAGTTCTTCTCACGTGTCATGCTCTGATGTATGTAAGCTGGGATTTTCCAATCCAAGTACGCGCGCAAGTTCCGGTCGGCGGGGCGGTCGGGCCGCTTTGCGTGGCTGTCCTACCGCGATAGGCGGCAAGGCTTAGCCTACGCTGAGGGGCGCCGACACTCTGCGTTTTGAAAACCGGGGATTGAGATCGAATATGCGACAGGCGATTATCCATGTTGCCTTGATCGTTCGAGACTATGACGAAGCTATCGAGTACTACTGCCAAAAGCTCCATTTCACGCTGGTCGAGAATTCCTACCAGCCCGAACAGGACAAGCGCTGGGTTGTCGTGGCGCCTCCCGGCTCAAACGGCACCAGCCTTCTATTAGCCCGCGCCTCAACACCTGAACAGGAAGCGTCCATTGGAAATCAAACGGGAGGGCGGGTCTTCCTCTTCCTTGGCACCGATGACTTTTGGCGCGACTACCATGAGATGCTTTCGGCCGGAATACGCTTCGTGAGGGAACCCAAGAACGCCTCCTACGGGACAGTAGCGGTCTTTGAAGATCTGTATGGGAATCTGTGGGATCTCATTCAGCTAAATAACCCAGTGGCTGACTAAGAGTTCTCTTGCCGTCTAACACGTCGCACCAGCCGACCGTCTACACGCGCCGCAGCGCGGCTTGCTCGCGGCTTATCCGCCGCCCCGTTGGGTAGCAATCTGGCGAGAGCAAAAAAAGGAGTAGTAAGATGACCAACCTGAGTCTTTCCCAATCAGGATGGCTCAAAAAGAGCCGCGTCTTTCTGTTGTTCTTCGTCTTGGAATCGATGGTCTTCGCCATCCTCCCGTTGTCAGCGCGCCTGCCGATGAATACATTGCTCTACATTCATGCCGGACTTACCGCCATTCTCCTGGTTGTCGCTTTGATCTTGCGAAGGAGCGAAAACGGCAAGCCATATTGGCCGGTGTGTTACGCTTTCTTTGTGGCTGGGTCGGCAGTCCTCCTGAGCACTCTCTTCGGGGGAAAGCTCCTTGAACTGTTTGGGCTTACCCCTACCAATCCCCAGGGGATTGCCGTCGCCAAGCTCTCCGAGAGCCTCTGGCGCGTGATACCGATCCTGGTGTTGATGGCGATCATTGGCGCTGACCGGCGTTCCATGTATCTCAATAAGGGAAAAATCGTCTTGGGGCTTGCCATTGGCGTCGCCGGGTTCGTCGGCTTTGTCGTGCTTGCTTTCATGCCTCTGGTCAGCCAGGGAGGCATGTTGAACAAGTTGCTGTCGTTGTCGCCATGGATCCTGATCTTCGTGCTTGCCAATGGATTCAATGAGGAACTGCTCTACAGAGGATTGTTCCTCAAAAGGTACGAGGCGTTCTTGGGCAAGGGTTTATCGAACCTTCTGGCTGCCAGCGTTTTCACGCTCGTTCACGTGCAGGTGACTTATGTGTCGGATTTGCGCCAGTTTCTGTTCATTCTCTTCCCATTGGCACTGGTCTGGGGCTACCTGATGCAAAAGACGGACAGCCTGTGGGGCTCGGTGATATTTCATGCGGGAGCTGACTGCATGATCATATTTGGTATTTTTGCCAGCATGTAAAGCACCAACGCCGCCCAAGCTCTGGTCAGGGCGGCAGTCGCCCACTGCCCTGCCACTTCCGAACCGTGCGCCGAGTTCCGTGCGGGGGCAGTCGGGCCGCTTCGCGTGGCCGCTCTACCGCGACAGGCCGCCGAAAAACCGTTACGACATTCAGCCTGCCTAGCAAGAGTCCTTGGTGCATAGCTTGATCGTCGGCGACCAGGGCTGCGTATCAAGATAGAAACACCGACGGAGAACGTACCATGAGCATCGTGACGAAGGTCTTTGCGAGAGCTAACGCTTTCCTATTGCAAATAACAAATGGCCGATTGGGAAGTCGTATGGGTAAACAATCGGTATTGTTGTTACATACGATGGGACGCAAAACCGGCAAATCCTATACCACTCCTTTGTCCTACTATCGTGACGGGGAAAAGTATCTGATCGTCGCTTCCAATTGGGGTAAGGAAGATCCGCCGGATTGGTTTCGCAATCTTGTGCGACACTCACGCACGACGATTCAGGTAAAAAACACAACTCTCCAAGTAGAAGCGTGCCAGGCCGAAGGGGAGGAATACCAGCGTTTGTGGGAAGTTGTCACTCGCCAGAATTCGCAGTATCTTGAATATCAAAAGACACTGACGCGCCGAATACCCATTGTGATCTTGACTCCCGTGTCACAGCCAGGTTAAGGCGCGATTTCCATAGACTCACGCGGCAAGTTCCGGTCTCTAGAACCGAACGTGAGGCCCTTCGGCTTCGCTCAGGACATGCTTTCGCGTCATCCGACTCTTCAGTGGGTGGGGGATTGTCATTCGCAGCGTGTGCCGTGGATGTGGACGCGGCAGGGCCGCCCGACGAAGAGCGTCGCAGTATTGACGTTACCAGAATACTGACTATAATTCTAGTTGATGCCACGCCAACCCAAGTTTGAACTCGCCTTTGCTCCCGAAACCGTAGACCACCTTGACGCTATCGAGCGCAGGTTTCATCGTCTCATTCAAACGACGATTGACGAGCAATTGAGCTATACACCAGAGCGAGAAACCCGCAACCGTAAGCCCGTCGAGCAACCCGCGCCATTCGAGGCCACTTGGGAACTACGATTCGGGCCGCATAATCGTTTTCGAGTCTTTTACGAAGTAGACAACGAGGAACAAACCGTACAAGTGTTGGCGATTGGCCTCAAAGAAGGAAACCGATTGTTTATTGGCGGAGAGGAGTTTGAGCTATGAGAATCGCGCCATTAGCGGACGTGAAAGCACGGCTGAGTGCTTACTTGGAAGAATGTGAGACAGAAGGTCCAGTCATTATCACGCGAAATGGCAGGGCCGTTGCTGTATTGCTCACACCCGTGGATGATAACGACCTAGAGAATTTGATTTTATCGCGTTCGCCGCGCTTCCAAGCATTACTCGACAAATCGCGGCAAAGCCTCAAGGCTGGCAAAGGTCTATCTCAAAAAGATTTTTGGCAAGCCGTTGCAGAGCGTCACAAGAAAGACCGTAAAGCACATCGTTCATCCACGGAAAAAGCTGCCTAAGTTATGGTCGGGGCGGCGGTCGCCTGCCGCCCCGCCACTCTCCCCTCCGGGCCGGACGTGAGACCCTTCGGCTTCGCTCAGGGCATGCTTTCGCGTCATCCGACTCTTCAGTGAGGGGGGGATTGTCATTCGCAGCGTGTGCCGTGGGTGTGGACGCGGCAGGGGGCGGCCCTTCGGATGTGGCGGCCATGCACGTCAAGACTGCTTCGCTCGCAAGGCTTGGATGATCTTGCGATCGGTCACTGCAAAGGCGAAATCATCCAACTCGTCGAACCGTACCCAGCGCCAATTCGCCACCTGGATGGCGAGCGGCTGCCCACTCACCAGACGGCACTCGAAGGCGTGCAGCGTGATGCGAAAGTGGGTGTAGGCGTGCTTCACCCGCGTCACCGGCTGGCCCACCTCGATCTCGACGCCCAACTCTTCCTTGATTTCGCGCCGCAGACATTCTTCCAGCGACTCGCCTCGCTCTCGCTTACCGCCGGGGAATTCCCATAGCCCGCCCAGCATCCCACCCACGGGTCGCTGCGCGATGAGCACGCGGCCCCGTTTGCGAATCACCGCCGCCGTCACATCATAGTGCGGCAATTTCTTTGGGGTCGCCTTCGTCGGCAATTGTTCCTGAATGTCCAACGCGCGCGCCTGGCAGTCTCCGGCCAGCGGGCACTCGTCACAGTGGGGCGAGCGAGGAGTGCAGACCGTCGCGCCGAGCTCCATCATCGCTTCGTTCCAACGGCCCGCCTTCCCCTTGGGCAAATTCGCTTCGGCCAACGCCCACAGTTTTTTCTGCACGGCGGGCCGGCGCGCATCGCCGCGAAGCGCGTAAACGCGGCACAGCACGCGCTTGACGTTGCCGTCCACCACCGGCGCGTCGCGCCCAAACGCGATGCTGGAGATTGCGCCTAAAGTGTAGCGGCCAATGCCGGGCAGTTGGCTCAACTGCTCAACCGTGTCCGGCAGACGGCCCTCGAACTCGGCCACGACCTTGCGCGCCGCGCGGTAAAGATTGCGCGCGCGAGCATAATAGCCCAGTCCTTCCCACAGCTTGAGCACGTCGTCGAGCGGCGCTGCGGCCAACGCTTGCACCGTGGGGAAGCGTTCTGTGAATCTGCGAAAATATGGTATAACTGTGATGACCTGCGTCTGCTGCAACATGATCTCGCTGACCCAGACGCGGTATGGATCGCGCGGCTCGACTCGCCACGGCAGGTCGCGCAAGTTCCGCGCGGCCCATCGCAGCAGTTTGCCAACAGGCAAGCAGTTCGTTACAGGTCTTGTCGCCAACTTGTAACTCTCCAACCACGACTCTTGACCATCGTGCTCTCTAAACGCCAAGACGCAATGGTGCAAGGAACATTAATACAACGTAGCGTCTCTGCGTCTTTGCGTTAAATCTGTAAAGGTCAAATGTCCATTCTACCCGGAGTTGCACAAACAACCAAATGACCACTTACGACCTTTGCCTGGCCTGGACTTGGGAATACGACGCCGATTTCGTCGCGCGGCTCGGCGCTGCGTGCGCGCGCCGTGGACTGACGCTGCACGCGGTCACGCCGGCCACGCTTGCCGATACCCTCGCCCGCGTCGCGTCGGGCGACCTGGCCTTCCGCGCCTTTTTCGACCGCGCTTCCGATGGCGACCCCACTTTCCTGCCGCTGGTCGAATGGGCGACCTCGCACGTCCCGGTTCTGATCAACCCATTCACCGCCGCGCGCCGCGCCTGGGACAAGGCGACGATGCACCTGGAATTCTTCACCGCCGGGCTGTACACGCCTTACACCATCATCCTGCCACCCTACCACGAGCGGCCTGACCTTTCTCCATCCGACCTCGCGCCGCTGGGTGGACGGTTCTCCATCAAGCCCGCGCACGGCGGCGGGGGCGTCGGCGTTGTGAACCAGGCCGAGGCATGGGCACAGGTCACAGCCGCGCGGCAGCGCTTTCCCGCCGACAAGTATCTGCTCCAGGAATGGATCACGCCGGCGCTGGTGGGCGGACGCCGCGCATGGTTCCGCGTGATCCACTGCTGCGGCCAAACATTCCCGTGCTGGTGGGATAGTCAAACGCACGTTTATACGCTCGTCACGCCCAGCGAAGAGTCGCTCTATAACCTGAGCCGCCTGCGCGAGATGACGGCCATCATTGCGCACGTGTGTGGCTTGCAGTTGTTCTCCACCGAAATCGCCTGGGCCACCGACGGACGGCTGCTGTCCGTGGACTATGTGAACGACCCGCTCGACCTGCGCGCGCAATCGCAAGCCACCGAGGGCGTGCCGGATGAGATCGTGACCACGATTGCCGGTTGTCTGGCCGAATGGGTCGCCGAACAGACCCGCGCCTGTGTTCGCCCCGCGACCGTAGCCGACATTTCCGTTCTGCTGCCACTCCTCGAAGAATTGGGCCGTCCGCACGCCGACCCTGCCGACGCGCGCGTGACTGACGTGTACCGCCAGCACATCGCCGACCCGGATCGGTTGGTGCTCGTGGCGGAGGTGGCCGGGCGAATCGTCGGCGCGCTGGACGGCACGTACCGCACGCGGCTCAACTGGCCCACACGCGAACTGTGGATCGCCGACCTGATTGTGACTGAATCCGCGCGTGGCCTGGGCATCGGTCGCACGTTGATGAACGAGGCCATCGTGAGGGCCAGGCAAGGTGGTTGCCATGGCATCGCGCTCGAATCGGGGCACGCTCGCCAGGTCGCGCACCAGCTCTACCAGTCGCTGGGTTTTGAAGACAAGGGCATCTTCTTTGTCCTGGACTTGTAAGGCAAGATGGCAGCTTGCCCTACTGTGCGCTTGACTGCCGATGGTGCTCGTGATAAAGTTATCACGGTGCGAGCAAGACGTAACCGGTTCGTTCTCCCAGACAAACAGGAGCAAATCCAATGAGCCATCCCATGTTGCCCAACGCCTCGTTGCGGGTCCTCTTCCTTTCGATGGAAGATGTGATGGGCCAGAACGGCGTCAGTGCCGTGCTCAATTCAGCCAGACTGACCCGCTTCGTCAAGAACTATCCTCCCAACAATCTGGAGGACTGTGTGCCGTTTGAAGACTATGCCTCGGTCGTCAAAGCGGTCGAAGATTTCTATGGCCCTCGCGCGGCCAAGGCATCGCTCATCCGCGTCGGTCGAGCCACGTTCCAGTACGCGATGAAGGAGCACCCTACCACGCTGGGACTGGCCGGGCTGGCGCTCAAAGTGCTGCCGCTGAACATGCAGATGAAAACGGTGCTGAACAACGTGGCCGCTGGGATGACCAAGGACCTCAACGAGCCGGCGCACGTGGAAGAACAGGCCGACTGCTTCTTGTACGTCAAAGAAGCCTGCGGCGCGTGCCAGGGCCGCAAAGCCGAAAGGCCGGTATGCTTCACGACAACGGGCGCAATTCTCGAAGGATTGAAATGGGCCACCGGCAAGAACTTTGATGTCTCGGAAACCCTCTGCCGCGCCACGGGCGGCCCCACCTGCACGTTCCGTGTCGCCAAGACGCCGTTGGAATAAACTCGGAGGGTAACTGCTCAGCCAGCGGTTGAAACCGCATCTGCTGAGCCTTCGGCTGGCCGTCCGCCTTCGCGGACGGAATTGCGTCCACGTAGGCGGACACTCGACTGCAAGCCCATGAGGGGCGATTTCAATCGCTAAAGCCGCCAGGAGCAAGAGCCATTTCCGCCTCGGATCAAGAACGCTGGGATGCGCGCTGGGCAATGCCGAAAAGCGCCCATGTGCGGGAGTCACATCCGCTCCTCGTCCACTTTGTCTCGCAGATTGGGTTGACCGGCGGGCACGCGCTGGATGTGGCGTGCGGCGTGGGACAAAACGCCGTCTGGCTGGCGCAGCATGGTTTCACTGTTGATGCGGTGGACATCAGCTCGGTGGCACTCGAACAGGCCCAGCAAGCAGCCGCGCAGGCGGGCGTCACTGTGAACTTTATCCACGCCGACCTGGACACGTGGTCGCCGCCTGTGGAAACATACGCCTTGGTGATCGAGTTCCGTTTCCTCAACCGCAAGTTGTTGCCCCGTCTGAAAGCGGCACTGCGCCCCGGTGGGTGGCTTGTGTATCAGACGTTCAACCTTTGCCGGCTGACCCCCGATTCCGATTTTCCGCCGGAACACTTGCTCGACATCGGCGAGCTTGCCCGCACTTTTGCCGGATGGGACATCGTCGAGTCCGGCGACGACGGCGGGCCGTCACGCGATCAATCGTGGATTGTCTGTCGCAAGCCTTGACAGTTCCTCATCTGTGTGGTATCTTTGCGCTCCAACAACTGAACAATTTCCATTACTACTCTTATCCAGAGAGGCGGAGGGACCGGCCCTGTGAAGCCTCGGCAACCAACTGATATTCGGTATGGTGCCAATTCCGGCAGAAGAAAAAATTCTGGGAGATGAGAGGGGATCAGCCGTTATAGCTTATCTGCCCCTTCTTATCCAGAAGGGGCAGTTCCTTTTAATGGAGAGGAAAAGACGATGACGACATGGACCATGTCCGGGCCTTTAGCGGCGATGTGCTGCTAAAGGCCAGAAGAGAGATGTGTACTTGACGACTGCCTTGACGACTCAGGTATGACCGACTTCGGTTGAGATGGAAAGCAACCGCAAGAGTTGTCCGTGTTCAGGGGCAGGCGAAAGACCTGCCCCTTCGCTTTTGGTCACGAACTTTCGACCAGTAATTTTCTGCTCGGTACCCTTGCGAAGGTTTCATGGAGACATGTGGCGCATGTCATTACAACCTTCGCAAGGGTGAGCAGTGACCTGAAAGGAACCTATTCCCATGTCTAGCGACGAAACCCATAGCCGTTCGTTCGGCTTTACCACGCGCCAGCTTCACGCCGGGCAGCAGCCCGATCCCACCACCGGCTCGCGCGCGGTTCCCATTTACCAGACCACATCCTACGTGTTCAAAGATACCGATCATGCCGCCCGCCTGTTTGCCTTGCAAGAATCCGGCAACATTTACACGCGCATCATGAACCCCACGAGCGACGTATTCGAGCAACGCGTGGCGAGTCTGGAAGGCGGCGTGGGCGCGCTGGCTGCCAGCTCCGGTCACGCCGCGCAGACGATGGCGATTCTCACGCTGTGCGGCGCAGGCGATCATATCGTGTCTGCTTCGACGTTGTACGGCGGCACCTACAACCAATTCAATTACACTTTCCCTCGCATCGGCATCGAGGTGACATTCGTTGACCCCGCCGATCCGGAGAATTTTCGCCGGGCGATCCGTCCCAACACCAAAATCCTCTACGGGGAGACGCTGGGCAACCCGCGCATCAACGTGTTTCCCTTCGAGGAGGTAGCCGCTATCGCGCGCGAGCATCGCATCCCGCTGGTGATTGACAGCACCTTTGCCACGCCGTATCTCTGCCGTCCATTCGAATGGGGCGCGAACATCGTGACGCACTCGACGACCAAGTTCATCGGCGGGCACGGGACGAGCATCGGCGGCCTCATCGTAGACGGCGGCAACTTTGACTGGGCCGCCAGTGGCCGCTTTCCCAATTTCACCGAGCCGGATCCCAGCTATCACGGCGTGGTGTATGCCAGCCTGGGCGCGGCGGCGTTCATCACCAAAGCCCGCGTGCAAATCCTGCGCGACATTGGCGCGTGCCAGTCGCCCATCAACTCGTGGCTGTTCCTGCAAGGCGTGGAAACGCTCAGCCTGCGCATGGAGCGCCACGTCCAAAACGCGCAGGCGGTGGCCGAGTTCCTGGAAAAGCATCCCAGGGTCAACTGGGTCACCTACCCTGGCCTCAAGAGTCATCCCGACTATGCCGCCGCGAAAAAGTATTTGCCCAAAGGCCCCGGTGCGATTCTGGGCTTTGGCGTCAAGGGTGGGCTGGAAGCGGGGCGCAACTTTATCAACCGCCTTCAGCTCTTTAGCCACCTGGCGAACGTGGGCGATGCCAAGAGCCTGGCGATTCATCCTGCCAGCACGACGCACGGCCAACTCACACCGGAAGAACAAGCCAGCGCCGGAGTCACGCCCGACTTTGTGCGCTTGAGTATCGGTCTCGAAGACATCGAGGACATCTTGTGGGATTTGGATCAAGCGTTGGCTGTGGCATAGGCAATGTAAAGCACCCTTGCGAAGGTTCGGTAAGCCTTCGCAAGGGTCGGAGGTTAAATAATGGACGACACACCTTCTGTCGGCCTGTCTGAACGACAGTATTTCACCTTCGCAGTGGATGAGCCGATGCCATTGGATAGCGGCGAGACACTGGGTCCCATCACGCTGGCCTATGAAACGTATGGACAACTCAATGCGGAGCGCAGCAACGCCATCCTCATCCTGCATGCCCTTTCGGGCGATGCGCACGCAGCGGGCGTCAACGCGGATGGCAAGCCCGGCTGGTGGGACGATTGCATCGGGCCGGGCAAGGCGTTCGACACCGACCAATACTTTGTGATCTGCTCCAACATCATCGGCGGCTGCCAGGGTTCCACCGGCCCCAGCTCGGTCAATCCGCAAACAGGCAAACCCTATGGCTTGCAGTTTCCCGTCATCACCATCGGCGATATGGTGCGCGTCCAACATCACCTGATTGACTATCTGGGCATCGAGAAACTCTTGGCCGTGGTCGGCGGCAGCATGGGCGGGATGCAAACTCTGCAATGGACGGTAAGCTACCCTGAGCAAGTGTGCGCTGCCCTGCCCCTGGCGACCACCGCGCGCCATTCACCCATGCTCATCGCCCTGGACGAAGTCGGGCGACAGGCGATCTATGCCGACCCCAATTGGAACCGGGGCGACTATTACGACGGGCCTCGTCCCAACACCGGCCTGGCACTGGCCCGGATGATCGGTCACATCACCTACTTGAGCGAAGAGTCCATGCATCAAAAATTCGGGCGGCGGCTGGACAAACGCGAGCACTTTGGCTATGACTTTGACACCGACTTTGCCGTCGAAGGTTACTTGCGCTACAAAGGCAGTCGGTTCACGGAAAGATTCGACGCGAACAGCTATCTATACGTGACCAAAGCCATGGACTATTTCGATCTGAGCAATGGGCATGGCAGCCTGGAGGCGGCGTTTGCCAATAGTGCCCACGTCATGTACCTGGTCGTCTCCTTCACATCCGACTGGCTTTACCCCACCTATCACTCCAAGGAGATGGTGAGTGCCTTGACCTGCGTCGGCGCCGATGTGACATTCTGCAATTTGCAGTCAACCTGGGGACACGATGCGTTCTTGCTCGAAGTGGATACTATGACCCACTTGATTTCCGACTTTCTCGACCGGGTTGTGGCGGAACACGGGATCAACCTGCAGCCAGCGCCGATGGCCCTGTCATTGCCGCATACGGCGAGCGTTGAACGCTCTGTCGCTTGAGGTCATATCTTTTCTTCCAATTAGCTTCCAGACAACTATGAATGATGCAAACAATTCTTCATTGCGTGCCGATCTGCACGCCATCGCCGAGCTGATCCGTCCGGGCGAAAAGGTGCTCGACCTGGGTTGTGGCGATGGCACGTTGCTGCGCCATCTCACCGATATGCACCAGATCACGGGCCGGGGCATCGAGATTTCGGAGCCGGGCGTGCTGGCATGTGTGCGCAAAGGGCTATCCGTGCGCCAGGGCAACCTGGAAGAAGGGCTGAGCGATTATCCGGATGGTTCCTTCGATACCGTCATTCTCAGCCAGACGCTCCCTTATCTTAACCATCCCGCCTTTATCATCCGCGAAATGCTGCGCGTGGGACGGCGAGCCATCGTCAGTTTTGCCAACTGGGGCCATTGGCGCTGCCGGTTGAGCTTGCTGCTCACCGGGCGCGCGCCGATGGCGCCCGGCCTGCCGCAGCCCTGGCACGCCGCCCCGCGCGCCAGGCCGCTCACCGTGCATGACTTTTCCGATTTTTGCGCGCAGCAGGGGATGCGGATCACGACCGAGATTTACCTGGCAGGCGAGCGCCGAATCACAACTCGACGCGCCAAGAATTTGCAAGCCACCATCGCCATCTTTGAGCTGGCATAGCGCGGCATGCTTCGCGCCGCAATCTAACTTTTTAGGGGACGCAGATAAACGCAGATTTTCGCAGATTTAAATTTTATCCGCGTTCATCTGCGCGCTTCGCGTCCGCGTCCTAGAAAAATCTCGCGGTTGGCGCAATTGTTGCGGAGCAATTCTATAGGGTGCATCGCACTTTTCCCCTTGACCTCACCTCGCTCCCGTGATAGAATTTCAATTGAAAATCATTTTCAATCACGAGATACCCATGCGTCTCGACACGGATCAACTCAATCAGGCGCTCAATACGCGAGGATACAAACTCACCGCCCCACGCCGCGCCGTGCTCGAAATAGTCGCCGGAATGCACGAGCCGCTTTCCCCGGCGGAAATTCACAAGCGCGCGCGACGCCGTTACCCGCGCCTGGGGTTGGTCACGGTGTATCGCACACTGGACATCCTGGTAAAAGTTGGCGTCGTGCGCCGGATGCACCTGGATGACGGTTGTCACGGTTACGCTCCGGCGCAAGCCGCGCACGGTCATCACCTGATCTGCTCTTCGTGCAACCAGGTAGTCGAGTTCGCCGAGTGTGACCTGGGCGGGCTGCTCAAAAGTGTGGCTCGCAAAACAGGTTTTCGCGTCGAAGGGCATTGGCTGCAAGTGTTCGGGCTGTGCCCGAATTGCAGACCTGACAGGTCTAAAGGTTGATGCATGTCTCACATCCACATTCCTGATGGAGTTTTGCCGCTCTGGCTGGTCGCCGCCGGATGGGTGATGACGCTGGCACTGTTGTTCTTGGTCGCGCGGCGATTGAGCGGGCCGGCCATGGGCCGCAAAATCCCGCTATTGGGTGTGGTGGCGGCCTTGATGCTGGTGGGCATGTCCACCGAGTTCGTGCCGATTGCTTACCACGTCAACCTCAGCGTGTTGGCTGGCATCATCGTCGGCCCGGCGATGGGATTCCTGGCCGCGTTCATCGTCATCTTGATCCTGGCGCTGTTCGGGCACGGCGGGATCACGGTCGTCGGCCTCAACACACTCATCATCGGGACTGAGTGTGCGCTGGGCTACTTTGTCTTTCGTGGCCTGGTACGTCTCGTGCGAACGCAGAAATCCGTCGCGATTCCGGCAGGGGCTTCGGTCATTATCACATTGTTCGTCTCGACTCTGCTGCTCATCGGCGTGGTGGCGCTTTCTAACATTGACCCTGGCAAGGCGCGTGACACCGGCACGCTGGACGTGACGACACTCAGTTTCAAGAATCCATTCGGCGAAGGTCTATTCAGCAACCGCGTGCTCAACCCGGAAAAAGGGGCGATGGGTAATTTCACTCTCCGCGATTCCGGCGTCAACCTGGGGCGCTTTGCCACTGCCGTGTTGCTGCTTGGCTCCATCGGCTGGGTTTTGGAAGCAATGATCACGGCGATCATTGTGCAGTTCATCTACCGTGTGAGACGTGAGTTAATCGTAGGTACGGAGGTCGGAGGCTAGAGGTCAGATGCCAAAGGTCAGAAGTCGGAAAAAGGATGCATCGTCCGACCTCCGACTTCCGACCTCTGAAACACTATGGACATTGCCGCACTCGATCGTTGGGCCGTTCAGGGCACAAGTCGCATCCACCGCGCGTCGCCCATCGGCAAGATCGCCGCGACGCTATTGTTTGTGGCGTGCGTGGCCGTGGCGCGCGACGTGTTCACGCTCACTACGCTGTACGTGGCGCTGGCGGCGCTCGTCGTCCTGGCGCGGTTGCCGCTGCGCCGCGCGCTGGCGATTGCGGCGTACCCGGCGTTGTTCGCGGCGTTATTCGCGGCAAGCCAGTGGAACGGGCAATGGGCCGCGCCGGTCGTCATCGTGCTCAAGGCGATGGGCGCGGCGCTGGCGATGGTGTTGCTCATCGGCACGACGCCCTACCCGCAACTGTTTGCCGTCATCGGGCGCGCGCTTCCGCGCGTGGTGGCCGATGCGCTGCTGATGACGTATCGCACGTTCTTTATGCTGCTCGAATCTATGGATCACCTCATCACTGCGCTGCGGCTGCGCGGAGGACTGCTGCGCGGAAGGCCGATGCAGACGATCCGAAACCTGTCTATGGCTTTGGGGGTGCTATTGGTAAGGTCGTTTGACCTGGGGCAAAGGCTGTACGAGACGTTGACGCTGCGCGGATATGCCGGGCGGTTCCCGGCCGGCGGCAACTGGAAAAAGATCAGCCCGGCTTACGATGGATTGCCGGTCGTCGCAGGACTGGCCGTGCTGGCGATTGCGGTCGCGTCACAGACGGGGCGCTGGTCGCTGGCTGCTGCGCTGACTGCGCTGACGCTGGCAGGTGTTGGGTTTGCAGTTGCGCTCGCCGAGCGGCGCGGCATGCGCGAACCGGCTCGCCCGCGCCATCCAGCGAGCCAGATGCCGCCTGCCCCTGCCGTCTGGCAGGCCGACCATCACGTCGAAGAGGAAGACGAACCGTTCGACCACATCCACCCGGAAGCGGCCGGGCAACAGATCATCGCGCACGTCTCGTGTGTCCGACACACCTACAGCGACTCGACGACGGTGAGCTTGTGCGGGCTGGATTTTGTCGTGACCGCCGCGCAGCGCGTCGTGATCCTCGGCCCCAATGGATCGGGCAAGTCCACACTGTTGTATCACTTGCTGGGGCTGCTCCGTCCCGACGAAGGGCTGGTGCGGCTGTTCGGCCACGACCCGGCGCAGCACTGGTCGGCGGTGCGCGAGCGAGTCGGCGTGGTGCTGCAAAACGTGGACGAGCAAATCCTCGCGCCCACGGTCTATGACGACATCGCCTTCAGCCCGCGCAACTATGGCCGATCGGAGGACGAGGTCAAGACGCTCGTGGAAAAAGTGATGAACGACTTGAGCATCACTCACCTGCAAGATAAAGTGCCGCATTACCTGAGCGGCGGCGAAAAGCGCAAGGTGGCGCTGGCGGGAGCGTTGGTGCTGGAGCCGGAACTGCTCATCATGGACGAGCCGTTCGAGGGGCTGGACCCGAAATCGCGCGACGAGTTGATCGCGTTGCTCAACCATCTGCACGAAACCAAGCACGTCTCGTTCATCCTGACGACGCACGAGGTGGACATTGTGCCGCAGTTGGCCGACTCGGTGTACATGCTCGTGCAAGGCGGCGAGATTGTGGAACACGGCACGCCGCGCCGCTTGTTCAGCCGGGCCGACGTGCTGGCGCGCAGCAACATCGAGCCGCCGGTTCTGGCGAGGCTGTTCGAGACGCTGCGGGATTGCGGGCTGGACGTGGGCGGCTCGCCGCTGACGGTAGACGAGGCCGCCGAGCGGCTCGTCGTGTGGGCCAGCCGCGCTGTGCCGACCAGATAAGCGTCGCCACCTTTTTATCCGCGAATCTTGCGAATCCCCGCTAATCTTTCAAGAGACACTAATACCCGAGACCTTGCGTATTCCACGCCGATACGCTGAAGCCAATATCCAATCGGCAAACGCATCGGACCAATACGCAAAAGCCGAAATGCCAAAAGGCGGCTGCTTCCCATGCGGCTGCGGCGGTGTATCGGCCAGGACCACCTCGGCCAATGTGTAAGCTTCCACCTCCGGCGGCACGCGCTGCAAAACTCGGCCGGCGGCATCGGCGACGTAAGTTTCGTTATAGTAGCCGGTTTCCACACGCACGGCGTCCGCCTGCGAAATATACTTCCAGAGATCGGGGCGAGCCAACGTATATACCGCAAGCGACACCTTTGGTGAGGGAACGGCGGACGAAAAGACGCCTGTTGCAGTCGTATTAACGACGGGGACGCCCAGATAGGCCACTTGTTGCAGCAGGCAGTGGCTGAACACACCGCCAGAAGTGTGCTTGACGTGCCGCATGATCGGCCCGGCGTCCCCACTCCGCAAGCGATTCCCATCGGGAAAGACAACAGTCAGCTCGTGCATAGCGGGCGGGCAACTACACACCACCATCGCGTCCACATGGCCCGCGTAACGCGCCCACAAGTCCACGTGGGCGACGTCCCAGCAAATCATCAAGCCCAACCTGCCCAGCGACGTATCGGCCACAGTGACGTCGTTCCCCGCGCGAAAGTAAGCTCGCTCCCACGCCCAGGGATAGTTTTTATCATAGCGCCACGCGCGACCATCGGGTGCAACCAGCAGCAGCGTATTGTAGATGTCTTGACCGTCGAGCCGCAAAAAGGTCCCGGCGATGTGGACACTGTAGCGATTCGCCGTTTGCTTCATCCAGGTAGACGTCGGCCCGTCGAGCGACTCGGCGCGGCGATAGTTTTCGTCGCTGTACTCGTAACCGGTGTTGAACAATTCCGGCAGCACGACGAGTTGTGCGCCTCCCTGCGCGGCGCGGACGACGAGTGTCTCGGCGCAGGCCAGGCGTTCCGAAAGGGAAGCGGGACACGCAATCATTTGCACGGCAGCGATTTTAATAGTGTAGGGCATAAAACTCCTCCATGGAGAGCAGAGCATAAGGAACGGCCAGCCTTTCGTGCCTAGATGTCTCACCTTCGGACTTATGATACACCGGACCGGAACTGGTGTCCACCGTAGGATAACCAAAGATCCGTCGCGTCTTTCCCGGCGCTACCCTTTGACAGTTTTCCCCTACCACTATACAATTCAGTCAACTCGCTTACCGCTTTTCCTCGTGACGCTGCGCTTTCCACATCCCGGCGGTAAGTCACTCACCCCTGGGAGGCTGCGATGCATGCCAAGATCGTCGTTTTACCCGGCGATGGAATCGGGCCGGAAGTGACGGCAGAAGCCGTCAACGTATTGAAGCAAGCGGCGGATTGCTCTGGACACGCCTTTCACTTTGAAGAATTCCCGATTGGCCGGGCGGCGCAAAAAGCCTATGGAACCGTGCTGCCGGAAAGCACGCTCGAGGCCTGTCGCAAAGCCGACGCGGTGCTGATGGGCGCATTGGACATCGGCCAGTCGCCCGACGAGGCCCTGTTCCACGCCGAGGCGGTGCGTGGATTGTTGACGGTCCAACGCGCGCTGGGGATGTTGGTGAGCCTGCGCCCGGTGCGACCGCATCCGGCGCTGCATCACATCTCGCCGCTGCGCGAGCAGGTCTTGGAAGGTGTTGATCTCCTGATCGTGCGCAGCCTGTGCGATAGCATCCCTAATGGATGTGACGAGGATACCATCGCAGTTGTCGCAGATGCCGCTTGCCGGTTGGCCCACACCCGTCGCCACCACGTCACGGCAGTGGATCGCGTGCTGACGAATGAATCCGGCAGCCTGTGGCGCCAGGTGCCGGCGCGCGTCGCCGCCGGGTACCCCGATGTGCAACTGGACGTGATGCCTGTGGATGCCTGTTTGCAGCAGATGCTATTGGATCCGATCAACTTGGATGTGCTCATGGCTGATAACATGATCGGCGCGGCGCTATCGAACCAGGCCGTGGCGCTCGTCGGCGCTCCGATGTTGCTGCCGGTTGGCGCGCGCGGCGTCGGACATTTTGGGTTGTATGGCCCCGCGTGCGGCCCGATGTTCGATCACGCGGGCGTGGACGCGGCCAATCCCATCGGCGCGATCTTGGCTGCGGCGATGATGCTGCGTCACTCGTTCAGCCTGGAGCGCGAAGCCGCCGCGATCGAGCACGCGGTGGATAGCGCGCTCGGCTCCGGGATGCGAACGGCGGACATTGCCACACCGGGCGAGCGCGTCATCTCCACGCACGCGATGGGCGAAGCAATTGGCGCGTGGGTCTGCCAATCCGCCGGGCAGACGCAGCGGTCACTGCGGGCGGAAGAATAGCACGTTCCCAAAGATGATGGGGGGATTTCAATGGCAGCGTATGTGATCGTAGATATACAAGTCACCGACCCGGTGGGCTATGAAGAGTACAGAAAACTCGCTCCGCCGATTGTGGCCGCTTATGGCGGCAAGTATTTGGCGCGCGGCGGCAAGACGGAAACGCTCGAAGGTGACTGGTCGCCCAAACGCCTGGTCATCCTGGAATTTGAAAGCGCGGAGCGAGCCAAAGAGTGGTTGAACTCGCCCGAGTATCGTGCCCCCCGGCAATTGCGCCACCAGACCACCCAGACCAACATGGTCGTCGTCGAGGGCGTGTAGCGATGGCGTTTTGTCGAGGGCAGAAACACAAAGACGCTTGACGAATCCCCCAAAGCAAGGTAGAATACTCGCCCGCTGGTGGGTATAAGGGCGCTTCGCCTGGCCACAACGCCAGGAGCATGCGCTTTTTGTTTGCCTGCTGGCAGAACGGTTTTGATGGAATTCGTCCGCCGGCAGCGGCGGCGCACATAGCACGTCGTTCAGGGAGTGGAACAACATGGAACAAATTGAACTCGATGTCGTGCCACGACAGGTCATTGGCAAACAAGTCAAGGCGCTGCGCCGGGCCGGCCAGGTGCCGGTGAATTTGTATGGCCGTGGCGTGGGGCCAGTGGCGCTCCAGGGGGACGCCCGGTCCGTCGTCCGTGTGATCTCGCGCACGGGGCAGAGCCGGTTGATCAAGCTCAACGTGGCCGGCTGGCCGCAGTCGCCGACGGTGCTGGCACGCGAAATCCAGCGCGAGCCGATCACGGGCAGTCTCTATCACGTGGACTTTATGGCCGTTTCGATGACCGAGCGGATCAAGGTCCAAATCCAGGTGATGTTGGTGGGCGAGTCGCCTGCCGCGCAGCGCGGCGAGGGCGTGCTGGTTCACGCCATCAACAACGTCGAGATCGAATGTCTGCCCGGCGACTTGATGAACGTCATCCGCGTGGACGTCTCGACGCTGGACAAGGTGGACGCGCAAATCACCATCAAAGACCTCAAGGTGTCCGAGGGCATCAAGATTCTGGCCGACCCAGATGAGATGGTCGTGCGTGTGACGCCGGCGCGCGAGGAGAAGGTCGAAGAAGTCGCGCCCGTCACGGCTGAAGTCGCTGCCGAAGTCGAAGTGATCGAGAAGGGCAAGAAGGAAGAGGAAGTCCCGGAAGAATAGAGCCGGCGCCGCCCTGCAGTGTGGAACGCTGATTTTGAAACGTAACTGCTCACCCTTCGCAAGGGCGACTGACTTGAAAGGTAGAGATAGCCATGAACCTCATTCAGTCCATTCAGACTCAACAAATCAAAGACAAAGCGCCGGTGATGGAGCCGGGCGATACCGTCCGTGTTCACACCCGCATCGTGGAAGGCGACCGAGAGCGCGTGCAGGTGTTCCAGGGCACGGTCATCCGGATGCGGCGCGGCAGCGTCAACAGCAACTTTACTGTGCGGCGTATCGCGTCCGACGGCATCGGCGTCGAGCGCACGTTTCTGATCCATTCGCCGCGCGTGGAAAAAGTCGAAGTGATGCGCCACGGGCGCGTGCGGCGCGCGCAGCTTTATTACTTGCGTGGACGCACGGGCAAGGCGGCCCGCCTCAAGAGCCGGCGCGAAGATCGGGCCCCGGCCCAAGCAACCGCGCAAGAGTAGTCTAGCGAGGTCGTCATATTCAGGCGCAGGCATTCACCTGCGCCTTTTGCATTTCTCGGCGTGTTGGCCTAGAATTAGACCTGACAGGTTTTGGAAACCTGTCAGGTCTGAATGGAGGTTGCCATGCAAATCGGAATCATTGGACTTCCCAACTCGGGCAAGACGACAGTCTTTAACGCGCTGACCGGCCAAAGCCGGCCCACTTCCGCTGTCACCGCGACGAAACTCGAGATCAGTACCGGCACCGTGGATGTGCCCGATCCGCGCGTGGATCGCCTGGCGGAAATCTACAAGCCGCGCAAAAAGGCCTACGCCAAGGTCACCTATGCCGACATCGCCGGGCTGGAAAAAGGCGTCGGGCGGAGCGGGCTGTCCGGCCCGCTGCGCAACCAGATCAGCCAGATGGATGCGTTCCTGCACGTCGTGCGCGTGTTCGAGGATCCGCTCGTGCCGCACGTCGAAGGCAGCCTCAACCCGCAGCGCGACATTACGATCCTGGACACGGAATTCATCCTGTCCGATCTGGTCGCCATCGAAAAGCGCCTGGAGCGATTGGAAAGTGATCTCAAAAGGGCCGGCAAAGAGCGCGAGGCCGCGCTGAAAGAGCAGACCCTTTTGCTGCACTTGAAAGAATCGCTCGAAGCGGAAAAACCCATTCGTGATGTGGACCTGGCGCCGGACGAAGAGCTGGCGCTGCGCAGTTTCGGGTTCCTTTCACAAAAGCCGGCCCTCATCGTCGTCAACACGGGCGACGATGCAGGCGATCCCGGCCAGTGGGTCAAGTACACTCATCGCCATTCGGCGGTGACGGTGTTGCAGGGCAAGCTCGAAATGGAGATCGCGCAAATGTCGCCGGACGACGCGGCGGTGTTTCTGCAAGAGTTTGGCATCGCCGAGCCGAGCCGCTTGCGCGTGATCCGCTTGAGCTACGACCTGCTGGGCTTGCACTCTTTTCTCACCTGTGGCGAGGACGAGTGCCGCGCGTGGACGGTCCGGCGCGGCGCGACGGCGGTGGAAGCGGCGGGCGTGATTCACACCGACCTGGCGCGCGGCTTTATCCGCGCCGAAGTGTTTGCCTACGACGACTTGATCGCGCTGGGTAGCGAAACCGCAGTCAAATCCGCCGGCAAATTCAAGCTCGAAGGCAAAGAGTACATCGTCAAAGACGGCGACATTCTGCACGTCCGCTTTAGTCAATAGCCGAATAGTCTGATAGTCGAATAGTCTCGTAGTCGGATTGCCCGACTGTTCGACGCCATGACTACTCGACGACATGACATACGACTACAGGACTAGTGACGACATGACTACACGACTACACCCCTACATCGCCATCGAAGGTGTCATCGGCGTGGGCAAGACGACGTTGGCGCGCATGCTCGCTCCAGAATTTGGTGCAACTCCCGTACTCGAAGTCTTTCAAGAGAATCCCTTTCTTTCAGACTTTTATGCGGATCGCGCCCGTTACGCTTTCCAGACACAAATCTTTTTCTTGCTCAGCCGCTACCGCCAGCAGTATCAATCCATCCCCGAAGCATTGGCACGCGGCTCTGTGCTCAGCGATTACACCTTCGCCAAAGACAGCCTTTTTGCGCACCTCAACCTGACCGGCGACGAGTTGGGCGTGTACGAAAAGCTGCACGGTGCGCTGGCCGAAAAAATCCCCACCCCCGATTTGGTCGTCTACCTGCGCGCCGACCTGGACGTGCTGATGGCACGCATCGCCGCGCGCGACCGGCCTTATGAGCGCAGCATGGACCGGGACTATATCGAAAGCCTGCGGCTGGCCTACGAAGGTTTCTTTGCCGCGTACTCTCAATCGCCGGTGCTGGCGATTGACACGAACAACCTGAACTTTGTGCAGGACCCGGTGGCGCTCGCCAGCATCCGCGAGCGAGTCCGCACGACCCTGGGCGAGGGCACCTACCAGCAGGCACTCCCGCACTTTGCGCCCACCTTAGACGAGGCCGAGCGCGCTGCGCTCGCAGAAGGCAGTCGCCGCCTGGGCGACTTGCAGCGCTGGCAGCATGCTTCCGACACTGCACACGGCAAGTCGGGCGACTTGCTGCGGGATTTCCTGGAATTGACACAATCGGTCGGTGCCTTGAGCGGGGCATTGGCCGCCAGCGGCGCCTCGCGCGGCGACTTACATCACGTGCTGGCCGCGTGCCTGGGGCGGCTGATGCAACTGGCGAACGCAGCCGGGGTTGACCTGGAAGAAGCCTATATTGCGCAGGAGTTGAAACGTTGAAATACTTTGTCGCCGTCGCCGGAAACATTGGCGTGGGCAAGTCCACGCTCACGGGCTTGCTCGCGCAGCAACTCAAGTGGGAACCGTTCTACGAGGCGGTCGAAGATAACCCCTACCTGGCCGACTTTTATCGGGACATGCGCCAGTGGAGTTTCCATTCACAGATTTTTTTCCTCTCGCGCCGGCTGCGCCATCATCGCGCACTGCTCGACCACCCCAACTCGGTCGTGCAGGATCGCAGCGTGTACGAAGACGCCGAAGTCTTTGCGCGCAACCTCTACCGGCAGAATCACATGAGCGAGCGCGATTACAAAAGCTACCGCGAGCTGTACGAAGTCCTCACTCTGTTCTTGCCCTCGCCCGACCTGGTGGTGTATTTGCGCGCCAGCGTCCCCACGCTTCAGAAGCGCATCACCCAGCGTGGGCGCAAGTTTGAGCGTGACATCTCTGGCGAGTACCTGGAACAGCTCAACGAGCTATACGAAGAATGGACCAGCAATTTTACCCTGTGCCCCGTGCTGACCGTCCCCGCTGACGACCTGGATTTTGTCAAAAACAATTCGCACCTTGACCTCATCGTGAGCAAAACTATGGACAAGCTCCAGGGCAAAGAAGTCGTCGTGTTTGAGTAGCTAACCAGCAGTAATTGTCCAGTTACGAATCACGACAAGGCCCGGCAGTTCACCGGGCCTTATGCAATCCAACCAGGGAGCCGACCGGCAATCGGCCCAAATCACAGTGCTCCCCACCCCGCCGCCCACGACGACCGTCATCACGTATGCCGACGATGGGTTGTACCGTTTGACGCGGGCGGCGTACTCGTCGGGCGAGACGTTCGACCTTCGGCGAGTATGACGCGGTGGGCAACCGCACGGCCCACACGCGGACGCTTTCCTCGAAGTCGTCACGACCCTTCGACTCCTCTTCCTTCGGTCGTAGGGCAAGCCGTACACCTACGACGCGGCGAACCGTCTCGTCTCATTCAGCAATCAGCAATGCACAATCACCAATTAACACAACAGCGCGCAGCCGCTCACTGCTTAAAGATGACGGGCAAGTACACGGCGCTTCCCCCGGCAAAGATCAGCCCGCGCGCCGGCACGTCCAGTCCATCGGCGGTGAAGGTGTAAACGTGCGTGCCGGTGATGATCGGCGTGCCCATCCACATCCACACATACGGCGGGCCACTCGACTGCCCCAGGTCGATGAGCAGGAGAGCAGCACCTTGCGGATCGGTCGAGATCATGGCGACGTTGGCATAAGGATAATACGCCCAGGCCCAAAGAGAGACCGTCGTGCTAACCGGTGGCGCCACGGGAGAAGAATCAACACCGGCCACGGAGGTCACGTTGACGCTGGCCGTGACAGGCGCCGGCAACAAATCGGCAGTGAAAGTGATGAGATGCGTTCCGGTGATGAGCGACGCCATTCGCCACGTGTGGATGTAGGGGGCCGTGCCGGTCTCGCCATCATCTGTTGAAGTGACCAAGTTGCCAAGTGGCCCGGTGACGGTCAGGCGTTGCGAAGGGTAAAGATAAAACGCGCTGGCCTGGATCGTCACGGTCTGGCTGAGCCAGGCTGTGGACGGCTGCGCGGTCAGATGAGCGGCGGCGAGGGCGTCCACGGTGGACGTGACGGGCGCAGGCAGCGCATCGGCGGAAAAGGCCAGTTGGTACGTGCCGGACACAGTGGGTGTGAACTGCCACGCCCACACGAAAGGACCCGTGCCGGTTCCGCTCATTGCGCCACCGTCAGGGGCGACCGGCG
>Ga0315279_10002572_pt1 | contig 26841 bp, 28 predicted proteins | sample YL17G06_20_MG_FD_203694 | JGI IMG/M metagenome (GOLD analysis project Ga0315279, IMG submission 203694) | Sediment microbial communities from Yellowstone Lake, YNP, Wyoming, USA - YL17G06_20 | ecosystem: Environmental > Aquatic > Freshwater > Lake > Sediment | place: USA: Wyoming | collected... | reverse complement strand
CAACTTCATACTCTTCTGGCCGAAGAAGCAGCACTTGATTGCCGCGTTCAAGATCCCGAAGTCCGACGAACTCACCAATCAGCTTACGGAGTCAGGGATCGATCTCATGGGATACGGGAAGGGCGGACGGTATCGCTTGCGCATCACGGGGGCTGATCTGACACAGCGCCGTGAGATGCTTGGTCGGCTCGTTGAGATGGCTGCTGAGTTGTACGGCAAGTAGGGCACGCCTCCGTCTCGAGCTCATCTGTTTCGCCCGTTTCCCGTCCGACACCGAAATCACCAGATGCTGCGTGTCAACGCCGGGACAGAGGGCAGGCCACGGCACCTCTTAGAAGCCTCTTCGCCGCCCCCAATGGCATCACCGTTGATACCCATCCCAACGTCCTCGCTCCCACGGAGGAGGGGGAGGCGGCGGGTCAACGAATCTTTGGCGCCGCCCCACCCGGTCCGGCGAGTTGACGTAGTTGACCTTTCTGATCCGGACGTGCCCCCCACGTTCGGCCTCCACCAACTGGGCGTAGGTACCCGACAGCGCGTCGACCTGGTCATCGTGGCGAACGTGGGGAAACGCGCAGAGCTCGTCGAGAAAATCGCCGTTCCAGGAACCTCGGCAGATGAAGACGTGCCCCGCCTCGGCCCGCGCCGACACCGGGGCGGCGCGGGCCTCCTTCGACCCGGAGGAGACGACGCCTTTGAAGTCGAACGGTCCGAGAAGAAGCCTGGAGTAGAAATCAACGAGTGCCTTGCCAGCCGATCCCGGCTCCTGCTCCATCCGGATCGCGGGCGGGCGCCAGCCGCGCCGCCATGCAAGGTCACGATCCCGCTCCGCGGTCCGTAGGACGAGCTGCTGCACGCCGAGTGGCGTCGCGCGGGCCCGGACGACATCAAGCACGTAGAAGATGCCGTCCCGGTCGCGCCCGAGCAACACGCCGGCCGTGAAATCGGGATCGGAGCCCCGTACCTGCTCGCTCGCGGCCAGATCCCAGTATCGGCACAGGCGGATATCCGCGGGGAGCGAGCGGAGATCGACGAGGCGGCCCTCGAACCAGGACGCATCGAACATCCCGCCTTCGGGGCGAACGCTCCAGTCGCCCAACAAGACCTGCGCGCGCGTCAAAGGGTCAAGGTCAGAGAGAGTCATCAGGTAGTCATCTCGGTCAAGGTGGCGGTTGTCCGAAAGGCGCGAGGGGATGAAGATGCGCCCATGTTCCGGCCCCCCGAGGACGAAGTAGCGCCGTACCCAATCGATGTTCGGCCCATAGGGCATCCCGGTCGCTCGCATCCTGACCGGGATCGTGGATCCCGCGAGCCGGCGAAGCCTCGTCCTAAGGAATCGGTACTGGTGCTCGCGGATGTTTTGGACCTCATCAACGCAGATGCATTGGTACTCGGCCCCCATGAAGCCTCGCTCGTCGCCTTGATCACCGAGCGGTCGAAATGAAAGGCTTGCCCCTGAAGGAAACCGCCACTGATGCTCGCTCCCGTTCCAGGCCGCATCGGTCGGCAGGAGCCAGTCCATCGCCCGCTCCATCAAACCCCCGGGGGCAGAAAGGGACGGGAAGCTCTCGCGCACGATCACCGCGTTGTAGCCACGGTGCTCTACGGGTTTCAGTGCCGCCATCAACAGGGCATCGGACTTTCCCCCGCCTGCTGCTCCGCCGTAGAAGGCCTCGCGATCGGAAAGCCAGACAAAGGCAGCCTGCCTGCCGGTCGGCCTGTGCGGGATGTAGGGACTCGGCTTTGGCCATGCGGCCGCAAGATCAGTCTGCATTCCTCCTCCTTTGCCGTTTGGCCTTCTTGCCGGTGACTCGCTCCCACCTTCGGACCGCGACGTCGACGTAGGAAGGATCAATGTCCGTTGCGAAACAGCGCCGGCCGCACTGCTCGGCAGCAACAAGGGTCGAGCCCGAGCCGAGGAACGGATCCAGGATCAGGTCGCCGAACCCCGAGCTGTTCTCGATGAGGCGCCGGATGAGCTCCGTCGGCTTCATCGTCGGGTGCTCGCGCGATGCCTTGGGTCTAGGTATCTGAAGGACCGTGGACTCCGCGTTGCCGCCGTACCAGCCGTGGTGTCCACGTCCCCATCTCCCCGGCGAAGGCGTGTGCCCGTACAAGATGGGTTCGTGCTGCGCATGAAAATCGCTGTGCCCCAGGACGAACGCGTCCTTTACCCACACGATCTGCTGAGAAAGCACCCAGCCTTGCGTGAGGAAAGCCTCGAGGAAGGTGATCTGAGATGCGCCCGCAGGATGCGCGATGTAGATGGCCGCGCCCGGTTGAAGGAACCGATCGACCGCTGCGAACGAGCCACGGAGCAGGCTCTCAAGACCCGCCGCTTCGTCTCCTTGGATGCGAAGCGCGCGCTTCGTCTTGCCCACATATGAATTTCCCCAAGGAGGATCAGTCCAAAGGACTCGAGCCTTCCGTCTGCCCATCAAGCGGGCGAGGTCCTTCGTCGAGGTCGCGTCGCCGCAAAGGATCCGGTGGGAAGCGAGCGTCCAAAGGTCTCCGGGGCGCGTCGTTGGCCGGCCGGGCAAAGGCGGGATGTCGTCCGGATCGCCACCGATGCGCCGGGCGCCCCGAGCGACGTCGGCCAGCATCTGGCGAAGAGCCTCGTTCGAGATCGAAAGCCCTTCCAGAAGCTCGCGCAGCACGGCGCCGTTGGCCTGGGCGAGCCCAGTGATCGGATCGAGCGTTGCGAGGATCCTGTCGGCTTCTTCTTCGGAGACATCAAGGACGACGACCGGGACGATCTGATCGGGATCGATCGATTTCCTAAGGTGCCCGTCGACAAGAACCAGACGTCCCTGCTCCTCACGGGCGATGAGCGGAGCGACGTAGCCGACGTCGGCAAGGATCGCGCGAAGCGCCTCGCGCTGCCTCTTCGGGTGAATCCGCCAGTTGAGCCTGGCCTCCTTGAGCTCTTTCGCCGGCACCCGGCGAAGATCGATGATTCGGTCGGCAACGCCCGCATCCTGCTTGGCATCAGGCCGCACCGGAGTCTCCCTTCGCGTGCAGCGCGCATGAGCAGTCCGCATTCGCGCAAGCCGGGAGATTGATCACGCCCGCCACGAGCAGCGCGTCGAAGAAGTCTTGGAGTTCCTCGGCGGTGGGTTCGGGTGCCGGGGAAGAGGCCGTCTCCTCGTCCTCGCTCCCCGGGAGCGGCGCGCCCCATCCGGGGCGCCCCGGCTCGCTGCGGGCAGTGCGCTCGAGCCAGTAGCCCGGCCTTGAGTCCGCGACCTGCATCTCCCTTACCCCTCGGGCCTTGGCCTTGGCGGTGCGCCAGTCCCGGGCGAACTTTTCGAGATCAGGAGTCGGCGGCCTGTCCGGGTCCTTCCCCTCGCCGCGGCGGATCCACTCCCGCACCGTCCTGGCCGAGACCCCGGCCATCTCCGCCGCGATGTAGTCCCATGCGCCCGCTTCGATGTAGGCGAGGATGGTTTGAGCGACCTCGGGGGTGAGCTTCGTCGTCCCGCTCACCGGCTCCTCGGGCTGTCGAGCCTCGCTGAGGTTGGTTCGGGGCGGGCGTCCCTTGGAGGACTTCTTGGCCTTGCCGCTTGAGTTTCGCTTAGGTTGAGCTGAGGTCCTGGCCTTCTTCGCGGGTTGGACGGAGGTCTTCGCCTTCTTCGTCGGTTGGGCGGAGGTCTTCGCTTTCTTCGGGTGTGCGGATGAGGTCTTTCCCTGATCGGTCACGCCGCCCTCCTTGGTCGTTCTGGGTAAATCAGGGGGCGTGCCCGCCGGGTGCGAATCGCCGATCCGCCGGCACCCCGCGCAGCCGGTGCCGTCACGCTCGCACTTGTCCGTGTGCCCGCCGGGTCCGGACCGGAGGTCCGTCGGCACTTGGCGCCGCCAGTGCCGTCACACGACAATTGCAGACTCGATGATAGCGCAACGTTGTCATTTCGCGCCAGTCTCTTTGCGGGCTGATCGTCACTCGCCAGACCGCTCACAAGAACGCCACGCACATGCTGAAGCGGCGTCAATACAACACGCCAGAAAGTGTTGCAGCCCAACGAATGTGGAAGTATGTGTGCCGCTTCTACCGGTGGAGACTTTTGCCGCTTACACCGGAAGAACGGCACAATGGCCCAACCGTTTCCTAAGCTACGTGTCGCAGGTTCGATGTCGAAGGCAACCCGGAGACCGTTTTCAAGACCGTCGCCTTCGTCCGCTCGGCCACCCTCCCGGCCGGACCGTAGCAGCGGCGACGGGCCTCGGCAAAGAGCTCGCGGTGCTCGCGACTACGGCTTGGGGCGAAGGACCCTCGCCGACTCCGGCAGGCACGGGTGCAGCGCGGGCGGGATCTCGATGGACGCGTCCTCTGCGGGATCGCCGACACGGAACGAATCCCGCTCAGACACCCTGCCACAGCGACTCAGGCGAGAACATGTTGAACGCGCAGTCGGTTCCTGGCCTCGATACACGATCCACCTCATCGCGTGTCGATCTGCCCTCCGATCAAAGAGGCCGGGGGCGACGGGGTTGGGATCGACCCACCCCGCCGCTCACCCGGGAACCCTCCCCCCTACCGGACTTCCAGGCCCCCTCGCCGCAGCACGGCGCGCAGGCGTCGCTCGGTCCGCTGCGAGCTGGACGTGAGGGGCAATCGCACCGGCCGCCCTCCCACGGGGTCAGCGAGCTCGATGTGGTTCTTCCCCGTGAGACTCACCCGCCATCCTGCGCGGCGTGCCGCGCGGGCAGCACGCCGCACGAATGGAGTCGCGTGAACGACTCGTTCGGCTCCTTGACTCCTATCTCGGACGCGATAGCCACTACTACGACGTGGTCGTCTGGCTGGACCGAATTCTGTTTGCACCGCGGGAGCTCCGACGAATCTTCAGGTCCCAGGTCATTCCATGAATCGCTCCGACGAGAGCCTCGTGACGTGGACCCTTCTCTCGTTGTCACTTCAGGTCGCTCTGGTTTGTAGGACGCTCGGGTCTTGCCACGTGCCGGCCACCTCCACCGGGCTTCTGTACGCGAGGCTCGAATGGGGCCTCGCGTGGTAGTGATCGATGTCGCTCCCAACCTCCTTCCTCGCCTGGTCGATCGACTCCCACTCCGATCGCCAGGCGCAGCGCTTCTTGAACTGCCCGAACCAGGACTCGATGAAGGCCTGGGACTCCGGGTCGCGGTAACCGCCGCGGCGATGCGTGATCCCGCGGGCCGACAGGTGACGGCGGAAGTCCCGTGAGGTGAACTGCGAACCGTTATCGGTGCCGAGCGTGAGCTGGCCAGGTGCCACGCCTCGGGCAAGGACCGCACCTTCAACCACCTGGATCGCCTCATCGTCACGGCAACGCAGATCCAGACTCCACCCGGCGATCTCGCGGGTGCAGCAGTCGAGGATCGCGTGCAGGTAGACCCAGCCGTGAGACGCGGTCCAGACCTTCGTCATGTCCATGTGCCAGAGCTCGTCGGGACGGCGCACCTGGAAGTAGCCGGGACGACGTCGCCGAGCCTCGTTCCTCGAGCGTTGCAGGAGCTTGTGGGTGCGCATCACGCGCTGGGCTCGCTTGCGGTTCACGGGGATCCTGAGCTTCCTTGAGGCAAGCGCCGCCACCATCCTGGTGCCGTCGGTCGGGTTGGCCCTGGCGACCTCCACGATCGCGGCGTCGTCGGGACCGATCCGGCCCGGTCCGGCGCCCACCGGCCGTTTCACCGGCGTGCGGTAGATCGCCTGACGTGAGACCTGAGCGACCCGTGCGACCGTGGCAGGACGGCGTCCGGTTGCAGCAACAGAGCGGGCTCTGGACACCCGAACGCTCACGTCTGTTCCCGCGAGAGTTCCCCCGCGATCTCCAGCTCGTAGGTCTTGCGGCCGAGCGCCCGCTCGAGCGAGGAGATCTTCTTGCGGAGCTCCTTCACCTCGACAGCCTCCGGCGTGCGGCTCCGGGGGTTCGCCAAAGCCACCCTACCGCCTTCGAGCAGGCGGTCGCGCCAGTCGTAGTAGAGGGTCTCGGAGATCTCGTGCTCGCGGCAGACGTCGCGGACGCTTCGATCCGCACGGATCCCGGCGAGCACGATCTCGGTCTTCTGCTCCGGCGTGAACTGCCGGTAGCTGCGCTTCTTCTCGCTCACGATCAGCCTCCTTGGCTGTGTGAGCGACCATGATTCCCAAGCCGTTCGGCTCAGGCAAGCGTCAACGTGGGGATGGGGTCCGCGTCATGGGGTCCGCGTCACACACCTTGTGCTTCGCCATGAAGGTGTGCGCGATCCCATTGCGGACGAGGGTGTAGAGGAGGTCTTCGAGGGAACGGTACAGTGGGCGCGCGGGGACGAGATAGTGGTTCCAGTAGTTCGCGAAGTGATCGCGCCCCCGGCGAGGGTCGAATTGAGATCCGTCTCGCATGAGGAGCAGCCCAAGGAGCTCCATGCCCGCGACGGTGGTGGCAAGCATTGGATACCCGGCACCTCCATACTCCGTCCCGCTCTTGTCGGGCGGTAGCTCGGCCATGCTTCGGAGATCGCCGAGCAGGTAGCCCTCGACCCACTGCTCGATGAACGCATCCAGCTCCATTTGGGTTCCTCCTTCTGGCCCTACGACATGGCCGAGATCAGGTCAGCCACGGCGTTCGCCGCCCGGTTCAGCTCACGCTTGGTGATCCGGCTCACGCGCGCGTTGTAGCCGTGGGCGTCGTAGGTGAGAACCAGCGTCCGGTAGTAGCGGTGCAACAGCGCCACCGATTCCCCCCCGCCTCCGTTGGTTCAAGGCATGAGTATCTGTTGGATCAACGCAAGCCGGTCGCCTTCGACTTGGACCCGGTAGTACCTGCCCCCCGGCCAGTCCGGGTAGGGGAAGCCGGCACGGAAAGCATCGACGAACTCAGGGACGGATGCCGCCACGGGGGTCGCGTTACCCTTCCGATCGTACCCGAGGAGCACGACCCGCGTGTCCGGGGTCAGTCTGAAGCGGCCCCTCTCCTCCAGGTCACGCACGTAGATCGGGTTCGGGAGCTCCTGCCCGGGCGGGATCGCTCCATCTGCGATCGCTGCTTCAGTCGCTTTCTCGTTGTAGAACACGTCGGCGAACCTGAGGGTGATGCTGTCCCCCGCTGCCGAGATGCCTACGATCGATGCATACTCCTGGGTGGGCCGTGCCTCCTGGGTGGGCCGTGCCTTCTGCGTGGGCCGTGCCTCCTGGGTGGGTTCAGCGGTTCCTGGCCCATCACACGAGGCCGTCACCCCGCCCAGCGCCAGTGCGCTGCACAGCACCCAGACCGTCGTGAGGCGCCTCCCTGCGGCGCCCCCCCGAAGCGGCGCCCCGCCAGCCATCAGGTTCGGCCTCCGCATGGGTGGTCCGATCCCTCTCCCTCCTAGCAGATGTTGTTGTACCGCCGTGGCGTGTATTTGTCGGTCCAGCTTGACGACACCCAACGGAATGACACGCGGTCGATCGCGTTCTCGGTGGTCGAATCCTCGATGTAGTAGCCGCCACTCCCGGAGGCATAGTCGAATGCTGCTACGTGGGAGCCGGACTTGTTGAATACGTCGCCATGGATCATGTGATTGATCCCGATGACGTAGGAGATATTCGGTATGCCTTCAGTGTAGACATGCGACGACAGACCCCAGATCCTGCTGATGAAGCCGGAGCAGTCGGTCCCACGTGAGCACGTACCGTCGCTGGGCGACGTGATATCCCCCGCCTGCTTCCCGTTGTCCATCTTCGAGTTGAAGGTGCCGGGCAAGTCCCACCCGTTCCAGTCGTAGGGGACGCTTGGGTACGTGCCGGGGTCTCCGAGGTACCGCGGCTTGTCACGGAGAGCGCAGGTGCCATTGATGTTCGTGTTGTTCAGGTACTTGGAATTCGAGAAGTAGGCCGCCACCACCAGGTCCATGTCCTTTCGGGATCGGCACGCCGCGGGGGACGCAGTCCCGGGGGCAGTCCCGGCGAGCGAGAACGTCGGCGGGGGTGGGAGGACTCCCGGGATCTCCTCAAACAGGTTGACCCGCACGACATCCACCCGGTCGGGTCGGGGCACGAGCGCCAAGAGATCACCGGCAGGACCAGTCACGACGCCGTTCGACACGAACGTGTAGCGCTCGCCGATGGGGACGCGACCAGCTCCCATTAGAGCCCCGGAAGCAGCGTAGCGGCGAACGGTCTGATCCACGTAGATTGTCCCGTCCGTTCGCTGGCCCACTTCTTCCACAAGGATGACAAGCTTCTCGCCGTCCATGCCAAGGAAGTAGACACCCCCGAGGGTCTGCGAGACCTCTACCTGGAAGGAGTGTAAAGGCCGGTTGAAAACGACAGCGGGGGCCGGTCGAAAACGACGGCACATGGGTGGGATGTTAGCCGGTCTCTGATCCTCCTTCCATGGCTCCTGCGGGGGCTAGGGCTTGCTCCCCCTGGTGGTCTTCTTCGCCCGCGGCCTTGGGCCTTCGGACCCTGGCCTTGGCGTCTCGCAGCCGGTAGGACTCCCCCTTGGTCTCGATGATCTGGCACCGGTGGGTGAGCCGGTCGAGGGTCGCCCCGGTCAGGCGCTCCGAACCCAGGACCTCGGTCCAGGACTCGAAAGGCAGGTTGGTCGTGACCATCAAGCTGGTCCGCTCGTAGGCGGTTGAGATGACGTCGAAGAGAAGCTCGGCCCCGACCTTGGAGGCCGGCACGTAGCCCAGTTCATCTAGCACCAGCAGGTCGAGCTTGGCCAGGCGGCCCCTCAGACCGAGAAGGCCTCGTTCATCCCGGGCCTCGATCAGCTGGGTCACCAACTCGGTCACCCGCGAGAAGCGCACCCGGTAGCCCTTGGCACAGGCCGCGGCCGCCAGCGCGATCGCGAGGTGGCTCTTTCCCGTCCCGGGGTTGCCTACGAAGAGCACGTTCTCGCGTCTGTCGATGTACTCGCATCTGGCGAGCTCTGTGATCATCACCTTGTTCACCGAGGGACGGGCTGCGAAGTCGAAGGAGTCAAGGGACTTCAGGGTCGGAAAGCGTGCGGCCTTCAGCCGGCGCTCGGCGGCCCTGCGCTCGCGCTCCAGCAGCTCGAGTTCCAAGAGCTGCAGCAGGTAGGACAGGTGATCTGTGTTGTCCCTGGCGGCCCGCTGGGCCACCTTCTCGCACTCAGCCCCGATGGTGGGGAGGTGAAGGGCTTTCAGGTGATGGTGCAGCAGCACGACGGACTTGGCCTCCAGCTGCTTCATGATCGTGCTCCTTCCAAGCAGGCGTAGGCGGAAAGGTCGGGGACCTCGATCCGAAAGGGCTTCAGGTGCGGGTGACCGTCGAGTGAGAACAGCGCGACGGGTCGCTCCTGGCGCTGGTGAAGGATGCATGAGATCGTGTCGGATCCCTCAGCTCCCATGCGAAGGGCCGCTTCCACCGCCCCAGCCAGCTGCCGTACCGATGCGTGTTCCAAGAGCCGCAACACCTTTATGTACTCGCGGGTCCCGAGATCCCCGAGTGATGCCTCCAGTCGCCGGCGAAGAAGCGCGAAACACTCCGGCAGTTCCCAGTTCTCCAAGGGCCTGGCGAAGTCGAAGGCTCCGGGCTTGCGCTCGAGTAATGCCAGGTAGTGGCGTGGATCGAAGGTGATCCGCTCCTTGTCCCAGCAGCGTGGATGGGTGGCCACCACCTGGGAACCGCAGACGATGCGCACTTCCTCGATGCCGCCGATGGCGATCACCTCGTGATGGGCGAAGGCCGTCGGTACCGAGTAGTCGTTGGCATCGAACCGGACCAGCGAGAGCGAGTTGGCACTGGTCTTCACGACCCTCCTAGCCTCAAAGGCGGCCGTCGGCAAGGGCAGGAGCGCAGCCCGGTCGACCTCGAGCAGCTCCGCCTTGGTCTGGGTCTTTCCCCGTACCCGCCGGGCAAGGTCGTCTAGGCAGCGCTGCTCCAGGTAGACGTTGGCTTCCGCCCAGGTCTCGAAAGAAGGGACCGGGACCAGGAAGTTGCGCCTGCCGTAGCCGACGATGCCCTCGACGACACCCTTCTCGTTGCCGCGGCGGACATGACAGAAGTGGTGTGAGAACAGGTAGTGGCTCTCTAAGCGCAGGAACTCCCGGGTGAGCTGGCGTTCTTCGCCGATGATCTTCGCCACCGCGATCCTGGTGTTGTCGTAGTCGGTACGGGTAGGCACCCCTCCGAAGAACTCGAACGCCGCGACGTGAGCGGCCTGGAAGGTCTCGGTGTTCTCCCTGGGGCAAGCCGAGTAGTGAAACGCGTCCGAGTAGGGAAGCGATGTCGCCGCCAGGGTCGCCTTGCACAGAACACCGCCGATGCGGATGAGCGCCTGTCCGAAGTCGAACTGGGAACGGCCAGGCGGGTGAGAAAGCGGCATGAAGACCTCCTGATGATGGCGGCGGTAGGAGGCGACGGCTTCCTTCACCTGGGTGATGCCGCCGGAGTAGCCGTACTCGTCGCGCAGGCGCTCAAAGATCCTCTTAGAGGTGTGGTGCTGCTTGGGAGGCGCGTCCCGGTCGGCTTCCAGGATCTGCTCGATCACTCCGATGAAGGGCCCGAGCTTGGCCTTCTCTCGGTCAGCGCTCTTGTGGTACCCCGGCGGCTCGGGATGAGCAAGGATCTTCTCCAGGGTCCTCCAGCCGATGCGGTAGTCCTTGATGATCTGCCGCTTGGTGACGTGCTCGACGAGCACCTTGTGCCGGATCTCGGTCCATTCCTGCATGTTCGATCGCACTCCTTCTTCCCTTCTGCCGGCTTCTCTGGGAGAAGCCTCGGGGCGAACCCGGGCAGAACTGGGATGTCGGGGTGCCGTCGTTTTCGACCGGCCTTTTCAGGCAGGGGGTGCCGTCGTTTTCAACCGGCGTTTACAGATGGCGAGCTCGCGAGCTTCGGAAAGACAAGGGATGCGTTGATAATCGCGTCGAAGGAGGCATCGGACGCGGACGCCGACCGTCGTCTCACCGTCTTGAAGGAATGGGGGAAGGCCCATAGCCGCCTCCTCGCATACAACTTGAAGGAACTCGTCGGCAAGCGCCTGGTGGACGAGGGTCGGTTTGGTGCCGGGGGCATCCCCGACGGTGGCAAGCCGAGGGAACTCATCAACGCATTCGCCTACGGAGAGCATCTGCATTGGGGCGACAAGCGCGAAGTGGTCAGTGAATGGGAGGCCGATCAGTTCTATGGGCCGTGGAACAGGATCCTCTTTCTTGAAATCATTGCCGGACTCGCCTATTCCTACATGGGCTATGCCGTGATCGTCGCTCGCTCGATAGGGCGTTCCGACGAGTTCGTCTAAGACGGAGATCGAGCAGCCTTTCGATGCCCTTCTGGGCCCCGTGACATCGCCCAAGCCAGGGCAGGATCTTCAGCCGAACATGTCGGGCCCAAGGTACGCAGTCAGAGCCTCCCCCAGGTCGAAACGCTCCCTACGAAACGCCGCCCAGCGAGTGTGGCCCGAAAGCCTCCAAGACGATCCGACTCCGGCGAATGCGATAGTGAATCCTGTGCGATATGGAAACGCGCATTCGACGACCGCCCTTGAAGGCTTCATCCCCCAATGCTTTGTCAACGATTCCGTGGACTCGTTTCGCTATCGCTTCGATTGCCTCGTCGCGAAGCTTGGTGTCGCACGCGTCCAGTGCGTCGAAGAACTCCTGGGTCCAATCGTAGTCGAGCGGATTCGCCAAGAGCTTCTCGTGTTTCGCGAGCGCCGGATTCCCCACAATGGCGAAGTGCACACAGCGCCTCAGGTCAGGCCACCAGGAGCAGCCTGCCAGCTGTCCGCACCATGTCTCGGCGTTCCACACTATTGGGACCTCGACTTCAGCCTGATCCAATGCGCTTACCGTGACTGAACGATTGGCCGAGCAGCAAGCCTCCTCCGAGGCAACGACGCACTTGTCATCCGCACTCTGAGCGTTACCAAGGACTCCGCCCAGGTTCCGTTGCCAAACGACACGCACCTCATCGGCAACCAGAGAACAGAGAGGCGGGCATCCTCCGGTAGCCGCGATCGGAGCACAGTACTGCGCGCGCGCCAAGTCCTCGGTCAAGAAACGGAAGCAATCGCGGAACTCCGCTGCGCTTGAGAGATCAGCCCAAGGGAAACATTCCATGACGAGAGCGACATACTCGGCTGTGACCGTCAATGGCACCTGGTACTCACGCATGACCATCCTGTGATCCGCCAGAGCCGCCAAGCGCGCCAGCAAGGCAGGAGACCTCTGCTCCCAATCAACCTGCTCGTACAGGAGCAGCGGGGGGTCAATCGTGACGCACAGCATCATGGGAAGCAGTCAAGCCCCGCTTCCTCAGCGCGGCACGCAGAATCGCCTCGGCTTCCTGGGCTCCTTCAGGAAGGAAGTCTGGTGGCCAGTTCTCGATCGCTCCATAGGAATCAATCGCCAGTGGCTCAAGATGCGAACCAGATGACGCCGTTCCCGCTTTGACGAAGAGAATCGATACTAGCTGCCGAAGCTCATCCGTCTCATCCTCAGCAACTCTTCGCCTGAGTCGGTTGATGAAATGATCGCTGTGGGTCTCGACAATGATGGCTCCCGCGTTCAGCTTCGCTGCCCCAAGGAAGAAGTCGGCCAGGTTAGCTTGAACGCGAGGATGGAGATGAATCTCAGGCTGCTCAAACAGTAGCAGCGATTTCGTCGGAGCCCTTAGTGCCAGAACAAGGATGGGCAGCAACTGACTAACGCCGAAGCCCACATCAGCGATCGTGACTTCTTTGCCTCCCTTGATACCTGAGACGATTTGGTACATGAGAGACTGCCATGAGCGCACGTCCATACTGTGCTCCACGCCGAGTCGCTTGAAGGCGTCGTTGACTGCTCTGATCAGTGGTATTCGGCGTGAGCGACTGTCCCACGATGGCTTGTAGATGACGTCCTCGTCCCTCTCGAGCCAGAGAATCTGTGCCGCATACTCCCCCTTTGCGCCGATTTCCGGGGATTGGGTCCCCGAATGCAGATAAGCGCGATGCGGCTCCTCGCGCAAAGGGCCGAGGTAGTAGGTGAATGAAGTCAGGGAGCGTTCAAGGATGCGCAGGGGTGTCGTGAAGGCCGTGTCCAAACGAACTCGAGGAGCCAGAGGCTCGCCCTCTTCCTCCCTCGACTCGAGAATGAGCCCATCGGGGATGAAGGCACTCGTCGTCACGCCCGTAATTTGCCGCCTCTGAAAGCCGGCTGGAAGACGGACTCCGGGACCCCCCATCCGCACGAGCTGCTTCCGACCGGTTGGGCTGTATCGAAAGGATAGAGATGGACCGACCATCTCCCCGTAGCTGCTCGTCATCGAGAATCGGTCCAGCAGTATCTGGATCCTCGGACTCGCATCTTCCTCAGCCGCGATGCGCCTCTGACGGAAACGAAGTGATATGTCGGTCGTAACGGGAACAACGTGCGCAGGCCCCTTGACTGATGCTTGAGGGAAGTAGCGTGAGAGCATCGTCGAAGGCATTCGCGAGCCAATGATGAACTCGTAACCGATCTCTGTTTGAGTGGCGGGTGGCTTTCTGAAGGCGACCTCACTGAGGGTCGAGAACTGGAGGAATCGCCCGCTCAGGTTCAGCGGAACGTCCTCCGTCGGACTTGTTTCCAGGGTCTGCTTGAGCAGCAGGAGGCTCTGAAGAAGCGAACTCTTCCCACTGCTGTTGCTCCCAGCAAGCACCGTCAGGGGCTTGAGCCGGATTTCCCCGGTGTCCTTGAATGCTTTGAAGTTAGCGAGCCGGAACGCTTCTATCACCCGAACACACCCCCAACGGCCCGGCACGTTCTGCCAACAGCGGGACGCCCTCAAGCCACCCCGAAGATACCTCAACCGCTGGCCTGTATGCGGCACGGAACAAGGCCCTAGGTGTAGTCCCCGCCCCACGTTGTCTACACCCGCGAGATCGGCGGGAGTCCTCCCAGCGCGGTGTGAGGTCATCGATTGTAGGAGTCGACGAACGGGAGTGAGTCCCCCTGGGTTTCGTGCAGTGGTGTTCCCCCGGTTGCGTGGAGTCGCCCCCCACCAGTCGAGCTCTCGGGTCAATCGCCTCGAGCCGCGAACGGAGCCCTGGCTCGCGGGCGACTCTGGAGCTTGTACCAGGGCTGCATCTCTCAGAGCAGACGCGGACGTGACCTGACGGGAGAATACTGATCCGCGAGGCTGGGGTCTTCGCCTTGTCGGGTTCCACTCCGGCGGGACGAACACCTACCTGGGGGGGCCACGATGCCGAAGCAGACCAAGCGTGATCGCAGGGAGCAGGCGAGGCGCGGCAGGGCCGAGGCCCAGAACGCACTCAAGCGGCGCCAACAGTACCGGCGCCTCGGGTACGCGGCCGCGGGGGTGGCGCTGGTCCTCGTTGTCGCAGTCTTTGTCGCCTCTCGGGGTGGCGGGCAGGCCAGCAGCGGCGCCATCAAGCCATCGCTCCCGGGCCAGATCGAGGTCTCGGGCCCAGCGAGGACCGGGCTGATTCCCGAAGGCCAGAGCGCCCCGAGCTTCTCAGCACCAGGGTTCCGGATGGTGAAGGACCCAAGTACGGGGAATCTGACGGTGCAGCGTGAGCACGTGGATTGGGCCCCCGGGGCTCCGACGGTCATCGTCCTCTGGGCTTCGTGGTGTCCTCACTGCCAGAGCGAGCTGCCTGTGATTGGGAGGGTCGCGACGGACTTCCCGGGCGTGAGCCTCATCACGATTACGACCGCGATCGGCGCCCACCCGGGGCCCACGCCGAACGGATACCTGGCCGATGCGGGCCTGACCTTGCCCGTGGCGATCGACGATGCGGAAGGGACGCTCGCCCAAGCCTTCGGCCTGCGGTACTTCCCAACCATCTACTTCATCGGATCTGACGGCACCGTGGCCAAGGCGTGGGAAGGGGACCTACCCGAGGCGCAACTGCGAGAGCTGATCGGGTCATTGACCTGACCCCCGCCTGACAGCACTGCCGCCGGCGCGGCGCCATCGTGATCGTGATCAGCGCGGTCATCGCGGGTGGGTGCACCGGGGCGGTGGGGGGCGGGGTGTGGCCCGACCATCGAACGCCTCCTCCGATGAGGCGGAGTCGCGGACCGCGGCCATGCTCGTCGAACTCCTGAATCCTCTCCCGATCCTGGTGCGAGCAGACCGAACGACTCATGCTCCCGATCGCGCGGGCAGGGCCAACCGGTGTGCCTAGCACTGCACGCTTTCCATCGGGCCGGTTCTCCCGGGCATGGGGGGAAGAAGGGGAGCCCTGGCGGCCCGACAGAAGAATCGGGGAAGCGCGGATAACGTCCTCGCCTCGGGTCTCAAACACCCAAGCGGGCAGGCTAGGCGACGTCGACCCTGCGGATCCAACTTACCGAGGCGGCGAGGCAGGCGATCAACAGCAGCGAGAGACCAACCGCACCGACGGCGGGGTTCTGGGGTCCGCCGAAGACATCTGGCCAGATGTGATCCAAGGAGAGCAGCGTCCGCTCGAAGCCCATCCACGACGCCACCCAATACCCCGGCGTCCAGGCGAAGAGGGCATCGAATGCGGAGAGAACCATCGACGCAACAATGATGCCGAATCCGAGGAAGAACGTGCCCAGCGTGTTGCGGACGATGCTGGCCGAGAAGGTACCGACTGCTGCGAAAGCTCCAATCACCAGAAGGGCCCTCGCAAGCTGCGGCCACGAGTAGGCCCACTGCAGAGCCGGTGACGGGTGCAGCGGTATCGGGAAGATGCGGGCGACCAGCTGCCCGGTGATCGCCATCCCGGCCCAAGTGCCGACCAGGAGCGCCACGCCGGCTATCCACAGCGAGCCGAACTTCGCGAGGATCACGCGTCCGCGGCGGTTCTCCTGGACAAAGAGCGTCTTCGCGGTATGCCCTGTCCATTCACCACCGATGTGCGCGCCCGCGAGCAGCATGATCACGAGAGCGCCGAAGGTGGAGGTGACGATTCCCGCAGCGAATCCGCCTGATCCCAGCGGCTCCAAGTGGCTCAGTGCGCGGAGCGAATCGTTGGTTGTCTCCCTCAGGAATTGCCTCGCGAGTTCAACATCCCTCGCTCGTACGGCTTCACACTTCGGCCCCGGCGGAAGACCACCGAGCGCCTTGCACGGCGCAGGATGCTGGATCGCCTGGGTGGGAGCCACGATCGCATTCCGGTATTGAAGCTTGGCGGTCTCCAGGTACGCGGCTCCGACGCTTGCGCCCACCAGGACAAGCCCTAACAGGGCCCAAAAGACCAGTGGGCGACGGAGCTTCGCGATTTCAGCGCGCAGTAGGTCCACTGCCAGCCGCCTTCGCGACCGTCGCGAGGAATCGTTCTTCAAGACTTGAGTAGCCGCGCACATCGGAGGGCGTGCCCTCGAGGACGACCCTGCCGTCACGCATGATTGCGATTCGGTCGCAGGTCTGCTCGATCTCGTGCAACTGGTGGCTTGAAACCAGAATCGTGGTGCCTCCCTCGCGAAGTTGAAGCAGCATCCGACGGAGGGCAGCGATTCCGATGGGGTCAAGACCGTTGGCTGGCTCATCAAGGACGAGAAGTGAGGGCGATCGAAGGAGCGCGGTCGCGAGCCCGAGACGTTGACGCATCCCTTGCGAGAACGTCTTCACCCTCTGGCCCCCTGTCTCGGTGAGTTCGACCTGTTCAAGAGCGGACTCAATCGCAGAGGATGATCGAGCCCTTGCACCTTCGTGCAGGACAACGTCGAGGTTCCGCCGCGCCGTCATCCATGGATAGAAGAAGGGCTCCTCGATGATCGCACCTATGCAAGCCAGAGTGGCTGGGCTGACAGGGACTCGCTCTCCGAGCACCACAACCTGACCTGATGTGGGCCGAGTCAGACCGAGGATCATCTTCATGAGCGTTGTCTTGCCGGCACCGTTCGGTCCAAGCAAGGCAAAGGCTGAGCCCGCAGGCACAACGAGATCCACTTCGTCAACGATCGACCGGCCCCTCCTGGTCTTGGAGAGGTGCTCGCAGCGGATCGCGTCCACGTTCTCCTTCCGCCGACCGGGCTCTAGGTCGAGCGGGAACAGTACTCCTCACGGTGGGTACGGCACGAGCCACGTCGCGTATCGATCACCGCTTCCGTCAACCGTCCACACGCGTCGGCAGTCGCGACTGTCGACAGAGCAGCGATACACGACGACATCCTGACCCTGGCGGGCGAGCACAAGGATGTGAGACCTATCCTCCCACTCTGCCTGGAATGCACCGGGCAGTTGGCGACTCCGGAACGCCACACCACCGCCGCGAGCATCGAGTACAACGAGGCGGTTCGAGTGGGCGCCCACGAGGCCATTGTCAATGACCCCATCAATACCTGCAAGTTGCGCTCCGCTTGGTGAATACGTCTTCCACCGAACTGAGCAGTCCCCTGAGAATGCCAACAACGGATGTGAGCGATGCCAGGCCCCGGCTGACCAGCAGCCGCTGTCCCCGAAGCTGAGGACAACCTGATGGGCTACAGGATCAGTTGGGCCTGCATCGGACCATCGCGGCAGTCGCGTCACCTGGCCAGTCCTTGGGTCCCACACTGCAACTATGGGCTGGGCATCACCCAGCTCGAGCAGGACTCGCCGCCCGACGAACGGTCCCCCGCGCGCGCGAACGTCACTCAGACGCTTTGTAGCAACAGTGTGATTGAAATGTTGGCCGCCAAGAAGCGTCAGTCGCGAGGGTCCAGACGGCTTTCGGAGATCAGATCTGCTGAACGAGATCCGCGTCCCCCCCGCCGAGACGCCGAAGCTTTGAGCAACCGGGCCCGCGAGCCTGCGTGCATCGCGGCGCGTGACGTACCATATGACAATGCCCCTGCGCCCATAGCCGAGTCCAACGAAGCCGTGGCGGGCAGCCATAGGGGGTTGGTAGGCCGCCTTCGGAGAGGGCCATCGGGCCACGACGCTCTGCCTGCCGTTCGTGACGGTGACGATTCGTCCGTCCACGAAGAGAGGCAGACCGAGTGTGGGTTCGAGGGCGTGCGTGGTGGAGGTCGGAGCCGGCGAGCGCGCGGTGGGAGAGGCAGGCCCTGTGCTGGTGTCGCGCGGCGACGTCCCGGAGCACGCAACGGCGGCAATAGCAATCAAGCTCCCTGTGACGTAAGCGCGGCTTCTGCTCCCCATATCTCTCGCCTCTCGGCGGACGGCACTTGACCATCCTACAGACAGAAACTCAACCACAATCTGCGAAGCTCAGGCCTGGCCGACGAGGGCCCGCCCCAGGACTTCCCGCACCTGCGGGAGCTCCTGGATGCCTTCCGGCACCACTACAACTCCGAGCGCCCGCGGCGATGAGCCCGAGAACGAGCTGGACCCAGATCACGGCGACGCGACCGAGCCGAGCCATCCGCGCAGCATGCGACGGATGAGCTCGACGCCTTCCTCGGGCGTCATCGGACGCGGCGGCGGCTCGACGCTTGATCGCGCGTGACGCGCGTTCGGTCCAGCGGCTCTTGGATGGTTCGCCGTCCGGCTGAAGCGGTCGACCTCGTTGGCACTCGCCCATCCACCCCCAACGATGTCCGCCCGGCCCTCGATGATCTCGAGCACGCGGTACAGATTCACCCAATCGTGGGGCCGGTTGAAGGCCGCGAGCGCCTCGGCGACATCGGGATCTCGTTCGGCGAGCTCGAGCCACCGATCCGTCTCGAGGGTCCCCGGCTTCGGCGACATAGGTTGGCCGTCCACCAGGATCGTCGGCGCTGGAACCCGAGCACGAATCTCGACGGTTGCAGGTCGGGCGACTGCGTGCACCACTCTGCCCCGTGGCGTGATGCTCCCCTCCGCGGCGAGTTCTCTTGCCTCCCCACCACCTGCCCGGAACTCCACAAGGTGACCGTCGACGTCGACGTCTCGGAACCCACGCCGCTTGAGCTTCCCGGCTCCGTTCAGTCGCGGCAGGAGCCGCTGCGCCTCCTCGAGGACCTCAACGGTCCCATCGAGGCGCTCGAAGGTCACGGACTCGAAGAAGAAGTCGCCGCCGTCTTTCACCACGCGAATGGCCGGAGACGTGATGAGCTCGACGAGATCCTCGAGATCGGGAGCTTCGCCTTTGAGCCGGACGCGCCAGCGCGCCGCGGGTCGTTCGGTGCTGCCTGCGTTGTCGTCCATAGCCTGCCTCGGAGGAAACGGTACAACTGCGGACCGACAGTTCCCGATCACGCCTTCGGGCGGTCGAACCGCCCGACCCGGTCCCGCTGGGGAGCGCGCCGCGGCGGCCCGAGGATGTACCGGCGGAGTCCGACCTCGAGCGCCCGTCGAGCACGACGAGGGCATGAGCATTCAAGCAAACTGACTCCACCGAAGTGGGGGAACATCAGTGTCCACGAAGACGGGTCAAGCCCATTCACTCACCGAGATCCCGCCATTCTGGGAACCTGTCCACCTCTTCGAGAGGCCTCGTCCCAACGACAACCTCACTAAGAACCCGAAGGAAGTCGCCGGCAGAGTGCCCCAAGGCAATGGCTCTTCCGACAACCGGAGTGAGGTCCCAGCCCCGCGACCGGGCTCCCCCCAGCAGTAAGGTCCTTAGCTCCACAAGGCACTCGCGATTCTGCTCAAACGCATACCAGCACCAGAGAGCCTCCGTTCTGTCACCGTCCTCCAGCCCTGAGCCAAGAGCTCCGCGGACGAGGTCTAGGGCTTCCTCGTTCGCGCCCATGAGGTAGCGGATCTGCGCTAGGTTTAGCTTCACCTTGCCGTTGTCTGGTTCCTGTGCAAGAACCTGTCGATAGAATGGCTCAACAGCCGCCGGAGCCGCGCCAGTCGCCTGGAGTACGGCTCCGCACTGAAGCGCCACCTCTGCCGACTCGGGGCGCAACTCGTACAGCCTCGCATAGGGCTCAACTGCTCTTGCGTATGCGCCGCCTCTGACAAGAAGCTCGCAATAGAGCGAGAGCAGGTTAGCGTTGTCACTCGGTAGGCCTTGCTCACAGAGTGCTAGCGCGGCATCAGGATCCTCTCGCGCCCATAGCAGGAACCTCCCGAAGTTGATCCGTTGGATGACGTTGTCGGGATTCGCCTCCAGCGCATGCCTGTAGAGCTCCTCTGAACGATCCAGCTCGCCGCGCTCCCATAGGATGTTTGCGAGATTCGCAAGGGCGTTCGAGTGATTGGGGTCCAACTCAAGGGCGCGTAGATACGCCTGCTCCGCTCGTGTATCGTCCTTAGCAACCTCGCGCAGGTAAGCACCGTAGTTGCTGTGGACGTTCGGGTCGTTCGGCTTCGCACGCAGTTGCACAAGGTGCTCGGCCTCGCTTGTGGGGGCGCGCATGCTTGAGAAGGATCGCATTTGCGCCCCCTGCGGGAAGTGCTCTCGGAGCAGCGCTCCGATGGCGTCCTCCATCGCCACCGGCACCATGAAACTCGGCACATACGGGGCACCACCAAGCCCGTGGACCATCCCACCCCCTTCCCCAGTGTGGCGAGCGAAGGAGGTGAAGCAATGCGAGCTGATGAAGTTCTCATCCCGCGCATGTGCCGTGGCGTTCACTTTCGCCAGGGCGTTCATCACAACCTCGGGTGTCGCTCTGGCTCGTAGGAGTCCAATCAGAGACAGGCGTTCAAGCTCGAGGACAGCTGCTCGGCGGCCCGTCACGAACACGCGTTCACGTCGCGGGCGCAAGAAGGTCGCACGCAGTCTTGGGCGAACGACACGAGATGGCAGGGCATGCACGGCTTCGTAGTTCGAGACGACGGCAAACAACGGATGGTGGCCCACGAAGGCTCCAACCGAGAACGTGTGGAAGCGGCCCCGCAACTCAACACGCTTCAGCCACTCATCCGCTGACAACAGCACGGCGATCAAGGCGTCAAAGTCAGCGGACTGAGGTATTGCGGCCGTCCTCGCCTCAAGCCAGTCCGAAACCCTCAGGCTGTCGACCGATCCGATTCCCACGAAGGCCACGACTGCCGACCACCCAAACCTGGTGATCGGAATCTGCTTCTGTGCCTCCATGGTTAGGGGCCGGCCGCGGCGATCTGCCAAGCGGAAGTCCCCCGACTGGTAGATAACCTCTCGAGATACGACCGTGATGTTGAGGCTCATGGGTGGATGCCTCCCGTGCGTGCGGCCCGATTCTTGCTCCGCCGACTGACACTAGCAACGGGCGCAGGGCCACCCGAAAGGGGGTTCGTCAAGGGCCCCGGGTTCACTCGACGCTCTGACGGGACTGCAACGGTGTGGAGCACCGTTGCTCCCGGATCGCTGGCCGCGGGTCGCGAGCCTGCCCGTGCAAGACCGCGCCGGACGGGTGGTGGTGCCACGACTCCGGGGTGTCGAAATGCGCACCGTTCCGGCTGCATGGATAGCGAGCAGTACCTAGCGCGCGACTACGGCGAGCCTCAAGCCATCCCCATGTCGTCGACTTTGACGGCCGCTGGCGTTTCTGCGCACGATTCCCCCGCGTGGGCAGACTCTCGGGAGCGTTGGGGTTAGTGGGGGTGAACGATCCTTGCAGCTTGAGACCTGGGCCCAGGTAGAAGGGCTCGTCGAAAACCGGATTCCTGAGGGCCCGTCGGTCGAGTACAAGCTCGTCCTCAGCCTCGGTCCTCCCGCAGAGCGTGCAGAAGTGATGAAGGACCTCTCCGGCTTGGGGAACGGAGGGGGCGGAATCCTCGTGTACGGCATCGAGGAGGATCCCGACGAGGAGGGAATCCCGATTGCCCTGCGCCCGCTACAGGATCGGGGGCTCCTCGGCGTTCTTGAAGACGTAGTTCGATCGTCTATCCGGCCGCCGTTGCTCATGGACACTCGTGTCCTGGAAGGGCCCGGGGGATTCCTGCTCCTCGTGGAGGTCCTGCGATCACCGCTAGGCCCCTACATGGTCGAGGCCTATGGGGACCGCCGCTACGCAATCAGGGTCGGCTCCCGCACGGTACCCATGACGGAGCAACAGGTTCGGGATGCGTATGTGCTCGCATCGAGGGCGCGTGAACGACGCGAGGAAGCATGGGAGCGCCACGCTTTGCCGATGAAGGCCGCGACGTCCGAAGCCTGGCTCACGGTCTCGGGCCTTCCCGAGGAACCGCTCGCCTGATCTCGGCGCTTGTTCTCCGCGGGTCAGGTCACCCAGAAGGCGCGGTTTTCGGCCACGTCCCATCCGTGGTACGCATCGAGGAGCGCTCCGCGTAGTGCTTCGACCCGTACCAGTCGACGAGCGTGACGGGCTCGTCACCCACTACCCAGGCGTCATGACCGGACGGGAGGTATGTCACGGCGCCGGGTCCGACTTCGAACTCCTCCCCGTCCTGCATCTGGATGTGCAGCGTCCCGGAGGCGTGGTACTGGAAGTGGGGCGCCTCGCACCACCCCGTGCCGGCGACCGGCTTGACGTCGACCGACCAACGCCACCCCGGGTTCAACACGAGCCGGCCGATTATGCCGCTATCCATGTCCAGGATCTCCGCTTGACCATGGTCGAAGCCTCTGATCTCATCCGGAGCTCCGAAGTCCCTGTGCTGGGCCTTTGCCATGCTCTGCACACCCCTTCCGGCTTACGGTCATTCACCGCTGGTGAGTTCGCAGCCATGATGCGCGTCGAGCCGAAGGAGCGCAACGCCCGGCTGTGGCGGCAGGGCGCCGCGCCGAGTTCCCGACGACCATGAGAGATGATCGTGGCATGAGCGAGCACTCGAACCCCTCGGCCCTGGCGGCGATCGAGCGAGAGATTCTCGGCTGCCGCGCGTGCCCGCGACTGGTCGAATGGCGCGAACAGGTTGCGGAGGAGAAGGTCCCCCGGTTCGCGCACGAGACCTACTGGGGCAAGCCGGTCCCGGGCTTCGGCGATCCCACCGCGCTTGTGATGATCGTCGGGCTCGCGCCGGCGGCCCACGGCGGGAATCGCACGGGGCGCATCTTCACCGGCGATGCCTCGGGGGATTTCCTGTTCGCCGCGCTGCACAGGACCGGCTTCGCCAATCAGCCGACCTCGATCTCGCGCGACGACGGGCTCCGGCTGCGCGGCGCCTACGTCGTCGCCGTGAACCGCTGCGCGCCGCCGAGCGACAAGCCGACCCCAGACGAGCGCGACCGGTGCCTCCCCTTCCTGGTAGCGGAGATCGGCGAGCTCGGGGGCGTGCGGCCGGTCGTCGCACTCGGGGTGTTCGCCTGGGATGGGGCGCTGCGGGCGCTCGCAGAGCTCGGACACCATTTGAGACCCCGCCCTAGGTTCGGACACGGGGTCGAGGCCGTCGTCGGGCCGTTCACGCTTCTCGGATGCTTCCACCCGAGCCCGAAGAACACCGTACCGGCAGGCTCACCGAAGCGATGATCGACGCCGTCCTGCGCCGCGCCCGCGAGCTAGCGGGGCTGATGCCATGAGGCCATACGGCCTCATGAGCGACTCGTACCCCTGGTAGGTGGTGTCCTGCGACGACACTCCTCAGGAGGATGTCTCGTAGCCGATCCTTGCGGCACTGCGAGCGACCATGATTCCCAAGCCGTTCAGCTCAGGCAAGTGTCAACGTGGGGATGGGGTCCGCGTCACGTCGCTCCACAGGCATGTAACCGGCCGACCTCTAGATCGGCATCAACCGGACCCGCGGAAGTAACGTGAAGGCGCAGGAAGTGTCGTGTTCGATTCAGTCACGGAGTTCCGATTCAGTATCAGGCGGTTCGTCTTCGTCGGGGTGTTCCCCGTACAGGAGGGTCAGCCAGCGCCGCAGCGTCTCCCCTCCACCAGCATCCATGTCACGGAGTTCACTACGAATCCGTTGCAGGGATAACCCAGCGTCGAGCAACCCCTTGATGATCAGGATTCGTACAAGGTCTTCACGCCCGTATAGGCGTCTGGCTCCCGGGCCCGCTGCTTCACGAACTGAGGGACGGACCAGCCCAGTTCTCGCCCAGTAGTCGATCTGTCGGTAAGACAGGCCTGTCAAGTGCAGCACCTCGCTCGCCGTTAGCGCAGCTTCTCGTGGGACGCCCGACAGCGGCCGCCACAGAGATTCAAGAGGCTCCTCCGCCTCGATGTTGCTCTCTTGCAGACGTTCAACCTCAGCGATTGCCTCGTCACTGACGGCAGCTTCAGCCGGCACCATTCGCCTAGCTTCCTCCATGAAGCGCAGCGCAGAGTACATGTAGAGCCGAACGCCCGTCTCCTCTTTCATCTCGTTGACGAGTTCAGGCCGTGGCCCTAGGAGCCTCCCGTCATCGGCTTCCCACCACCAATCCTCCTTGCGGTCGTCAGTGATGAGGATCACCGGCCTCCGGGCGTTCTTGGCAGCCTCGACAACCTGAAGCCAGAACACGAGGTCGCCGTATCGCCGCGGATCGGGCTTGTCACGATCCCTGAATCCTGGAGGGATTCCCTGCTCGTACCGCCGTTTCCCCTGCTCGAAGATCTTCGCCAATTCGCCCCGCGTGAAGGGAGGCCCAAGGCGACCTTCGACGAGCCGGTCGACCTCTTCGCGGATTGGATCGTTGACTAAGGCATCTGCTTCCGCGAAGACATCTGGGTCTCTTCCTCGAATGTCCTCGACGTACTTCGAAACGTCCGCCACCATAGCATCTACCTTCTCGGCGACAGTATCTCTCTCGAGATGAGGATGGCGGCGAAGGAGATCTGCCGACTGGCGTAGTTTGTTCGACGCGGATCTGAGGTTATCCAAGAAGTCGTCATACATGTGCCGCTGCGCGTCGATCACGTTGAGACGGTTGACCTGGAATTCCTGAGCCGTCTGATATGCAATGAACAGTCGGTCGCCGAAGACTCTGAGAATCGACAAGAGTTGGCCTCGGGTTCGTTCGGAGTATCTGTAGAGGTTGAGGAGCACATTGGCGTCAGGCATAACCAAGCCTTCACGCCAGATCTCGGCGAACTCGTCGTCGGTTGGCCGGTAATAGCCAGGGAACTCGGATCTCATCCGCCTGCACTCCCCCCTGACCCGCTTCCTAGACACAAGCGTAGCGCTCCGGAATGGGCGGAGCGTGAGTCCCCCCGGGTTTCGTGCAGTCCCTGAGAGTGGGACCGCGAGGCCAGGCCTTCGCGCGGGCGTACGCGGCCCACTTCAGATAGCAGCGCGAATGCGGCATGCCGCACGCGAGGCGCCAGCCACCGACTACCACGCGGTGGCGGCGTGAGCAGAATCAGGAGTCTCTGCATCCTTCACCCTGTCACGAGGAGGGGTAACCACCATGTGCTCGCCCGATCCGCGGAAGTCTCCCCTCGGGTTACCCTTGGAGCATGAGTACGCTCGAGGTTGGACACGTCGCAGCGCCGTTCGACCTGCTCGACCAGCACGAGAGCCGGGTCCGGCTCGAGGACTACCGTGGGCGGAAGGTCCTCGTGTACTTCTATCCGGCGGCCGACACGCCAGGGTGCACGACGCAGTCCTGCGCCCTGCGAGATCATCGCCAGGACTTCGCCGAGATCGGGACCGATGTCGTGGGGATCTCGCCCGACCCGCCCGACAAGCAGCTCGCATTCGATGAGAAGTACGGGCTCGGGTTCCCCTTGCTCTCGGACCCGGACCATGCGACCGCCGACGCGTGGGGCACCTGGGGTGAGATGTCTCGGGAAGGCCGGACCTACGTCGGCATCATCCGCTCGTCGTTCCTCGTGGACGAGGCCGGTCGGATCGAGCGGGCTTGGTACGCGGTGAAGCCCGAGGACACAGCCCCGAACGCCCTCGCGGCGCTCCGTACCTGATCAAGCCCTGCGACCCGGTTGAGTCCCTCGCCGGAGTCCCTGCGGGTGGTGAAGGATGCGTAAACTCTGATTTCCGCAGGTCAAGAGCCGAATCGAGCTTTCGGCACCCCTCAGGGTCCGACCGCCTCCGCCCTCCCTCAGGTCAGGATGCCAAAGAGCCAGACTCCTCCGCGGCGACCCAGCCGGACAGGCTCGCGCCGGCCGTCGGCAACGGGGCCTTCCCCTACGGCGAGACGGTCAGACTGTTGTCGACCGCGACCTGCGTGAACGAGGTCGACGTGCTCATCGGATCCGACTCCCACCTGGTCACGTCGCTGCCGACGACCGTGAGCAGGTTCGCCCACAAGTACGGGGCCATGGGCACGACGTCCTCGGTGAAGTACTGCTCGAGCGTCACGAAGCACTGCATCCGCGCATCGCCCGACATCGCCTGGCACTCGTCGTTCTGCTTGTCGATCGACGGGACACCGCCTGACGGGTACGGGATGCCGAGCGACTTTGCCATCTCGGGCGTCAGGCCGACGAGCGGAGCGTTGATGTTCCCCTCGGCCGAGATCGAGCCGCTGATGAACTGGACGGTATAGCTGGCGGGGTCAGGGTAGTCGTATGTCCAGGAGCCGTTCAGGCCGAGCGGGATGCGGTTCTTCGGGCGGTTCAGGACGTTGTAGCTGGACCCCGGCTCCAGCTCGCGTGGGTTGACAATGATCCCGATCTGCGCCAGGCCGTCGACCACGATCGGCTCGATGTCGGTCCAGGGCGAGATGTTCTTGTTGATCATGACCAGGTTCTCGCAGACCGAGACGTCACACTTGCCGTCCTGGTTGGTGTCGTACTGCGACTGCTTCATCTCGGCCTCTGCTGCCGGCAGGCTCCCGTGGAACCCTGGCGTCGCGTACGGATCGTAGGTCTCCAGCGCCCCACCCAGGACGAACGGCGGTATGTAGTGCGTGGCGATCTGCCCCGCGACGGAGCCTCCGAACGCCCGCTGCATCGCCCCCTTGTCCAGGACAAGGTTCACGGCCTTGCGGACGTGGATGTCGTCGAATGGCGGCACCGTGAGGTTCATCAGAAGCGAGAACACGTGGCCGTCCTGCGGGCCGGTCTTGAGGTACGGCTTGAGGTTGGGATCGGTCAAGTACCGCGCCAGGACGGCCTTCGGCGGCACGTCCGCCCACGACGCGTCCAGATCCTGAAGGGCGCAGAAACCCATAATCATGCCGCTGCCCTGGAGTACTCGTGGATGAGCCCTCCAAGGAGGTCGGGCCGCTCGACAGTGAGTCCCCCCGGGTTCCATACAGTCCTTCTTACTTGGAC
>Ga0315279_10002571_pt1 | contig 26842 bp, 26 predicted proteins | sample YL17G06_20_MG_FD_203694 | JGI IMG/M metagenome (GOLD analysis project Ga0315279, IMG submission 203694) | Sediment microbial communities from Yellowstone Lake, YNP, Wyoming, USA - YL17G06_20 | ecosystem: Environmental > Aquatic > Freshwater > Lake > Sediment | place: USA: Wyoming | collected... | reverse complement strand
GATGGGTAAATGGTTTTGAATTATTGTTTTTACAAGATTCATCAGCTATTAATTATTGTAAATGTAAATAACAAGCAAAAACCATTTACCCATCCTACTGTAAACCCATTTTTTAACGATTACTATACATCTAAAAAAATTTCATCTCTTGGAATAAAGAGATAAAATTCAGATTTGGGTGATAATTCCTGCCAGTCTGTTGTGCTTATATCAGATTTCCTAATCTTCAATCTTCAATCTTCTAATCTTCAATTATTTCTCTTGTGATTTATACTATTTTTGGTTAATCGTTACTTTGCCAAAAATTTGAATCACACTCAACATCAGATTTTACGTTGACAAAAATCCTTACAACATTTATAATAATACCTGATATTCAGTTTTCAGTTATTAGTTTTTGTTATTAGTTGCAAAACTTGTTATCTATGCTTTTTTTACAACAAAAGAACTGAAAACTAAAAATTTGAGACTAATCATATTTTGGGGTTTGTACACATAGTTAAGGCTTTATTAGCAAATGAAGAGGGAGAACTGAATGTTTAAGATTAGTAAATGGAAACTTGTCCTGATTATACTAATATTCATATTTACTGGTCTATACTTATTGCCATCAATACCGGGTTTATATGGCAAGATGTATGGCTACTTTGATATATGGATGCAGGGAAGGATCTCGCCACCCGATGTCCAAAGTGATAAGGATGGGGAATTCGTTAATCTTATAATACCAAGTAGTAATCTCCCTAAAGGTATGAATTTCATGAAAGCTTCACAAGCTATGAAAGACTTACTTTCAAGAAGATTAGTCAAAATTGGGTATAATAAAAACGATTTTAGCTTTGAAGATGGAACTGGAGACCAGATTCGTCTTCGGCTTAAATATATTAAAACTCATACAGAGTTAGAAAGCTTGATAAACAATCTTCAGCTTTACGGAAAAATACCATTGTCTATCAGACCAATATTTCCTGATAACCCTATCAAACAAGGTTTAGATTTGAAGGGTGGTATGCACGTTGTGCTGGAATTGGATATGAATAAGGCTATTGATGTATACCTTGGTGGTCAGGCAAAGGACTTAATCGTTAGTAATCTCAAGCGTGATAAAGTTTTCGCCAAATCGGTTGTGAAAGCTATGGAGAAAGTCGGTGACACAACGCTTGTTGTCAGACCTTACGTTGAAGAAAGCTCTAACGTTGATCCTGCACAAAATCTGGCAACTACAAGACAAAAGCTAGTTAATCTTGGTTTCAGTGAGGCAAGTATACAGGATACTTCAAAAGAAGGTCCAGAACTTACGCTAAATATGGGTTCTGCAAGAGATATTAGCGATATAGAAAAATCAATTTTTGGCGGTACTTCTCCATTGATAGTGACTATTACAGTACCTGAAAGATTTCAGGGTGTTGATAGAGATGAATATATAAAGACCGCAAAAGAAACACTTAGCAAACTCGATTACTTTGACAAACCAAAGCAAATGGCTTCTTTGCGATCTAAGGAAAACACCGTTATATATTCTTTGCAATTAAGCGCCGCAAGTTCTGACAGACTTGCTAAAGATAATATAGATACGGTCATGAAATCACTAGAGAATAGAATTAACAAATTTGGTGTTGCAGAATCTACAATACGACGAGTTAGCGGTCGCCCAAGAATACTCATAGAGATACCAGAAGAGCAGAACCCAACTCAGACATTGGCGGCTATCAAAAGCCCGGGAGTTCTGCAATTCAAGCTCGTAAAAACAAATCCCACATCTGCTGGTCCATGGCACGGACAGGCTGGATCACCTGAACCTCTGCCTAATCAACTACCAGCAGGCGCAGAGCTTAGACGGGACGTGGATGGAAATTGGTACGTGCTTGATCCTGAGGTATTCATGACAGGATCAGCCCTGAAAAGCAATTCTGCTCAGGTTACAAGAGGTGAATTCGGTTCTCCTGAAGTTATAATGTATCTGACTTCGGATGGACAGCGTAAATTTACTGAATTTACAGGGGCGCACGTAGATGAGCTAACAGCGATATTGCTTGATGACGTTATACAATCTGCGCCTAGAATCAATGAGAAAATTTCTTCACCAAGTGCTAGAATTTCAGGTACATTCACTGAAGATGAGGCTGGTTATCTGGCAAAGATACTCAGAGCAGGGGCTTTCCCCGCACCTATGAAGGTTGCAGAAGAACGTACAGTTGGTCCCACGTTAGGAGCAGAATCTATATACAGAGGTGAACTTGCCTTTGCTCTTGGTTTGGGTTTTGTAATTCTGTTTATGTTTTTCTACTATGGATGGTCTGGAGCAATAGCAGTAGCTGCATTAATCTTTCAGGTACAGATTATTCTTGGCGTACTCGCTGGATTCAATGCTACTCTTACTTTGCCGGGTATCGCAGGCTTGATCCTGACAATAGGTATGTCTGTTGATGCCAACGTTCTTATATTTGAAAGAATCAGAGAAGAATTAAGAACCGGAAAGACTGTGCGTTCAGCAATAGATACCGGGTATCACAAGGCATTCTCGGCAATATTTGACTCAAATGCAACCACAATCATTACCGGGTTAATTCTATACGAGTTTGGAACAGGTCCCATAAAGGGATTTGCGGTAACTCTATGTATAGGTCTTATAGCGAACCTGTTCACTGCAATCTTTGTCACTAGAGAGATTTATAACTGGACATACTATCGCAGACGTCACCTTGAGAAGCTAAGTATATAATATGATCAATTTTGTATGATCTTAATGTTCTATATATTACTTTTACGGAGGCAATCAAGTGCGGATAATAAAAGAAACAAAAATTGATTTTATAGGCGCCCGTCGTTATGCTTATCTATTTTCTGCTGTCATTATATTGGCAGGACTTATTTCTCTGATAGTAAAAGGAGGACCAACATGGGGAGTTGACTTTCAGGGCGGTGTCGTCATACTAGCAAAGTTTAATCGGGTGGTAACTACGGATGAAGTGCGTTCTGTTGTTGAATCGGCAGGTATTTCCAACGTGTCTGTTCAACATGGGCAAGCCAAAGATGAGGTTATCATATCAACTCCTGAAGCTCAGGTAGTTGCTGGTAAAGAAGTTAGTGACGTTATGAAGGAATCACTTATAAAAAACACAACATGGTCAATTGACGAAAAATCAATAAGTGTTGATAAAGTTAGTCCAAGCGTCGGAAAAGACCTTATCGCAGGAGCCATAAAATCACTATCTCTTGGTTTAGCATTGATCTTGATATACGTGGCGATCCGCTTTGAATTTCGTTTTGGTCTTGGAGGAATAATCGCACTATTTCACGACGTTTTTGTAACACTTGGTTTCTTTTCTCTATTAAATGAACCAATTGACCTGACAGCGGTTGCCGCTTTTCTTACTATTATCGGATTCTCAATTAATGACACAATTGTCATATTTGACCGTGTAAGAGAAAATATGAAACTGCTAAAAGGAAAATCGTTTGATGATATATTGAATATTAGTATAAACCAAACGTTAGGTAGGACAATTATCACAACGGGTACTGCATTACTGACAGTTATTGCGATATTTGTCATCGGCAGAGTAGGGTCATTACATACATTATCACTGGCATTAATTATTGGGTTTATCTCAGGAGTTTACTCTACTTTGTATATTGCAAGCCCAATAGCGCGTTCATGGCATTATAGTCTCATACCAAAGAGATTCAGGAAAGCAGAAAGCAATAATTAAGTCAGCTTTAATTTATGATCTCTTATGTTAGTAGTTATCTCTTATGAGGTTTCTGAAAAAATATAAAGAAAAGCGTGAAGATAGTAACAAAACAAGGGATGCTATGTCCGTCTGGGCAGGCGCCCTTGCTCATGAGATCAAGAATCCTCTTAATACCATGAGGATAAATCTTCAGTTACTTGAAGAGGAATGGGATCAATCAAACGAATCCTCTAAAATAAAAGCTCGTAAAAGATTGGGAACACTAAACAAAGAAATTGACAGACTAGAAGAGATACTAAACGATTTCCTGAGATTTGCTAGACTTCCACAACCCAATTTTAAGATACAAAATATCGCTGTCCTTGTTAATGAGCTTCTTGATTTTACTGAACCTGAAGCACAACAACAAAATATCAGAATCAAAAGAGATGTAAGTCCTAACTTGCCAGAGATTTACTTGGATAGCGGACAGATAAAACAGGCTTTACTCAACATAGTTCTAAACGCATACCAATCTATGTCATCTGGGGGAGAGTTAAGCGTGAAAGTCTACAAAACAGATTCCCACATATCAATAGATATTACTGATACCGGTGAAGGCATCCCGCCAGATAGAATTAGCAAGCTATTCAACCTTTTTTATTCAACAAAAGAAAATGGAACAGGTCTAGGTTTATCAATAACTAAACGTATCATGGATATGCACAGTGGTGAAATTCGATTGCAAAGCGAGGAAGGTAAAGGAACTACTTTCTCTGTGATTTTACCAATTCTAAAGCATTAAATGTGAATTGCCCACGACTAAAGTCGTAAGCTTCTTGCTTCAACGAGGGGCTAAACTTAACGAAATTAAGCTGAACTCCCCTCTCCACAAGCTTCAATTCGGGCTATTTCAGCCCTACTACGTAACGTTTTAGTTTCTTTAGGTCAGTGTTCAAAATGTTAGCCAAATACACTGACTATTTTTGGAATTAGTTTTACTTAGCGACCATTGACTTCGCTGAAACCTCATACTAATTGTCAAAGAGCAAATGTAAACTTGGTTATCGTTTACAGTAAAAATTATATCATGAAATATTGTGAATCGTCAATAGTTAATATATGCGATAAGGAAAATCGCATGAATCTTATATCCAGTCCCAAGCCAAAGCTGGAACTAAAATTCATTGGTTTTACGATTCGAAGATCATAAATATGGAAAATGTTTTGATAATTGATGATGACAAACCAACTCTTGAGGCTATGTCTGATGCTCTGATTACACAAGGATATGAAGTTACCAGCAAATCAAGTGGAAAAGAAGCACTAACAGCAATGCAAGAGAAAAGGTTTGATGTTGTTTTAACAGACCTGAAAATGCCAGACATTGATGGTATGGATATTCTAAAAGCCGCTAAAGATATGGATCCTCATGCACAAGTGATACTGATAACTGCGCATGGTTCTATTGACACAGCGGTTGAAGCAATGCGTGCTGGTGCTGCTGATTTTATCGAGAAACCTGTCAAGAACCTAAAAGAACTGCGTGATAAAACAAAAAAAGCTATCGAAAGACAAATACAAAGCTTAAGAGATCAGAATATTAATCTTCAGAACCAAAATATGGTTCTACAAAATCAAAATACGGTTCTTCAGCAACAAATTAATGAAAAATTCGGTTTTTCAAATATAATCGGAAACTCCAAGCCGATGCACGATATATTCGACCAATTAAGGTTAGTCGCACCTACAAAAGCTAACGTTTTGATATATGGAGAAACAGGAACTGGCAAAGAATTAATCGCTCATGCTATACACAGTAATAGCCCTAGAAAAGATAAGCCTTTTATACCAATAAATTGTGCTGCAATCAGCAGTAGTCTGTTAGAAAGTGAATTGTTTGGTCACGAAAAGGGAGCATTTACAGGAGCAATAAAACAAAGACAAGGTGCATTTGAGCTTGCAAACGAAGGTACGCTACTTCTAGACGAAGTAAGCGAAATGAGTGTTGAAACACAAGCCAAGTTTCTAAGAGTTGGTGAAGATCAACAGTTTATGCGTCTCGGTGGGACAAAGCCAATTTCTGTTGACATTAGAATCATTTCAGCAACCAACAAAGACCTTGCTAAAGAAATTGAAACAAGGAGATTCCGCGAAGACCTATATTATCGTTTGAAAGTCATAACCGTAAATATTCCACCATTAAGACAAAGGAAAGAAGATATTCCTCTGCTTATACATGCTTTTATAAATGAATTTAGCAAAGAAAATAATAAAAACGTTATAAAGGTAGAAAAAGAAACTTTAGATAAAATGGTGAGTTATGATTGGCCCGGAAATGTAAGAGAACTCCGAAACTGTATAGAGAGTATGGTAATAATGTCTCAATCTGATACATTAAAAATTAATGATTTACCATTTATTATACGTGATATACCAATATTAACAATAGAATCATCTATGATAGGTATATCAATAGATGAAATGGAGAAAGAAGCAATCAAAAGAGTTTTGGAAATTACTAATGGTAATAAACCTCAAGCCGCAGAAATATTGAAGATAGGACTACGAACATTACATAGAAAAATCCAGAAATATAAATTAGCATAAAATTATCTTAAATCTAAAAGGAGGTAGATGAATGTCAGATTGTTTATTTTGTAAAATATCAAACGGTCAAATTCCAGCGAAAATAGTTTATCAAGATGATAAAGCAATGGCTTTTGAAGACATACATCCTGAAGCACCAATCCATGTAATTATTATCCCTAGAAAACATATCCCTACTGTTCTCGATATTACTGATGAAGATCAAGATATTATGGGTTATCTATGTTTAATCGCAAAAAAAATAGCTGTTGACAAATCATTAACAAAAGACGGTTTTCGATTAATATTAAATTATGGGAAATCTGGTGGGCAAGAAATTCCCCACATCCATATACACATGCTTGGTGGTAGATTGTTCGGTTGGCCACCGGGATAATTAAATAATAGGTGAAAATCATGTTAGATAAGATGCTGATAACAATGATTGGACTTGACATATTTGTTGTTGCAGTGTTAATCCTATATGGATTTACTGGTTTCAGACGTGGTGGAATTAAATCATTCTTAAGCTTATTATTTTTGTATATCGCATTCATTATCGCAATGATCCTATTCGAAAAACCTGCGGTATATTTACAAGTAACATTAGATACTAAATCATCTACCGCAAGGATAGTATGCTTTGCCAGCATATTTGTAATATTAATTGCTCTAACAAGATACATCTATTATATTTCTACAAAGGTATTTACACATGTATTAGTCAGAAGTATAATAAGTGGAGTTCTTGGAGCAATATTAGGAGTAATGGAAGGCATTCTTCTTATAGGAATAATATATATGAATATTGCATTCTACCCGGTTAACCCACCACTAAGTAATACAATATCATTTAAAGTTATGAAAGATATTCCTATTGATGTAAGAGATAGCAGTCTTTGGTTTCTTCCAAGTATGAGAGATTCATTAGCACAAAAAGAATCCGCCTTAAAAGAAAAGGTAAAACAAAAACAAGATTCTATGAAAGACTATTAGACTCTAACCTTAATCATAAATAAAAAAAGAGATAAACGCTTTTGTTATATTTAAGAAAGAAAATGCTAATAAAATTAGTGATAATCACATATAAAGCTATTTTTTATAGATAAAAGTATTTACTTTCATTATAATTTACGTTCTAAGTCTAATATGAGTGTCCAATTATTGTAATTGTGTTAAATATATTCTATTATTGATGTGCTGTATTAGAATTTCAAAATTTATGTAAAGCTTAATGCTTTTTTCATCGGAGTCATTATGGAAAATAATAATGTTATAGAAGAATTAATAGCTAATTTAATAAACTTAGGAGCAAGTTCAGCAAAGATTATCCTCGCTAAAGATGTATCTGTTGAACAATGGGTTAGATATAAGTGTCAATATGGATGTGGAGGATATGCACGATATTTTACATGCCCTCCTTATGCCCCTACTCCAGATGAGACACGTAAAATGTTAGCAGCCTATAATCAAGCGTTGTTAATAGAATTTGAGGTAAAATCTGGAGAACAACCTAACGTTCACGAAATAATGTTTGAGATAGAAAGACAGGCATTTCTAAATGGTTTTTACAAGGCTTTTGCTTTTGCCGCAGGTCCGTGCAGACATTGTGAAAGTTGCATTGCAAAAGATATTTCTAGTCCTAACCAATTCAGCAAAGGAATGTGTAAAAACTCTAGTAAAGCAAGACCTTCTATGGAAGCCTGCGGGATAGACGTTTATCAAACAGCAAGAAAAGCCGGTTATGAAATTGACGTTGTACGTAATGTAAAGGATTGCTTTAAGCGTTTTGGACTTTTAGCTTTGGAATAAAGATAATTTTTTGAGAATATTTGGCACTTAAAGTATTGGTTTAAGTGCTTAATCCATAACTTTAATGTGACAATTACGTCATTTATGTCGCATTAAAATTGTCGTAGATGTCGTATTGATGGCTTTGTAAAAGGTATTTTTCTTGTTCTAAATAAATATAGAGTTGTATTAACTTAATGTTACGTTAAGTGTATTCTAGGGTGTCATATTATGCCAAAATGGGTGACAATATCGGAAGCGACTGTCGTACTTAATTTGTCAGAGCGAACTATACAGAGAAGGATTGCTAATGGCTCTCTTGAAGCCAAAGTAGATGGTAGAAAAAGGTATGTCAAAGTGGCGACAGATGGTGACAATGATGGCGTAAATGTCGTAGAATTGTCCGACAAAGATGACATGATAAAATGGCTGAAAAACGAACTTGAGGAACGCAATAAACAGATAAATCGCTTGCAGGAAGAAATAAAAAATAACCGGGAAAGATCAGATTCTATAATCATGAAATTGGCAGAGGAGATAGAGTTTCAGCGACAAATCTGTCAGGGACTTAAACCGGAACGTAAGCGTGATAAATCGTTCTGGAGATTACTTGGTAAATCCGGTAATGATACGGAATCGTGAGATTATTATAAGCAATAAAGATTAGTTGATGATGTGATTGTATAGTGTGTTGACAGTGATAATTTTTTGAAGGTAACAAATAATGCAAATAGAGGAATCTATAACTCTTATAAAGGAAAAATATATATCAGAAAACGAGGTTATCCAGAAAGGATATTATGTCATGTTTAACGTTCTTCACAAAAAAACAGAAGATAAAGACCTGCTTGTAATTACCAATAAACGCATGTTTCATTTTGATGTCCGTTATCAGCATCTGGATATTTTTTTTCCTAAGCATGTCCGTTCCTTAGGTCTATCAAATGCACAAATAGAAATAACAGGATATGATCATAGGGATAGCAGTCACCGTTTTATATTTTTCTATCAGGAATCAGAAACTCAGGAAGCCTTTCAGCTAATCGCCAAAAATATACCTTTATAGGTATGATATTTGCTCTGCATAATTATCATTATGTGGCATCAATGATAATAATAACGATAAAGTGTAATTTTGATACATTATCTGTTGTTATTGCTATTGCCATAAAATGATTTATTCGTTATATCTCATTTACGGCTGGTTAAATATGCACATTGTGTAATGTCTACGATAAGGTTTGATAATTGCATTATTTTTAGTAAAAAGAAGCAATATATAGGAATTTCTATCTTGCTTTGAATGTTGTTAATTTAAATTGGAGTTGGGTAAACATAAAAGGAGATTTTTATAATGAAAGAAAAAGTTGAAGAAGCTCTTGGTCGGATACGTAACGCATTAAAAATGGATGGTGGAGATATTGAGCTTGTTAACGTTGAAAACAACGTGGTAACTGTTAAACTCAAAGGTGCTTGTGCTGGTTGTCCATTTTCTCAGATGACTATACGTAACTTTGTAGAGAAAGAATTGAAGAAAGCTATTCCAGAAATTGAAAAAGTAGAAGCAGCGCCTATTGATGAATAAGATGAGGAAGAATAAACCAACTTCATTAGATAAAATATAAATTGACACAGATTTGAAGATACAGTATGCTTGGAATTAGATATTAACCAGTATATTGATCAAGTTTTTTTTCTCTGTGTTTCTATAATTCTGTGTTTATTTATAATATTTATGACTATACCTCAATTAATCTGTTTCCATTAGTTTTATCTGCTGTTTAATTCTTAATCAGTTTAAGGTGTTACTTTTTTTCCATGTTGTATAATTAAGCATTTCAGATATATAAAGTAAATATATCTTACTACAATCTTTACGGTTATATAAATACTTGCTAGCTTTCGTATAACTGTATTTTCGATTTACGATAATAATAATTATTTTACTAAGTGATTTTTAATGATATTGGGTTGCTTAATAGGATAAGAGATTGTCATGTCAACTAATCTAATGATCTATATTCTTTCGTTTACCATAATCTCTTCGACTGCATTTTGTATGGGTTTTGTGGATGTAACAGACCAGACTGGTGTAACTGGTATAGGTATAAGTAATGGAGTAGCATTTATTGATTATGATTATGATGGTAAACTTGATTTATACGTTTCTTCTGACCCTCATGACATACTTTATCATAACAATGGTGATGGTACTTATAAGGATGTCACTGATGCGCTTGGTATATCTTTTGTTGGTGACGGTGTTGGTGTAGTTTTTGGGGATTATAATAACGATGGTTATCTTGACTTATATGTACCGGTTAATGATGGTCGTGATGTTTTTTTTCAAAACGAAGGAGGTAAGCTCTTTCGTGATGTTACTAAAAATGTGAGAATTGATAATCCTGCCAGAGCTAGAAGTGCCGCTTTTGCAGATTTCGATAAGGATGGCTTTATTGACGTATATGTGGTTAATGAAAATTCTCAAAATATTCTTTATAGAAACGTTAATGGTAGATTTTTCGAGGATGTTACCCAAATTATGAATGTTGCGCATTCTGGACCCGGAAGAGGTTGTATCTGGGGTGATTACGATAATGATGGTGATCCAGACCTTTTTGTTACAAATAAAGAAGCAACCAATGTCTTATTTCGCAACGATGGCGTTGGATTTAAGGACGTCATGAAGATTTCTGGTTTAGGAGAAGCTGGGGACAGTACCGGTGCTGTTTTTGCTGATTATGATAATGATGGATACCTTGATCTTTGTTTTGGTGGTAACGGACGTGTTTTTCTCTATCACAATAATCATGATGGCACTTTTTTAGATGTAACAGATAATGCAAGATTGAGTATCTCTGGAGAACGTTGCTCCCCAACTTTTGGTGATTATGATAATGATGGTGATCTCGATTTATATCTTGCTGTATGGAAAGGAAGATCCGTTTTATATGAAAATAACGGGGATGGTACGTTTACAGATGTAACTGATAATGCAGGTATGGGTGCATTTGGTAACTCATGGAGTGCAATATCTGGTGATTATAATAATGATGGTGGTATGGATATTTACACTTCGTTTACTACCAGATCAAATGTGCTTTACGAGAATATAAGCAATGCCAACAATTGGATAAAAGTAAAAGTTGTTGGCTCAATGAGTAATAGAGATGCCATTGGAACAAGGTTGAAATTAACAACAAATGGCACTACACAGATCAGGGAAGTAACTGCTGGAACTGGATATGGTTCACAGGATAGCTCTATTATTCAGTTCGGGATTGGTGAAAACACAAAAGCAAATATACTAGAAGTGACGTGGTCCTCTGGTATTTCTATTAAACTAAAGGATATACAATCTAATTACTTAATTGTTCTCGAAGAAAATCTTTTGGCTGTGGAAACCCCATGCGTGAAATATCCGCTGTCGAATGATAAGAAAACCTTGCCTGATAGATCATGCCTTCAAAATATATATCCCAATCCATTCAATCCCGAAACATGGATACCATACCAATTAGCCCAACTATCGGATGTGGAAATCTTGATATATAATTCTACAGGACGTCTTGTTAAAACACTTAGACCCGGTACCAAAAATCCTGGATATTATATTTCCAAAGTCAATGCGGTATACTGGGATGGTACGAATGAGGACGGGGAGACGGTTTCGAGTGGTGTGTATTTTTGCCAATTAAAAACTAATAACGGAGTAGATATAAAAAAGATGATCCTGAAAAAATAAAATGGTTCTTCCAACTTGAGTGTGGGAAAAAATTGCTTTTGAGTAGCTAATTTATAAGAATTTGTGAGGGTTTGCTGTATGAGTAATATTGTATTAGAAACAAAAATGCCAGATATAAAACCTTTCAGCGTTGGTAAAGTAAGAGATATTTATGACCTTGATAATAGACTGTTGTTTATTGCTACAGATCGCATCTCAGCATTCGACATTGTTTTACCAACGGGTATACCATACAAAGGTGAGGTTCTCAACTCTCTGTCAGTCTTTTGGTTTAATCTGACAAAACATATAATTGACAATCATTTGATTACTGCTGATGTCAATGAATATCCAAAAATATTACAGCCTTATAAAAAAATGCTTGCTGGCAGGAGTATGATTGTTAAAAAAGCAAAAAGAACTAATCTTGAGTGTGTAGTAAGAGCTTACCTTTCGGGCAGTGCATGGAAATCATATAAAGAGAAAGGCGAGATTTGCGGGATAAAATTACCGTCAGGATTGAAGGAGTCGGACAAATTACCAGAACCGATATTTACTCCAACGAGTAAGGTAGATTCTGGTCATGACATGGAACTGACGTATTCTGAAGCAGAAAAGCTTGTTGGTAAGAATATTTTTGATGAAGTCAAGGAAAAAAGCCTTCAAATACTCGTCACCGCAGGAAAAGAAGCTGAATCAAAGGGAATAATTATAGCTGACACAAAGTTTGAGTTTGGCATTTATGATGGCAAAGTAATATTGATTGATGAAGTGCTAACGCCTGATTCATCAAGATTCTGGCATAAGGATGATTACGAACCGGGACGATCTCAAAAGAGCTATGATAAACAATACGTCAGAGATTATCTTGAAGCGATAAAATGGGATAAGAGCCCGCCAGCACCAGAATTACCTGACGTGGTAGTTAAAAAGACAACAGAAAAATACGCTGAGGCTTACAGAAGATTAACAGGTAAGGCTTTAGTCTATTGACATAAACTAGGTTTTCATATAGAATTTTGCCTGTATGATGAAGATAATTTTTGATGTGGAATACATTTATTTGGAGGATTAATATAGTATGGCAGATGTGAGGGTTGAGAATATTGTTAAACGTTTTGATGAAGTAATAGCTGTAAATAATATCAGCCTTGATGTCAAGGATAGGGAATTTGCTGTATTCCTTGGTCCTTCAGGATGTGGCAAAACTACAACGCTAAGATCAATCGCTGGGCTTGAGCATCCAGACGAAGGCAATATTTATATAGACAATGTGCTTGTAAATGACTTTCCACCCTCTGATCGTGATGTTGCGTTTGTGTTTCAGTTCTATGCTTTGTATCCTCACATGAGTGTTTATGACAATATGGCATTTCCTCTTAAAGCCGTTAAGATGCCAAAATCTGAGATTGATGGCAGGATCGCTGAAGTTTCTAAAGTACTAAGAGTTGAAAGGTTTCTAAATCGTAAACCTGATAAACTCAGCGGAGGTGAAATGCAGAGAGTTGCTCTTGGTAGAGCTATGGTTCGCAGACCAAAAGCCTTCCTTATGGATGAACCCCTTACCAACCTTGACGCCAAATTACGCTCAGAAATGCGCGCTGAATTAAAGCGACTCCAGAGAGACATCGGAGCCACGACAATATACGTTACTCACGATCAGGTTGAAGCTATGTCTATGGGTGACAAGATATTTGTCATGAATACTGGTCTTATTCAACAGACTGGCTCCCCGGCAGAAGTCTACGATCATCCGTCAAACCTATTCGTAGCAGGCTTTGTTGGTAGTCCTAGCATGAATTTCCTCGAATGTATTTATAAACAAGAAGGTGGAAAATCCATTCTAGTTGTTGGAAAAAATGATTTTAATCTCGAAATCTCGGATTCTATGGGAAAAAAGATTCAAGTGTCTGCTACTGGTATGGAATTGACTCTTGGAGTAAGGGCAGAAGATATATTTATCAGAGACGAAGCATCATCTGATACTGTTAAGGCTGAAGTTTACGTTGTTGAGCCACTAGGGTCAGAAAACATAATTGACCTTAGAATAGCTGAAAACATGATGAAGGCGAAAACTTTGCCCACAGTTCTTCCAGATATTAGCCAACAGGTGAATGTCTGGTTTAATAAAGAAAGAATGCACATTTTCGACAAGAAAACAGAGAAAGCCATATTCTAACAAGTATTCACTAAGGTTTACTTAAACAAAACGAAAGGAAAGTATCTAATGGGTAGGGAAATTCGTCATCTCGATATCACTACAATGGAACGTGTGCGTCGTTATAAAGAGTTTTATGGTGGTTGTGTCTCTGACGCTCTCGCTGGTCTGGGAGTAACCAATTCCGTGCTTTCATCAGAATTTTATGCTCTCCGTCAGGACATGATACTTGCAGGTGAAGCTGTAACTATTAAACTTCACTCACTTGCTGGTGAGACCATGACTGAAGAAGAGCAGAAGGTAAGGGACGAGGAATGGAAGCGAATCGGTTCCCCGCAAAAGCGCATGATGATGTCAGTATATCCCGGCAGTATCCTCGTCTTTGATACTGGTGGTGACAAACAGCCGGCACATTTTGGTGAAATGAGTTGCACGCTGGCAAAGGCACATGGTTGCGTAGGTATGCTGATAGATGGTAATATTCGTGATACACGCTACGTTTTGAAGATGGAAGATTTCCCGGTATATACTACCGGCACACGTCCAAACGCCTTTGGTGGTTGGAGAATCACTCACGTCCAACAACCGATCTTCCTTCACGGACATCTCACACATTATGTCCGTATCAATCCGGGAGATTTTTTATTTGGTGATACTGATGGTGTTCAAGTTATACCGAAGGAATACGTTGATGAAGTTATGCTAGTCTGTGAGGACATAATGACAAAAGAGAATGAAGAACGCAGGCTTATCCGTGAAGGCATGAAGATAGATGACGTTTATAGAATCTACGGCGATCTGTAAATAAGGCTGAAAGATGAAAAAAGAAGTCAAAAGGAGTGATAGCTAATTGAACACAAAACCTTTAACCAGCATCCATTTCCTGAAGTGTTGGTCAGTTACTTTCACAAAAACTTTCCAGATGTCAATTACTTGTGTGCTTATGAAGCTGGGTTCTTTGGTTTCTGGATTTATGATGCTCTAGCTCGGAGGTGGCAAAAATCTGACAATATCACTTTTCCCTTGACAATTAACATAAGAGGTTGGGTTACTGACATGTCATTATTAGAGCAAATTTCTGCCTATCAGTTCAAACAAAGAATCCTCTATTTCATTAACAAGATCAATAAATTTCTTGCTTCTTTTGGTATCAATATTTCTTTCCAGAGGCAGGTCTACATGAAATGATTTTACAATCCTTCCCGGGTTTGCAGACATAAGGTATATATCGTCTCCCAAAAAAACAGCTTCACCAATGTCGTGAGTTACAAATATAATAGTAGCCTGTAAAGTTTGCCATATCTTTGATAACAATAACTGCATCTGAAGTCTCGTATGAATATCCAAAGCCCCAAATGGCTCATCCATTAGCAATATATCTGAGCCAACGACAAGACTGCGTGCAATTGCAACTCTTTGCAACTGACCTCCTGAGAGCAGTGTGTCCTGCGCATATTTATCCTCGTGACCCTCAAGTCCAACTTGCTTGATTATATCTTGCACTTTTTTCTTATGTTCATCATCCTCTAGCTTTTTATATTTCAATGGTAGCATGATATTCTGGATTACTGTCAACCATGGGATGTTGGAGTATTGCTGAAAAACCATAGGGATATATCCGCTTACAGGCTCCGACTTTATTAAAACCTCGCCGGATGTTGGCTTATCCAATCCAGCAATAAATTTCAGAACAGTGCTTTTTCCACATCCAGATGGTCCCAATATTACTACAAACTGTCCCTGCTTGGGCTTATCTTCGATTAATAAATTAAAATCCTTTATAACGTAAGTCTTACCGTTATCATAAGTTTGGGATACATTCTTTAGTTCTATAATATCAGGTAAAGGGGTATTATCAAAAGTAACTTCCATATTTGTTTCTCCGCTATTTGCCTTTCTTAACGTATTTAAATGGGAAAAATAATCGATCTAATAAGATAAGTATTTTATCTTGCATATAACCGATAAAGAGTATAATAATCAAAATTCCAAACACCTTGTCTATTCGTGATTTCCTGTAACAATTATAGATTGAAGCTCCTAAACCACCACCAAGAGAATTTACCATTTCAGCAACGACTATGTAAGTCCAAGATAATGCGGCAAGTACTCTTATGCTATCAAATGATCTAGATACCACCGCAGGTATAAATATAGTCCTTATAGTTTGCCAGTTTGACGCCCCTAGAGTCCTGACAGTTTGAACGTAAACATTTTCCACGTTATCAACCTTCTCTATCACTGCCGGTAGTAAATAGAGGAATATAGAAACCGCTAAAAATTGTACCTTCATATTAGTCTCGATACCAAACCATGCAACAAAAAGACCTGTCACAGCAGTAAGCGGTAGGAATCTTATCATGGTAATATACCTTTCAGAGAAACATCTAAGAACAGGTATTAGACCGATTATCATTCCGAGAGGTAAAGCAACTACAACAGCTTCTGCTAATCCATATACATTCAATTTTATCGAATATAGAGCGTTGCGAATCAATGCATCATCATAATGTAATTCTTTTAAAGATATTAATACGCTTAATGGTGATGGTAGGATGCTTGGCGGAAACAATTTAAACCAATCCGTTATTGCAAACCACAAGAGTAGCATTATTACCGCACCAGTAACCTCAACAACTATTTTTGTTCTCTTAGGTAAGCTTCCCCTAAGTGTAAACGACATACTATCCTCCTATATGATTACAATCTTTAAAGTTTATAGGTTGTTGGGTCGAGGAACGATACCCAGCCTGCCGACTAAAACTCTAAATCTTTTACAGTTTTGGCTATAACTGCACGCTCAAAAATGGTATCAAGTTGCTCTATCTGGGTGATTGATTGGATGTTTTTTATAAAGTTTTCGGGAACAGATTCAAATTTAAGTCGTATCAATTTTATTATGTCTTCTTGCTTTGTTTTTATCTTACCTATTGTAACCCCCTTTTGGAATCTATACTTGTGATTTTATATGTCTTATGATCTTATGAGGTATAAGTGATTATGGAATTATAAACAAGTATGGTAGGAAAAACAAGAGAAAAACTTTATCGGTTGCTTTTAATAAGGTATAAGGATGGTAGGTAACAGGACACACATTAATGTATCCTGTTTAAAAGGTGATATTCGTGAACGATTCGTGGTGTTAAAGTATCTGATCTTCTCGCTTTTTTCTCTTAGCAAGAACGATCACAATGATGACAATACCGATGATAACGATCCATGGATGCCTAGAAACCCAATGCCAGAGAGCATTAGTCGTTATCCATGTAACAACTTCAACGGCAATTATAACACTAGCCTTCCACCAGGGGAACTCAGCAAATCGCTCTTTATATTTCTTCGATAACCAAACAGCCCCTATGACGGTTGCAGAAACTATAAGAAAGAATACGAGATTTATAAGTGCTGTCATTTGAAAACTCCTTTAGCACCATAGCCTTGTAAGGTAAATAATACCATTTCTGTTATTTTGTGCATAACTATTATGAACAGGACACGCATCAGCGTGTCCCTACGATTAATTCTAATGCACAATCAATAAATAGAACCTTTAAGCTTATTTCTTTATTTCTTCTTTAAGCTTGGTAAGTTCTGTGTCTTCTTTCGCTTCGGTTAAGGCTCCAGCGCCGCCTACTTGAGATTTTAGCTTCGCAAGCTCATCATTAATACTGGATTTACCAAGTTCTGCAAACTGCTTTTCAAGCTTGGTGTCACCGGTTTCTTCAGCCATTTCCTCTGCGGCTTGCGCTCTAGCTTCCTGATCATCTACCTTACGTTTCATACGGTCAAACGTATTGAAAACACCTTGATTGGTAGCCATACCAGCCATAGTCTGATGGATCTGCTTCTGAGCTTGCGCTCTCCTATTCCTAGCAACGAGTAAATCTTTCTGTCTTCTAGCTTCGTCAACTTTTCTTTCAAGATCACGGAGCGACTCTTTGAGTTTCTCAACAGCGGCTTTCTGTGCATCCCACTGTTTTTTGTATTCAGTAGCAAGACCCTCGTATTCTACCTTTCTTTCAAGAGCGGCTTTAGCTAGTTCGTCACTACCTTTTTGAACTGCGAGTTTCGCTTTATCCATCCACTGTTCAGCTTGTAGCTGATTATCATTATACTGTCTTTCAAGCCTTTTTTCATCAGCGATAGCAATAGCGACTTGCTGTTTGGCTCTAACCAATTGCTCTTGCATATCCAGAACCGTCTGGTTAAGCATTTTTTCGGTATCTTCCACCTTATCAAGCGAAGCATTTACTTCTGATTTGAATATTGATTTCATACGACTTAGTATACCCATTTTTCTAATCTCCTTCTAAATTTTCAAAAGTCAAAAACGACTTATTTAATCTAAAATCAAGGAATGAATTATTTCATCCCTCATCCTTTAAGATACGGTCTCATTATTTCAACTGCGTTAATCGTGTTCTGAGCAATGGAACTCAAAGAAAGCTGTAATTCGCTTTCATCAAGGTTCTCCAATGGCAAGCTATCTACCAATACAATACGCAGGTTACCGATTTCACTGTCATTTAAGCCATAGCACGTCGGCTGTATTTCTGTATTCTTGTGTAGCAACATCCTGTATGCTTCCAGAAGTTTTTCTGGTTTTAAATCCATTTCTCCGCAGATGTCAACTACGAATTCAATCTGAGCATCAGTGATTGCCGAGAATATGATGAAATCATCTTCGTCAGATATTACCAGAACATCGCCATCTTCTTTCTCTGTCACTTCAAAACCTTCTTGCTTCAAGAATTCAATAATAGCGGACTTCGTGTTTAATTTTGACATTTTATACCTCCTGATCAATATTTTGTTAATAACGAAAGCCAGCGGGTACTAAATTATAACACAAAAACATGGAATTCCATGCCCTAAAACTCAACATATATCCTTTGGTACTCTCCTCTCAATTTGTTTTAATTATGTAATCAGCGATCTGTTCTTTAATGTCTGCTATATCGGCTTCTATTGTTGCAAGATGTCGTTTTATCTCTTCCATTTCTTTTTGAGAAGCCGAGAAAACATTTCTTCGCTTTATGAATTCACGTAACACTCCTGTAAACATGACCACAGCAACTATCGCCACTACCATCGAGAACGGTTCTTGCATAAACATCCCCTCCGCCCCACCAAAAAATGGTGTTCCGAAATGTGAAATTAATACCACGATGACCACAATTATAATTAAAACTCGAAGCATTGTTTATCCTCCAACTGATGTTAATGGAGAATTTTAAATTTATTTGCAAAATTTCAAATAACTCACTAATAACACTTACTGCAAGTAATTTGCCATTCTCTAACTTTTTCGTCCTAATTCCATAAATTTCTGTATTCTTGCAAGAGACGTAGATGGTGTAATAGGACTCCCGGTACACATAATGAAACCACGACATTTTCTGCCAGCCATTGCCTGACGTGTAATCTCAAGCTCTAATTCGGTATCAGTTCCGTTTTGAAGTACGCCAACAGGATCAATATTACCAAAAAGTGTTATCCGATCACCTATTTTATCTGCTATTTCGCTAATGTCATTCACGTAGTTTTTCATGCTAGTTTCCATGCTGAGACCATCTGCACCAATAGATACGATCTGCTCAAGACGGTCAGCTATTCCACCAAAGTATATTATGATCGCTTTTTGTCCAAGCCTGTGAATTTCATTGACCATCTCTTTCATGTAAGGCAGACAGAATCGCTCATAATGCTTAACAGAGATCATATCCGAGGTTGTCATAGCATCATCAATGTATATGGCGTCACCTCCGGAATTTGCATAAAATCTGATAGTCTCGATATTTTGCTCAAGAAGCTTTTTGCTCAAATATTCTATCAGATCAGGTTTTTCGATTAGCATTGCATAAAGATTCGTAAGCCCAACATAACTATGGCAAAGGTATAACGTTCCAACTACTCCGCCTGATAATATAAAATGATCTTTTCCGAGTTTAGCAATAACTGCGTCAAGATAGTCGTTTGAACCGTTAGCTATCATATCATCTACTTTGTAAAGCCTGAAATGTTTTGCAACGTCACTTTTATCGAATATGTATTGTGTTTGATTAGAGCGATAATCCGTTGCGTGACCTGATACCGTTTTTGTCACAACAGGAGTATATTTATCCTCTCTCTTATCGTGTCGGAATGGTTTTCCATCTTTTACAACAAACTCGACGTTTTCCCTTGAGTATCGTGAAGGTGCGCCTTGAGATTGAAGTATGTCAAAAGGTGTTTTACTGATCATTTCTTCGTATATTTCCAGATGATCTTCTGGTGAGGAATCCAGCCATTTATGTAATTCCCACTGTTCTTTTCCAGTCAGTTCCGAAAAATGATCAAGATAATACAATTGGCTATAAAGAACAGTTACAGGCATACGATCTGTTGGCTTGCCATCAAGAACAGCATGTATTCTCTCTTTATTTGTCATTTAGCTCCTACCAGTAATAATCTCACTTTATCATCATAATGGTTTAATCGCTAAATCTGTTATATTATTTTAAGACACGCATCAGCGTGTCCCTACGTCAACAAAAACAACATTTTGTAGGAACACGCTGATGCGTGTCCATTTTATAGCAATAGCGATTTAACGATCAAACCACTTAGAAAATCCTTGTTTCATCTGTGGTTAAATTTTAATTGGCACCATAGATATAGCTTCATTGGGACATATTTCAACGCACAAACCACATCCATCACAGTTCTTTTCATTTATGACGTATTTATCACCCAAAAGGTCTACACCTGAATATATACAGACTTGATAGCAACGACCGCACCCAACACCACAACCACATGCAAGGCATCTGGATGCTTCACATATTGCCTCTTCTTCAGTGAGAGTCTGTTCTACACCATCAACTTTTCGGATTTCGATTCTTGGAGATTCAGGTTCCTCTATTGAGCGTACTAATACTGCTCTCTTGCTAACCGGGATCATTTCAAGAATCGGGTCAAGTGGTTGATTTCTGAGGTAACGGTCTATGTATACAGCAGACTTTTTGCCATCTGCTACCGCTTGTATCAATGATCGCCCTGATGCGTGAATAGAATCACCAGCAGAGAATACACCCTCGATACCAGTTGCACCTGTATGCTCATCAACAGCGATAACACCATTGTCAGTCACTTTCATGTCAGTCACAAACTCAGAGTTTACGTTTTTTCCTATCGCAAGCAGGATCGCACCAAATCCCATTGTCTTTAGGTCATTTAGGCTAAAATTCTTTCCCAGCGCAGAATTAAGCTCGATCTTTACACCAAGACTCTTTATATATTCAATTTCACGATCAAGCATAGCATGAGGATATTTGCTGTCGGGGATAGAGCTTCTGATAGCACCACCCAACGATTGTGATGCTTCAAAAACAGTAACCGCATGACCCATTTTAACCAGATCATACGCAGAAGCCAATCCCGCAGGACCGCCACCGATAATTGCAACTTTGTGACCGGATGGTGAGATTATAGGCATATCGTTTCCTATTATCAGGTGTTCCGACTTTTCAGCCCATTCCAGAGCAAAACGCTTCAAAGCTCTTATTGCTATGGGTTGATCTATCAGCTTTCTGGTACATTCGCTTTCGCATTTGTGATAGCAGATGTATCCGCAGATGGATTGGAATGGATTTTTTGATCGGATGACATTTACCGCTTCAGCGAATTTCCCTTGAGCGATAAGCCGTACGTAAGCTTCCGCAGGTACGTGTGCCGGACACGCAGATACACATGGTGCAACGTGATTTTCGTAATCTATGTGAGCAATCGCTTTTTTACGCCTGTCTATATCACGAGTACCGAGGACACGAGTGCTGACTTTACCTCTGAAATTATCAACAGTTTCGTATCCCTTACGATCCATGTATTCCTCAAGTCCGTTCAGCAATTCTCCTATAATCTCGTACCCATTTATTATCACCGCAGTACATACCTGAACCACGTTTGCACCAGCAAGTATGTATTTCACAATGTCCTGCCAGTTAGACACACCACCCGAACCTGCAATATCAATTTTAACATTCGGTCTTATCTCGCTTATCCACCTCAATGGATATTGTATAGCCCATGGACCACCGTGTCCTGCATATCCACCGTGCATGGCAGGAATCTCTTGCTCAATGTCAATCTCAAGTGCTGTCATACGGTTAAATATAGTGACAGCATCAACACCGATTTTTTCAAGCTCTTTCACTACACCAATGGGTGAGGTTAGCATTGGACTGATCTTTGCTATTATTGGAGTTGAGACTGCTTCTCGAACAAGGCGAACAGAATTGAATATACTCTCCTCGACAGCTTTACCTCTAAAAGTAATAGAACCATGCGGACATGACGTATTAAGCTCAATCGCATCTGCACCGGCGGATTCAAGTATCTTTGCACTTTCAACCCAGCCTTGATCTGTCGTGCAGTTTATACTTGGAATTATTTTAATATCTAGCCTTGATTTAGCATAAGAAACTTCCTGAGCATATCGGTGTATATCCCATTCGCTTGCTTGTTCATAAGAGAAAAGTGTGAAAGTCTTGTCCTTTCCAAGATTGTGCTTTATTATCTTAAATCTTGGTGTAGGTGATCTTCTTGAAATCACTTCCTCGAAATACGATTTCATTATAATGGCACCTGCGCCAAATCGCTGACACTTTTCCATTCTCTCGATGGTTTCAGTTATGCCTGCTGATGCTATAACAATTGGTGATTTCAGTGTTAGTCCAATAAATTTTGTCGTAAGATTTGCCACAAAAAACCTCCTTGCTTATGCTTTCCTATTTATTGCCTTTATAACCGCTTCGGCACATTTCCTTATACCTTCCTCATTGAGATGGAGCATATCCTCAGATAAATATACATCCAAATCCTCTGTAACGACAGCATGAAGATCATTAACGGGGATACATTCGCTTTGCATTAACTCTAACGCTGACTTGTTATATTGATTGATCTCCTCGTTTCGCCATGACCATTCGGTATCCTTAAATGGACGCTTCGGATGAACAGGTGTAATCGTCGCCCAGATGATCTTTGCTCCTGTGCTACGAAGTTTCTCTATTATCGCTTTAAGATTCGATATATATTCATCTAATGGATATTGGATAGGCTTCCGATCGGGATTGTGTCCTACGTCATGCAATCCGTTATTCCAGTGGACTATATCAGGTGTTCCAAGCTGTTCCAGCCATCTATCGAGAGATTCGAGAGTATATGCGCTGAATTGGCAATTTTCCTCAGGACCAAAAACGTCTGCGGAATCCTTCACCATCTCAGCCACCGTTGCTTGATAACTCATCCTTATAGAATCCCCAAGTAAAAGAACTTTAATTTTTCGACCCATTATAAACTCCTTCATTTTCTATCCTAAAAAGATTGTCTATGGATATGTCCAATAAAATATTGTAGAGCTAAAGATTTATAAAAATTCTGTCGAAATTCGATAATACCTTCTTTTGTTGCGTCTGGATGAACTCTATTGGTAAGTAACGTCGCAGAGATATTATGCTCTAGGTTAATCCAGATAGCTGTGCCTGTAAAACCCGTGTGATATAACGTTCCGTCAGGTAATATTATCCATCCTATACCCCGTGACTCGTTCAATCCCGATGTCTGAATTGCGGAGATCATGTTCACCGATTCTGGAGACAATATATCATTTCCTCCGTCAATGAGCATCTTTGAGAACTTCATTAGATCGGTTGCTGTTGAGAATAAGCCTGCGTTACCCGCTACTCCACCGAGAAAATGGGCGTTTTCGTCATGAACTTCACCGACTATGACACCCTCTCGCCATTTGTGATCACGGTAGTTAGTCATTCTTTTCTCAAAGCTATTGGAATCCTCTGTTGCAACACATTCCTCTTTACGATTATCTGGTGGGTTGAATAAAGTATTTTTCATACCCAATGGATCAAATATTTCTTTTTTAGCAAACTCATCCAAACCCGAACCAGTCATATTTTGGATCATCTTTCCCAGCAAGATGTATCCCAGACAGCTATAAACGACCTTGCTCCCGGTTTCATAATCCAGAGGTATGTTGCTTAGATAATTGACTACTTCCTTGTCGTCATGATTATAAATCCCCCTTTTTCTAAAGGGGGAAATTGGAGCTTTTACTTCCAAATACAAAGGCTTCCATGCAGGTAAACCTGATGTATGCGTTAGCAGATTAAAAATAGATATTTCCTTCCTCGTAAAATCTGGCAGATATGTCTGTATATCTTGATGGAGATCAATATTTCCTCTATCTTTCAGTATCATTACGGATGTTGCTGTTGCTATGGGTTTTGTCAACGAAGCAAGATCGAATAGCGTCCCTTCAAGCATTGGTAATTTGTGAGGAACTACCATTCTGTTTCCATAAGCCTCCAGAAAGTGTATATCAGCTTTATATAATCCAACCACTGCGCCGGGGAATATGCCTCTATCTATACCATCTTGAATCAGTTGATTTATGCCTTTAATTTCAACATCACCTCCATATTTTTAGCAAGGTTCTCGATTGTCTTGAGTCCGAGTGAATCATCTTGAGTGTTACCGACAATAGTAGCGCCTGAATGTGAATACGGGAATCCATCAGACACGACCATCATGTTTTGTTGCAGAAGGAAAGTATGTATACATTGTAACGTCAATTCCTGCCCGCCATTACGGAACGCACCACAGGCGATTCCGGTGCCAACTTTCCCCTTCATTTCAAATGCGCTTTTATATGATCTGACCGATACAGAACGATCCATCATCACCTTTATCTGTCCGCATACAAGACCAAAGTAAACGGGTGATCCGATAATCAGACCATCACACCATTTCATAGCTTCGATAATTTCGGTCATATAATCGTCAAACTGACATTTACCGTCTTTTGTGCATTTCCAGCAACCGACACAGGGGTGAATTTCCTTGCCAGCTAGTGTTAAATAATTTGTATCAAAACTATTCTTTTGCATAATATCAAGAGCATATTGAACAGCGTAAGCTGTATTACCTTTCTCATTTGGGCTACCGGATATTCCAAGAATTTTCATAATTTAACTCCATATTTACAATGTGTAAGATTTATTATCAGTAATCGTTAAAAAATGGGTTTACAGTAGGATGGGTAAATGGTTTTTGCTTGTTATTTACATTTACAATAATTAATAGCTGATGAATCTTGTAAAAACAATAATTCAAAACCATTTACCCATCCTACAATTGTGTCTAAATGGCATTTTTTAACGATTACTATCAATAATTTTTTGGAGAACTCATTACCCGTCACTTACAGTTTCTTGTATTGAAACAGAAAATAGAGAAAAGTTCAAGAGATTTTTCATAGTTTAGTACTTCCAATTTATGATTTGAGCTAGAAATTCATAATATCCTCTTTTTGTTCCTCATTTACATTTAGTGTACCTAAAACTCATGCTTCAGTCTTTTCTGTAATTACTCTAGGAAATGATAGTGAGTCAAATATTTTTTGTAGACATAAACCAAAGAATGTGTTAGAATCTAATGGTGAGATTAAGATTAAGTCAATATGGATCCGTGATTAAATAAGGAGTTAATACTCATGCCTACTAATGAAGAAAAACAAGCCGTTTGGCAAGCATATAATAATCGCAAACCGACAAGAGTGCCTGTTACTTATGGCGTCAATCCTCGTGTAGTGCTTTTTAATTCCGAATGGAATCCCAAAGGCATAACGTTTGAGGATTATTTCACAAAGGCTTCTGCTCTTATTGAGATTCAGCTTCAATTCATGGAGTTTCAGACTCAATATCTTAATCAATACTGTGATAGGTCACTGGGTCGTCCCAAAGAGTTTGCTTTTTACGTTGACAGCCAGAATTCGTATGACTCTCTGTATTTCGGAACACCAATTGAGTTTCGTGATGGCGAGGTTGCTGACACAGTTCCAATACTTGCTGGTTCCGACAAGTATCGCATATTTGATATGGATATTGAGCATCCTATGGATAATCCGTATGTCAAAAATAGCCTGCGCCGCTATGAAGACATCAAGTCTGCAATATCATCACTTTCTTATCACGATATGACTTTCAGTGTGAATCCACCAATAATAGGTTTTGATGGACATTTAACAATTGCAACGTGCCTGCGCGATTCTGAACTTTACAGCGATATTTACGAGGATCCTGATTATTTCAATCGCCTGTTGAGTTTCATTCATAATGCGGTGATCATCCGTAATCGTGCCATTGCCGAATACTTCGGGCATAAAGCCTTCAATGGAAAGAGCGGAGGATATGCCGATGACTCGATTCAACTAATATCCACGAAAACGTATAAAGAGATGGTATTGCCATTCCACAGAACATGGTACGCTCTCTGGTCAGTAGAAGGACCTCACAGCATGCACCTGTGCGGTGATGCAACAAGGCATTTCCCTATCATACACAAAGAACTGCACGTCAACAGTTTTGATACAGGATTCCCTGTTGACTTTAGCTGGCTACGTAAGGCATTAGGTAATGAAGTCGAGATACTAGGCGGACCTGAAGTTGGAATTTTGCTAAATGGCACAAGTGAACAAGTATATGAGCGCACAAAAGATATCCTCAAATCAGGCATTATGGAGGGTGGTAGATTCGTTCTACGAGATGCAAACAATCTTGCGCCGAACGTTCCAGAGGAGAATCTTTCGGCGATGTACCGTTGCTGTCTGGAGCATGGGAACTATTAATTGATTCTAACCAAGAGTTATACAAAATCCAATGGGAAAATTGACAGCCTGAATATTGGGGAATCACATATCGAACCAACAAAAACCCATAAAGTTGTTGGCTCATATCGGTTTTAAGGTGAAATTGGGTATCATTATGGCTCTCAAGAAACCGGCATTGACACACTTGAGATTGTGTTTCCATTCAAACATCACAACATAGATTGCCAGATATTTCTTGT